>Ga0206976_1007_pt1 | contig 68105 bp, 48 predicted proteins | sample Alteio_BWOrgHeat_82_FD_152926 | JGI IMG/M metagenome (GOLD analysis project Ga0206976, IMG submission 152926) | Enriched cells from forest soil in Barre Woods Harvard Forest LTER site, Petersham, Massachusetts, United States -... | ecosystem: Environmental > Terrestrial > Soil > Temperate forest >... | reverse complement strand
GATCCATTTTTAAACGAAAACCTACCCCGGCGTTGGGTTTCAACCCCTGAATGCTAAATTGATTCAGGGTACTCGCTACTTCACCAGTTCCTGCGAAGAACACCATCCCTATCATTCTGTTAAACACCTTGCGGTATTCCACTTGTGCAGCTCCGTAGTTACGGTCGCGAAACCGCCCGGAATAATATCCACGCATGATCATATCACTTCCGAGTGTTCCCATTTCAAACCAGGGAACAGTGCCTGTGGTAAAATAGGTATAAACCTGAAGTGCAAGGATGTCTTCTGATTGCGGGCCAAGTTTTAGAAAACCCCGCACGTCTGTTTCTAGGGATGTAAAATCGTAGCGACTGCCTACCGCACTGTTGTTGACTCCGTATTTCACCCGCACGAGATGGCCACGGGAAGTGTTGTATATATTGTTCCGGCTGTCGGAAGTCACGCAAAACTTTATTCCTGAAACAACCGCACCACTGTATCCCGGCACCCGACTGTTTTCAAGTAGTTGCATAGTTCCGTCTTGCAGATCAAATACATTGTCGTAGTGATACCCAATGCCTGCGTATAGTTTTTTATAAATGTTTCGTAAAAACAGTTGCTCGAAGGTAATTTGATTGTAACGGATAAGTTCCTTGTTGCTGTCGGGGACATAGTTGCCTATGCCATAGTAATACTGAGGAAACTTCTGAAACCCAATTTGACCGATAACCATGTATTTCTCATGATTTGAGAAAAGTGTATACTCAGTTTCGGCGATGATTTGTTCGCGCAACGTTACTGCACTGAAGATATCTATAAACGATGTGCGGCTAACAGTATCAGAATGAGCCAATCTGAAAAAATTAATGAGGTTGGCTCCGAGTACGGCACTGGTTTCGGGCGCATATCCAATTACAGGTGTAGCTACTCTCTTTCCCGAATAGTGAGCACTTTTATTGGCTCTTTCGTTTTCGAGAGAAACAAATATTTGCTGAGAGGTGCCATCAAAATAAAAAGACATTTGTTTGAACTTCGGTGGCCCGTATCGAGCCACAGCACCATTGGAAAGTCCATAGTCTTCATTTTCAAATTCCAAAGTGCCGTTTCCGTCTACATCATGAAAAGCCGATACTCCATACCGTCCGGCAGGTATTTCGAAAACAACTTCTTCCTGATCGGCAGTGATGGGAACAGTTTTCGTAAGTATCGGTGTGCCTTTGCCCTTCAGGCGACTGAGGGAATCATAAAGCATTACCACGAGATTGCCCTTCGTTTGCATAAAATGACCAACCTTAACGCGGAGTTGTCCTTTTGTAGGTTGAGCTATAAGTAAACCATTGCCTAAAATAAGCACAATCAAAAAAATCAGTCTCTTCATTCCCTATTAAAGCTTTAATCTGTTGACTAAATTAAAACTGTTTCTAACGTCAACTTTTGGCTGGTGGTTACTGCTATTATTAAATAGCATTTCAAATGCGATAGAATTCACTGACTGTCAACAAGAAATTGTAAGCTTTTAATATTTTGAACCTGCGAAGACCTAATGGCCTTGAGAAAGAAGAATTATTTATCTTCTGTTCGATAAACTTTCTTCGTAAATTAGTATCATATAAGTATGAACAAGGTACTATCTGGAATATTTGCCCTTTGCCTGCTCATAAGTTGTGAGTATAAGGACACGAGCATAAAGTGCTATCACGGCAAGGTGATTATGAGCAGTTGCTGTAGCGGCACTACTTTTATTAACCTTGATAAGACCCTGCCACTCGGAAAAAAAACCATTATAAATGGCCAGGAATATGATAACGCAATTCAATTACCAGGCGATTATCTTGCCAATGAAGACATCTACATGAATCTCAGAACATTTGATCCGAATAAGGACTACGCTTTATTTCCTCCTCATTGCTATTGCCTTATTGCAATTGGGTCTGATGTGCCCTTGTTTGTGGCTACAGCCTTTTCCTATTCATCTTGTCCGCCCGGAGCGAGTCGCTTGGATTGAGTAACTATGGCCTTTCATAAAACGAAATAAATACTCATTTTATTTCGAAAGCAATACCCCTGCCGTCATCGCTAAATACGCTGTAACACTTATTTCGATTAAAGTAGAAGATAGGGTAATTTGCCCCTTCAACGAGCTGATAGAATGAAACGAAAACTAAACAAGCGTAAGGTAGCCGCTGCTGTCAAACAAAGAGATACCAAACAATTAGAGCTGCTCATGAATAACTGGCAGTCGCCGGAGATTGCCGACTTTATTTACCACTTACCCCCTGCCGACAAAGCATTTGTGTTTACCATACTGCCTTATGTGATGGTGACCAAGACATTTAAAGTCCTTGATATTTCCTCACAAAAAGAGATCATCAAAAACTTACCGCACGAGCAGGCGGCAAGAATATTGAATGAAATACAACCCGATGACCGGACTCAATTTCTGTCTGAGCTGCCAGGCATTCTGGTGAAAGACCTGCTACAGCTTCTGTCGGAAGACGAACGAATTATCACGCTCAAACAACTTGGGTATCCCGAGCATAGCGTAGGCCGGCTTATGACGCCGGAGTACCTGGCTGTGCATCCCGATTGGACTGTGCAGCAGGTTCTTGATCATATCAGGGCAAATGGTAAGGACAAAGAAACGATCAACGTGATTTATGTTATCGATAATGAAGGGCATCTTTTGGACGACGTACGGATACGCGAGTTCCTTCTTGTAGCCACAGATAAAAAGGTAGAGGACTTAATGGATAATAAGTTTAATTCTCTTAAAGTAACTGATGACGAAGAAACCGCTATTGAGGAGTTTCGCAAGAATAACCGGGTGGCATTGCCTGTTATCGATGAAGAAGGTATTCTGATTGGTATTGTTACTATCGATGACGTGTTGCGTTTGGCCGTTGACGAAGAAACGGAAAACATTCAAAAGATTGGCGGGGTTGAAGCACTGGAAGAGCCCTACATGAAAATTCCTTTTTTGAAGTTGATGAAGAAACGATCGGGATGGCTCGTGGTTCTTTTTTTGGGTGAAATGCTCACTGCCACTGCCATGGGTTTTTTTGAAGGCGAGATTGCCAAGGCTGTAGTGCTCGCATTGTTTGTACCGCTTATCATTTCAAGCGGAGGTAACTCCGGCTCACAGGCTTCTTCGTTGATTATTCGTGCAATGGCATTGGGCGAAGTTACGTTCCGCGACTGGTGGAATGTGATGCGAAGAGAATTTTTGTCAGGTCTTTTCCTTGGCTCTGTACTTGGGGTAATTGGTTTTACGCGCGTTACCATCTGGACTTTGTTCTCAAACATCTATGGTGAACATTGGTTGCTGGTGGCCTTGGTGGTTGGGTTCTCTTTGGTGGGTGTTGTGCTGTGGGGAACTTTGTCGGGCTCGATGCTTCCTTTGATACTCAAGAAATTTGGTGCCGACCCTGCCGTGTCATCTGCTCCTTTTGTTGCTACTCTCGTAGATGTGACCGGACTTGTGATCTACTTCTCTATCGCGTTTGTGATTATGCACGGAACGTTGCTGTGATTTTGTAATTATTTTGCCATTTTTGGAGACCATTACCCAACCAAACTTAATTCAAGCCAAATGAAAAAAGGTCTTCACTTCACCAGCCTCCCTTACAAACGCATTCGAGATCACTGGAACCTAGTTGATCTGATGACATAACTAAATCGTTACTATGAAAGACTGTTTCCTATGACTTATTTTCTATCGACACCACTCCATCAACAAGTGGTTCACTATAACCCTGAAAACTAACCACAACCTCCGTTCCTTCACCTAATTTACTTGTCACCGTTATAGAGCCATTCAACTTCTCAACGATCGCCTTTACGATAGATAAACCAAGTCCTGTGGAGCTCTCTCCATCGGTGGGTTGTGCACTGAGTTTTTGAAATTTTTTAAACATATTCTTTTGATCCGTCTCGGAAATACCGGGGCCTTCATCACGCACCGAAAAATTCAAATTCTGTCCGGAAGACCACGCACGTAAATAAATGGGCTTCCCCTTGTCTGAAAATTTACTTGCATTACTCACCAGGTTGTCGAGAATACGAGTAACCATCTGTTGGTCAATAAAGGTTTGATCACTTTCCAATTTAATGTCTGTTTTCAACTGCTGCTGCTTTACACGCAGTTGTCCGTTCATAGCTGCCTGAAAGTTATGAATGAACCTAGGCAGGTCTGTTGATTCAAAAACCGGTGGTTTAGTTTCAGTGTAAACATTGCGAGCCTCTAATAATTTATTGATTAAATAATTACCTTGGGCTATAGAGGCTTTGATGTGTTCGATGTACTGTTCTCTATCAGTCTCGCTTTGGTCTTCGGTGATCTGCATCAGATCAACTAATCCTTTTATCTTATTAAAGGGAGCTTTCAGATCGTGCGAGATAATATTCAGAATGCTCAACTTCTCTCTGTTTTCTTCCTCTAGGCTTTCTGATTTATGCTTTAGTTCCGTATTAATCTTACCCTGCTTGTTCTTATTTCGATATAAAACGATTGCCAGGATTAAAATCAGGGAAGCAATAATTCCCAGAAAAAGAGACTGGTTTCGTTGCCGGATATCTTTTTCATGTTGCTCGGCCCTGAGTGCCGCTTCCTTTTTATTGAATTCGTAGTTTAGTTTTAGTTGCATCATTTTTTTGACGCTACCCTCATTTAGAAGACTGTCTCTATTGAGGATGTAATTCTTATGATTGAAGTAGGCTCCCATCCAATTATTCCGGGCGCTGTCGAGTTCCTCTACTCCATGGTAGTAGTCCGCCAGGAGAGCTTTACTGTCGAGCGCTTTAGATAAAGTAAAGGCACTGTCATAATAGATTTTTGAAAGCCAATACTTACCAACAATACGATAGCAATCACCAACAAAGCAATAACTACGGGCAAGGTCTCTGCGGTTAGAAGATTTTTTGAACAGTTGTGCCGAAGACATGTAATGTGTCAATGCTTTGGAATATTCGCTACTCGCTTTATAAACCTCAGCCATGCCTTCATAGGCTTTGGCAGCAATATTCGGGTCATGTGCATCTCTGCCTATCGAAAGCGCTGCCTTGTGGTTCTTCAGTGATTTGGAATACTGACCCATCAACCGGTAAACCCTTCCCACCATAATGTGATTGTATCCCAGGTTAAGGATATCACCTTCTGAGCGGTTGATTGTCTCGCTTTGTCTAAAATATTTAAGAGCCTCAGAATAATTTCCCAACTGAATGTAATAATCTGCTATATCTGAGGCGGCGAGTGCGCTATTTTTTTCATCACCCAGTTCCTCGAATATAGAAAGTGACAAGTAGCCATTTCTGGATGCCTCCACATAATTCCCCTGTTTCGCATATACCCATGCAAGAAGATTGTAGAGCAGTGCTGCGTTTCCACGGTCACCAGTTTTTTTGTACTTGTCCAGGGCGTCATTCAGATGCTTCAATGCTTCAGGGTAGTATCCTCCATCGGCGTAGTCCTGGCCGATGTATCTAACAGAGAGCGCAATTTTTTTTGCATCATTAAGTTGTTCGAAAATTTGCTTTGCCTCGTGATGGTATTTCAGTGCTTCGTTAAAATTACCAAGACGCCAATAAATTCTTCCCACCACATTTTTTACATCGGCTATTCCAGCTTTGGATTCTATTTTGGTAGCCAGGGCCATGGCATCTTTTTCAAAGCTTAGTGCAGCCTGCTTATCAAAGTCATTGTAGACAGTCATCACCTGCACGTACAAACTCAGTTTGGCAAGGCCGTCATCTGCAGTTCTTAATCGCTCAAGCAGGGAATCAACCCGGGCTTGCGCCTGCTTCTGAGAAAACAGGCTAAGATTGCAAAGCAGGCAAACGAGAAGAGAGGCTATCTTCATAGTTAGAGTCAAGGCACCATAAGTTAGGATGGAAAGTCTGGTTTGTATAACACTTTACGAAGAGATTTCTTGGGAAGGATAGTCCCACTCCGCCCGACGTTAGGGGAAACTTATAAAATCGTTTTGAAACATTTCTGAGCGTCCGGGAAAACTTTCTCAACCATCGAAAATTTTCTGGAACATCGGGAAACTTTTAAATGTCCAAAATCAACTCAAAAAGGCAGTTTTGAGCATTGTTGAAGAGAAATCTTACGGAATTTGATGGAATCGGCAAGGGATGGTAACGGAAAGCCCACCGCAGCGATGGGATGGTATGATGGGCGTGAGGATTTGCAGCATCCCGAATCCTTGGGAAGTCCGGTGTGCGCGTCTCACCAGCGCCATGCCGCCAAACTTTTCATTAACCCAAATCCGGTCTCATCCTTACAAACACAGGCTCGCGGAAGATTTTGTCGGGGGTGAGTGAGGCGTAGGTGACTTCGGCAATCAGTTTGGGCTCTACCCACTTGCTCGTTTTGTCGTCCAGTGTTTTTTGAGGGATGGGCTTTTTTATCTCTTCCAGTTTTTTGATGTCGGCAAATATTTCTTTGAGTGTGGCATCGTCAAAGCCGGTACCCACCTTGCCGCGGTAGGTTAAGTTATCGCCATCGCGCTCGGCTATATGCAGTCCGCCAAAGGCGCTGGCGCGATTGCCCTTGCCGGGATTATAGCCGATGATCACGACCTCGCTCGTGTTGCGGATTTTTATTTTCACCCACGCATCGGTGCGCTTGCCGGGCAGGTACTTGCTGTCTTTGCGCTTGGCCATGATGCCTTCGAGTGCATGTGCACGGGCTGCATCAAGCAAGAGTTGGCCGTCGTCTTCTATGTCGCTGATGCGATAGGCTTTGTTGGTGTGCACCGCATCTTTCAACCACTCTCTGCGTTTTGTAAGCGGCTCATTTACCAAACTTCTTCCATCAAGGTAAAGGCAATCAAAGATGTAACAGTACGACGGATTGGTTTTGCTGAGCTTCTGAATATTAGAATCGCCGGAAGTCTGTAAGCGGTTGATTACTCTTTTAAACTCAGGCTTGCCGGTTTTGTCGAGGCAAACAATCTCGGCATCAAACACACCGCAGTTGGCACGAAATGATTTTGCATCGAGCAACTCGGGAAACTGTTTGGTGATATTGTTTTTGTTGCGACTGGTGATGCGCACCTGTCCGTCTTCAAGATATACCAGCGCACGGATGCCATCCCACTTCACTTCATAGAGATAGTCATCGTTGAGCGGAGGCTTGTCGGCGCTGGCAGAAAGCATCGGCTCGATGTCGCTGTGTAGATAATTGAATTGCGGTTCGTCCACACGCTCTAGCAAAAACTCTTTGTTCTTGATTTTATAAATCCGGTATTCGCCGGAAATTTCTTTGCTGCTAAGGCGAAAATAAAATCCGTCTTTCTTGTCTTTGGTGATCTGGTATTTTCCCAGTGCATAAATCCACATGTCGCCACCACCATATTGACCTTTGGGGATTTTACCATCGAAGGTAAGATACTTCATGGGGTGGTCTTCTGTTTGCACTGCCAGCCGCTTCACACCCGGATGCGGAGGCAGGCCGCGTGGCACAGCCCACGATTTCAACACGCCATCTTGTTCGAGCCTAAGATCATAATGCAAATTGGTGGCATGATGCCTGTGTACTACAAAATTATTTCCGCCGCTGATATCGATCTGAGGTTTGGGTTCAGTAGTCTTTTTGAAGTCGCGCTTCTTCTCGTACGACTCCAGTTGCTCAGGCGTCTTTCTTTTCTTTGAAACCGGCAATTCTTTCGCTACAACTTTCTTCCGTTGTGTATGAATCTCTACCGAATAAGCGTCCATCCCTTCCCATGCATCGCCATCGCGCAATACTTTTTCTACCGCGTTATTGATATTATATTCCTTCGGGTCTTTTAATTTCGAAAGTTCGTCCCACGACAGCGGCATAGAAACCGGGGCACCGTTTCTTCCGCGCAAACTGTATGGCGATACAATGCTTTGTCCGGAACGAATACGATAAATATCGATCAACACCCTTCCTTTGCGCGCTTCTTTTTTGATGTGAAGTGTAGTAGTAGATGTATTCTTATCAACGAAAGGCTGAGCAATCATTTGTGCTGCCTCAAACACGGCATGAAAATCTGCCTTCGGCTCAAGCGGGCAGCAGATATGAACACCTTTCCCTCCGGTTGTTTTCACAAAAGCAGTGTAGCCAAAACTTTCTACGTGTGTTTTCAAATCAAAAGCAAGCTCTGTTATTTTTGAAAACGTATAGCCTTCGGGGGGATCAAGATCGAAGACCATATAATCGGGAAACTCATAATTGGGTTTGCGGCTATGAAGCTGATGAAGTTCGAGTGCGGCAAGATTGGCAAGCCATACCAATGATGCAGGCTCTGTCGCGATGATATAATCCTTCTTTTCCTTACCTAAAACTTCAAACTCAATCCAATCGGGTGCCCACTCGGGGCGATTCTTCTGGTAAAACATTTCGCCACCTACACCATCGGGGAAACGGATCAGCGTAAGTGCTCGGCCTTTTACATGCGTTAATAATGTGGGAGCAATCTTGAGATAGTATTCTATTATTTCGGCTTTGACTACGCCATCTTCCGGGAACAGGACTTTCTCCAGATTGGAAAGCTCAATCTTCCGTTTGCCGATGGTTGTCCACGTTGATTTTTTTGCCATGCCAGATTAAAAATACTATTTACTCCTAAGAATTTGAAGGTATGAATAAATTAGAATAGCTGTTTACTCATTTGAATAAGTGGCGCAGTGGAATTGTCCTACTTTGGGCGCTTTCACCTAAATCTAAAATCTATGTGGGCAATTTTTGAATTCTTAGTATTACCAGCTATCGTATTAATCTCGATCACGGAGTTTTTCTACCCGCTAATTGCCGGGAAGCCTCTTCTCAATTCTTTCCGCAAAAAGAAGAAAGAGCAGTCTGTCAGCTACGAGGGTGAGCTACCTAAGGCAGAGAGAAAAATTGCTGAAGAGGAAAGTACGCACGACAATATAAATGCTGACTCCAAATCTAGTGGGCAACTCAACGAAGAGGCGGAACATTCTTTAACAAGTAAACAATCTAAATTTTCACCCTATAGCGTAACCCATTGCAAGGCGTAACTATTCCTTCACTTAATTCGAGGAAAATTCTTATGATCGGTTTAGGGTTTCTCTTGCTCATTTTCATTTTGTTCTCGGGAAAACTAATTGAGAATGTAGACAACTCCGAGATCGTTATCATTCAAAGTGCATTCTCTGGTAAAATCTCAATTTACTCTACTCCAGGGCCGGTTTTACAAAATTTTGGGACAGCCACACATTATAAAAAGTCTAACCAGTTTTGGTTTAGTATTAAAAAAGATGAAGGGAAAAATAACGTTAATGAAGATCAGTCCATCAAAATTAGATTTAATGATGGGGGTCACGCTCAGATTTCAGGTTCGGTTCGCTGGTACATGCCGGTGAATGAAAAAGCTACATTAAAACTTCACACCGACTTTGGTTCGCAAGATGCCATAGAGCAGCAATTGATCCGTCAGGTAGTAACCAAAGCGGTCTTTATGACGGGGCCATTGATGTCATCAAAAGAATCGTCGGCTGAAAAAAGAAACGATTTGCTTTCCTATATCGAAGATCAATCGATTAACGGAGTCTATCGTACCAAACAAGAAGATATTAAAGTTCACGATGATTTAATGAACACCGACAAAACGATAACTGTTGTTAAAATTGTTCAGGATGAAAAAGGCTTGCCGATGCGACAGGAAGTATCAAGTGTAAAAATTTATGGTGTTGATTTGCAAGGTTTGGCTTTGAATTCAATTGATTATGACTCTGATGTAGAGAATCAAATCAAAGTGCAGCAACAAGCTTATATGCAAGTGCAAACGGCTATCGCCAATTCTAAAAAAGCAGAGCAAGATGCTATTACTACCGAATTGCAAGGAAAAGCCGCGGCCGCAAAAGCGAAATGGGAACAGGAAGTAATCAAGGCTCAGGCCATAACTCAGGCGCAGCAAGAGAAAGAGGTAGCAGCTCTTGAAGCACAGACGGCGTTGCTATCTTCCCAAAAAGTAAAAACAGATGCTGATGCAAAAGCATATGCAAACACCCGATTGGTTACTGCTGGCTTGACTCCTCAGGAGCGCGCTCAATTTGATAAAGACACAAAAATTGGTGTAGCCGAAGCTCTCTCTAAAATTGTTTTACCTACTACTTACATGAATGGCGGTGGAGGAAACAAAGATGCTTCATTACTGGAAAGTATTCTGGGAGTAAAATTGCTTAACCCCGATAAGAAGCCTTAGGCGTAAGTAAGAAAGGCAACTATTCTTAGGGATAGTTGCCTTTTTTGCCACTCAAGGATATTTTATTTAACAAAAATCGAATTGCCTGCGGCATCTAAAGTCCCGTCAGTCAGGCTAATCGAAGTCCCGTTTTTCCAATATTTAGCTACTCCAATGTAGGCAGAGTTTATTTCACGGCCAGCCACGTACACATCGCTACCTGAAACAAAAATTGAATTTGCCATTGCAGTGTGTGTTCCATCAGAAAGCACAACCTCGACACCATTTTTCCAATATTTAGCTACCCGGTTTCCTGCAGCATTTGTTTCATATCCCGCTACGTAAACATCCGATCCTGAAACAAAAACTGATGTTGCACCCGCCACCGTTGCACCCGAAGTGAGACTTGTCTTAACACCATCTTTCCAATAGGTGGCAATGGAGCTCATAAGATCTGCTGTAAGTTCTATTCCGGCGGCATGAACTTCAGCATCTGCAATAAAAATTGATTTCGCATCAGAGTTAGTCCCATCAACACCAAGATTCACCAGGCCTCCGTTTTTCCAATATGCAGCAATGATATAATCATTTATTGTTTCGATGTTCCCGGATACATAAACATCATTACCGGAAACAAATATTGATTCTGCACTAGACGAAAGGGTGCCATCTGTCATACTTGTTGCCGTTCCATTTTTCCAATACTTCGCAACTGGAGCTCCATAGAGTCCATCATTCTCTGTGCCGGCTACATACACACCAGCAGCATCAACATAAATTGCTTGCGCCGTTGAGGTATGAGTTCCGGTAGTTAAGCTAACCTCAACACCATTTTGCCAATACTTAGCATTTGAACTCAAACTGGAAGTTTGTTCATTTCCTGCTGTATATATATCTGAACCATAAACGAAGACCGATTGAGCTGCAGATCCTAATGCTGTTGAGGATTCCGAAGAACTGACTTCCTTACTATTGGACCAATATTTTGCGTTATTGTACGAAGAGACACCAAAACCACCAGCGCCACTGCTGGACTTTAGTTCATAACCACCAACAAATACTCCTGAAAGAGGTGGTGTCACACTATCCTTTTTGCATGACAGCAATAAAAATAATAACAGGCATGTGGCAAATTGGGTCTTAGATTTCATAAGCGAGTGTTTAAAATAAACACAGTTATTATTCAGTTACTTCCACTGGTTTCCTATTACTTAAAAATATCATTCCCACGACAAAACAAACTCCTGCCACGATGATCGGGTACCAAAGCCCGGCAATTGGATCGCCCGAGGGGTTGGAATCCGTTTTACTATACTCATAAAGACTAGTTGCGATCAATGGAGTGAGCCCGCCAAAAATTCCATTGCCGATATGATATGGCAGCGACATCGATGTATATCTTATTTTGGTTGGGAATAACTCCACCAAAAAGGCTGCAATAGGCCCGTACACCATCGTTACAAAAATTACTTGTATTGCAATCAAGCCTACCATCCACCAATAGTTTGAGCCCGCCAGTGTTGTTTCCTTTTTTGTTTCTTCGGAGGAAGAATGGTCTTTAGCTGAAATCTTTTTCTTTATTTCTGCCTGAACAGTTGCATCTGAAAAGAGTTTTTTCATCGAAGTGGTCACAACCGTATCACCTGAGTTGGTGAAAGAGGTTAGATGTTCTATGCTCCGCGAGCTTTCTATCTCAGCCTTCTTTGTGATGTCAGTCAGCGCATACATTTTCTGGTAGATCGGGCGATACAACACAACGCCAAGAATCAATCCTGTCATCATTATGTATTTTCTTCCAACGCGGTCGCTCCACCAGCCAAAGAAAATAAACAATGGTGTGCCTACAGCCAATGCAGTAGCGATAATATAGTTTGACTGAACAAATTCAATATTGCATGTCTTCTGTATAAATGACAACGCATAAAATTGCCCCGTATACCAAACTACTCCCTGGCCAGCCGCAGCACCGAACAATGCAAGCAGCACCAGCTTTAGATTTTCTTTCTTTCCGAAACTTTCCTTAATAGGATTTTTAGAAAGTTTTCCCTCGGCCTTGATTTTTGCAAACAAGGGAGACTCTTCCATACGTAGCCGGATATAAACCGAAATAGCGACCAATATTGCGGAAGCTAAAAAAGGAATACGCCAGCCCCACGTATTGAATGCATCCGCTTCCATAGATTGACGCACGGACAATATCACACCGAGTGAAACAAACAACCCAAGTGTTGCAGTAGTTTGAATAAAACTCGTATAAAAACCGCGCTGATCATTTGGGGCATGTTCAGCTACATACGTGGCCGCCCCTCCATATTCACCACCCAATGCCAATCCCTGAACAAATCGCAGCAGCAAAACTATCAGCGGGGCAAACAAACCAATAGTGCCGTAACCCGGCACCAGCCCAATAAGAAATGTAGAGCCACCCATGAGAATTAGTGTAACCAAAAACGTATGCTTACGCCCTACCTTGTCGCCCAGCCTCCCAAAAACCAAGGCGCCAAATGGCCTGACTACAAAGCCCGCTGCAAAAAACGCAAGCGTAGACAGGAAAGCTGCTGTTGGGTTTCCTTTTGGAAAAAATTGTTGTGATAAAACCGTAGACAAGCTTCCAAAAATGTAAAAATCATACCATTCGATAAGGGTGCCTACCGATGATGCTGCAATTACTGCACGTAGGGATTTGCCGGGATGAGCTAAAACAGACATACAAAAAACATCATTGATGAGCTACTAAGTACGATCAACGGCCGCTCAATTCAAAATGAAAATGAGTGCTATTGGCGTAAATTTATAATGTATGGCTCTCTACGATGCTGTACTTTTTTGCCAGCAACTCAATTATTTTATAATTCAATTCTCTCTATGTTTGGTATGTGAAAGCCCCCTTTTGGATAACGGCAATTTCTCTCTTTGCATTGAGCGTTTCTGGCATTGCACAGCAAGCTCAACAAGGCACTCTTGATCTATCTCATTACAATTTTGAAGTTGATGGTGCCTATGGTTTTTCAGGAACATGGGAATTTTATTGGAATCAATTACTTGAACCCGCCGATTTCAACAAGAGCCGAAATCCGCAATGGATGAGTGTACCCGGCTCGTGGAACAGGCAAGGCAATTATCCGGCGATTGGATTTGCTACCTACAGGCTCAAGCTAATTTTGCCTGAAAAAAGAAAAAGCCTCGTGCTTTATTTCCCTACAATTAATTCGGCTGCCAAAATATGGGTAAACGGTATTTTAATTACAGAAACCGGAGTAGTAAGTACAGACCAAAAAACTTATTCCCCCAAGCTCACCAGTACAACTATATCCCTTCCCGATAATGTTGTTGAAGCAGAGCTGGTCATCCAGGTGGTGAACTTTACTTACTTCAGTGGTGGGTTGGCAGGAACTCCCCGGCTCGACACCGTGGCTGGTATTGTTTCTTCACTGAACCGAATGAATGGCGTTGAGAATTTTTTTGCCGGCAGTCTTATCGCCATGTTTATTTATCAGCTTATCCTCTATTTCGTGTATTATCGTGGCAAGCCTTACCTCTGGCTGGCATTAATATGTCTCGGTGTGGCACTACGCGCTATGATCGTACACGGTGGTTCTTTCCTGCTTCCAAATTTGTTTCCAACGGTTACAATGGAGTACTGGAAAAAAATAGAATTCATAGGTGTGTATGCCAGTGTGGCGCTCTTCCCATTGTATGTCTACCATCTCTTCATCGATCATTCACCAAAAAAACCTATTGTTTTTTTTGTAACCGTAGCCTCATTTCTTTGTCTCGCCGTAATCACCACGCCACAGCATATCTACGGCAAATTACTGGATGTTTGCCATGTGTGCTTACTGCTCTCCTTTGTTTACGCTGTGTACTCCATAAGCAGAGCGTGGAGAGCCGGAAACAAAGATGCAAGAGTGATTTTAGTTGGCGTACTCACCTCGTTTCCATTCATTTTAGCCGAAATCTTAAAAAACTCATTGCTCTACCCACTCAACATCAAGTCCGCTTATATGGTAGAACTGGGCGTGCTTGTGTTTTTACTTTTTCAAGTTTACCTGCTTGCCAATCATTACGCCAAGTCCTATAAGAATCTTGAAAAAACAGTGGAAGAGCGCACAGGAGAGTTGACCACAGCCAATACCGTGAAGAATAGACTGCTCTCAGTGATGTCTCACGATATAAAGAGTCCACTTAATTCGTTGCGGGGCATTTTACAGGTTTATAATAAAGGGTTAATTACCAAAGAAGAGTTTAACCGATTCGCGCAGCAGCTGGAAGGTGATCTTGGCAAAACAAGTATGCTTGTGGAAAACATTCTTTTTTGGACAGCCAGTCAGCTAAAGGGAATTCGGTTGCAAAAAGAAAAGTTTGATTTGAAGCAACTTACCGAAGAGAACATGCGGTTGTTTGAGACCATTGCTGCAAACAAAAAAATCGAAGTCAAAAGTACCAGCGCCGAAATCGTGACAGTTGAGTTTGATCGCAACATCCTGAATATGGTGTTACGCAATTTGATTTCGAATGCGATAAAATTTTCCTACGAAGGCGGGCGAATAGATATTGTTATTACCCAAACGGAGGATTCAATTCTGTTACAAGTGAAAGATCAGGGTATCGGTATGGATGACATCACAATTCAATCTCTTCTCGATCATCGATTTACAGTAAGTACTTCGGGAACAATTCAGGAAAAAGGTACGGGACTGGGGCTGTCATTATGCCGCGATTACCTACAAAAAGCAGGCGGGCTACTAACTATTGAAAGCGCAAAAGGAAAAGGAAGTTCTTTTAATGTAGTTATACCAGTTTGATCATCTCCTGAACAAACGCTGCAACAGTCCTTTCTTAGATAGTTTTTCGTGAAGCGAATCCAAAGCCGTACGCAGGCGCACCAGTGACGCAGAGTCTTTCAAAATATATTGTTCGGCACCCAAATCCATTACCTCTTTCTTAACACTGTCGTCATTGAGCGTGGTGTGATAGATAACCGGAATAGATCCATAACTCTTCTTAAGTTCTTTAAGGTAAAATAATCCCGTTTTATCAGACTTGCTGTCGAAAAAATGATCAAGCACAATCGCAAAGGGTTTTTGATTGAGGTTAACTAATAAATCATCGGGGTTGGAGAATGTTCGAACCGTATAATTGCCAAGCGTCTCTTCAAAATGTACTTGTAGCATTTTTTGCTGAACCGGACTGTCTTCCACTATAAACACTAAATTTTTCATTCGGGCAATTTAGTCAATTCAAAAATAAAAAATCCCCCGTTGAAAACAGGGGATTCAAATTTCAGAGAAATCTCACTATCACTAATGACTAACTATTGGTTGCCCAAGCTTTACCGTTTCCAGCTTCGCTCAGCGGAATACATCCTTTATAAGCACCAGGCACAGCTTCATATTGCAGCACTTTGGTAGCGCCAGGCTCAGATACAAAATAGCCAAGTATGGTCAATTCCTTCAGTTTCAAAATAAACGGACGTGGTGCCTTGGGGTCACTCTTTGCAGCTGCCACAGCATCATCGTGGACCTTTTTCAAATAACCTAACTGCTCTTCAGGGCTTCCTTCTATAAACCGGTTGCCAAAAGCTTTGATTGCGTTTTGATCAAATTCGTGGAGACCATCTAAAAAAAACTTTTGGTCTTCTTCCTTGTAGCAGTCTTTCACCAGCCGGTCAATAAAGCTGGGTACACCGACATCTTTAGCTCCAGGCGTATCAGTCTTAGGCAAAATAATTTCTGCTGCTTCACTCACAAGGCTAGCCTGATCTTCGGTGAAGAAACTTGGTTTGTAATTGAGCTCGGGTGTAGACTTACAGCTTTGCAAAAACGCAGCTACCGTTGATGCTGAAACGGCTGCACCCATCAGCAATGCTGTCTTCCTCAATGCATCCCTTCTATTAATCATTTGATCCATAGTTATTACAGGTTTCCTTTTTTTAGTTCGTTAACTGCATAATCCACTGCTCGTGCCGTGAAGGCCATGTAAGTCAATGACGGGTTTACACAAGAAGCCGATGTCATAAATCCGCCGTCAGTGACAAACACATTCTTGCAGGCATGTACCTGATTGTATTTATTCAATACAGAGGTCTTCGGATCTTTACCCATGCGCGCGGTGCCCATTTCATGAATCCCCAAGCCTGGTCCGCCAATGTGATCATAGGTATGAATATTCTTCACACCTGCTGCTTCCAGCATTTCAGCTGCATCGGCCATCATGTCTTTGCGCATCTTCATTTCGTTTTCTTTAAACTCTGCGTCAAAGTTGATTACCGGCAAACCGTGTTTATCTTTTTTGTCGTGATTGATTGTCATTCGGTTGCTATGCACGGGCAAGAACTCGCCGAAGCCCGTCATCCCGATAGTCCATTTGCCCGGTTCGGAAACGAATTTTTTCAAATCGGCACCAATTGCAAGTTCGGCCACGGCTCTTTGCCATCCCTGTCTGCCTCCACCACCTTGATAGCCAAAGCCCCGTACGTAATCACGCTTGTCTTTACCAATGTTGCGATAGCGGGGAATATAAAAACCATTTGCGCGCCGGCCCGAATAGTACTTGTCTTCAAAACCCTCAATGCTCCCTCCTGCTCCAACACCCAAGTGGTGATCCATAATATTACAGCCAAGTTCTCCACTATCATTACCAAAGCCATTTGGGAAACGTTTGGAAATAGAATTAAGCATGATGTAAGTTGACCCGAATGTGGAAGCGCAAAGGAAAATTACCTTAGCATAAAATTCCATTTGCTCACCGGTCTCTGCATCAATCACTTTCACCCCCGTTGCCTTTCCTTTTTGCTCATCGTAGATCATTTCATAGACTACCGAGTTGGGCCGTAGCGTCATGTTTTTAGATTTCTCTGCTGCAGGAAGTGTGCATGAATTGCTACTAAAGTACCCACCGAAAGGACAGCCGCGGATACACATATCTCTGAATTGACATTGGCCACGCCACGGAGTGTGAGGAAGCGGGGCAGTAGCATGCGCAGTCCGGCCAATTGTCAATAAGCGATCAAATTTTTCTTTCACAGATTTTTTCAACTCCAACTCTGCACAATTCAAATCCATGGGAGGAAGGAATTTTCCATCGGGCAGGTAAGGATAGTTCTCAGCTTGTCCACTCACACCAATATAGGATTCTACATAGTCGTACCATGGCTCAATCTCTTTATAGCGAACCGGCCAATCTACCGCCACACCATCTTTTAGATTTGCTTCAAAGTCCAGGTCACTCCATCGATAGCTTTGTCTTCCCCACATAATCGAGCGGCCACCTACGTGGTAGCCACGCATCCAATCCATTCTCTTCGTTTCTGTGTAGGGATGATCAAGGTCATTCACAAACCAGTGCTTTGAACTCTGCCTTATAGTGTAACCGGTACGGTTTTGAACACCTTGATTTTTCAAGTCTTCCTGGGTCGGCTTATCCCCGTTGGCTAATTGCCATGGATCTAGAGTAGCCGTTGGGTAATCGGGATGCTTTACATCGCGGCCTCGCTCCAGTACCAGTGTCTTCATGCCTTTTTCTGAAAGCTCTTTGGCGGCCCAACCTCCGGCGATACCTGTACCAACCACGATGGCATCGTAAGTGTTTTTCTTTTCTGCTTCAACGTTCAAGTTCATGTATATTATTTTGGTTGTTTTCGAGGTATTAAGGTAGAAATTTTTCCAGACGCTTGTAGTCCTTCCATCACTTTTTAGAAGATTTTTAACTAAAAACCTTCCATTATTCCAAGGCCAAAAAGTGCAAAATCATATTTCACAGGATCGTCGGGGTCAAGTTTTTTCAGGGCAGTTGTTAGCTCAAGAGCCGTTTGCCAATCCATTTGTTTTCGTCTGATCAGTTTTAATTTTCGTGCTACCCGTTCCACGTGCAAATCGCATGGACAGATCAGCTGAGATGGCGAGATATGCCTCCAGATACCAAAGTCAACGCCATTATCATCACTACGCACCATCCAGCGTAGAAACATGTTCAAACGTTTGCAGGCCGATTTCCTTGCGGGTGTTGCAATGTGCTTTTTCGTTCGTGTCGGGAAATCGTCTAAACTAAAAAACAGGTTGTGAAAATTCTCTAACCCCCGACCTACATGTTCATCTGTTTGGCTTATTTGAAAGGCCTGCTCAAGAGATTGATTTTTCTTATAAAAGAAAGTCAGAAATTCAATAAAGTATAGAGCATCGGTTTCATTGAAAGTACGGTGCCGGAACCCATGAAACCGTTTCAAGTCTTGCGACCTGTGGTTTAAAACAAAATCGTGGGGTGAGTTATCCATCCGATTTAGAAAATCCCAGGTCTTGTTGATGATGGTGATGCGCTGTCCCCACGCCAGTACCGCTGCCATCAGTCCGGCAATCTCAATGTCTTGTTTCTTTTTGAATTGATGAGGAATCGAAACAGGGTCGTGTTCTATAAAATCGGGCTTGTTAAATTGATCAGCTTTCTCATCAAGAAAGTTTTTGAGATCTGCCAGCCGACTACCGTCTGTTTTCAAGATAACCGTTAGTCTATGAATTTTGCTTCCACTCTCCTGTTGAGCATTCGTGCTTGCTCATCATTTCCATCGTGCAACGGTTTCTGTTTGCCAAATCCCTGTGTTAGTATCCGATCGCCCTGCACGCCATTTTGTAACAGATAATTGCCAACGCTTTTGGCACGGTTAGCCGAAAGTACAAGGTTGTAGTCGTCAGAACCCTGATCATCAGTGTGGCCACTAAGATTGACTTTCCACTGTGGATTCTTTTTTAAGATAGCAATCAATGCGTCAAGTTCCTGAAATGAAGAAGGCAGCAGTTCATAGCTGTTGAATGGAAAATGGATGTGTTTTAAAATGTAAACTTCGTTGGGCCGGATCGCAGGTAGTGAATCTAAGCTTACTGAATCTATAACCGGAGCATCATCTATAGGTGAGACTAAGATGTCGTCTATATAATAGTAAGCACTGCCGCCAAGCATCGGGCTTTTCCCTTCCCGATAATCAATCTTTGTATTTTCAGTGGATTCGTTGTCAGAAAAATTCCCAATAATTAAAAACTGTTCGCCACCACGAGCTGTGATCTGTGCCGAAGCGCGTTGCCATCCGTTTGTGAGTGTCTCCAGCTTTTTTTTCTCAGAAAACACAGGTGTTATTTCGAGGCAGTTATCACGTCTGACCCACACAGCCGAATCTGACAAGGCAAGACCAATCCTGTCAATTGCATACACTGAATACGATGATATCCTGTAATAGAATTCGATATAATAAGAAGCTCTGTTTTTAAGAGGCTCCTTCAATTTGCATTGAATGTATTCGCGATAATTTCCGGTCTTATTGTTCCAGGCGTAAATTCCCGAATAGCCTACTCCCGAATGGGCATACGAAACTCCCGCCCAGTTTCTAGGAACGCCATTTTCGCCGATGCTGCATTTATTAAAATAGTCGGGCGTACCGATCGTGGGCGAGTTCCATTGGTTGGGGCCAAAATGCTTGGGGTCTGTGCTAAACGAAGTAGGACATCTGTTAAATTCCTCGAAACCGGAATTAGGTACTAGGTTTTGCCCTAAACACCAATGACCAAGCCAACAAGAGCATAATACGAGAAGCCATTTCACAGATTTATTATTGTCATTTGGTTACGAATTTAACTTCTACTCTTCGATTAACCATCCGTGCCTCCTCAGTTTTTGCTGGTTTCAGGGGCTTTAATTTGCCAAAACCTTTCGTTTTTATCCTTTCTACAGCAATTCCGCCCTGCACCAGGTACCTGCCAACCGTTTTGGCACGGTTTAAAGATAAATTATAATTATAAACATTGTTGCCTTTGTCATCTGTATGCCCGCTAAGCTCAACTTTCCATGTTGGGTTTTTCTTCATAATCGACAGCAGAAGATTGAGCTCCTCATACGATGGCGGCATGAGATCATAGCTGTTAAATGAAAAAAAGATGTGTTTTAAAATGTAGACCTCATTTGGTTTTACTTCTTCACGGCTGGCCAGGTCTCTAGAATCCCGCTCGGCATTGTTCAGTGGGGTAACCGAAACGTCATCAATATAAAAGTAGGCTGCCTTGCTCAGCATGGGTTCACTGGCATCCGAATGTTGGATATGGAATTTTCGTATCTCCTCATCAGGAGAAAAATTTCCGATGCTGATATACTGCTCTCCGCCTTTCGCTGTGTATTCAAAATAAAAATGATTCCATATTCCTGTCTTTGTGCTATATGCGGAATCCATCACATGAGTAAAAGTGGGCTCTACCGTCCAGATGCGGTCGTGTGCCACTTGCTGTGTTGAATCTGAAAGTAATACACCGACACGATCGATACTGTATTTTGAATAGACCGAAAGCCTGAAGAAAAATTCGACTCTGTATTTTCTTCCCTCAACCAGTTTACTCGCCAGCTTCGCCTGAAGATATTCGCGGTAATTGCTGTTGTTGATCCATGCATAAATACCTGAGTAGCCAAAACCTTTGTGCGCATGTGCAACACCAGCCCAGTTGTGCGGCACGCCTGCGTTACCAAAACTGCATCGATTAAAAAGATCGGGAGTGCCCAGCGTTGGCGAAATCCAACCTGGAGCAAAATTTCTATCAGAACCCTGAGGATTGTATGAGCCAGGGCAATCGAAATATTGCTCAAAGCCGGGATTCGGTACAAGGTTTTGGGCCTTGCAAACTTGAACAAAAGCCAGCAACAATAGTATTGTCCCAGCCTTCATTTTATTTATAATAGACTACTTCAACTCTAAACTTTGGATCAACCGCTCCAAGCCTGTCGAAAGCTGATTTTGATATTTTAATTACCGTACTGTCGTCTTCATTGAGAGGCCCGATCACGCGCACAAACACTTCGCGGTTGGTTGCTTCACTGCGTACTTTCATAATCGTCCCTGCCTTTACAGTTTTGTGTTGTGCCAGGTATTTACGGTTTCCATCGGTTCCATCCATTAAAGCAGCTTCACCCCTTTCATGAACTTCGTCTGAACCAATTACAGTCTCAGAGATCTTCATATCCTGATTAGTCGTTTTCGGAGTTTCAGTTCGCTTTACCTCAGCCTTAAATGTGTCAAAGTTTGTCACCGGCGGAAGTACAAAGAGCATTTGTCCTGGTTTCACTTCATCTGTAGAGAGTTTATTCCATTCTTTCAATTGCTGCACACTGGCGCCATACATTTTTGAAATTGAAAACAAAGTCTCTTTGGCCGTAACGGTATGTGTACCACGCAATTTTCGAGGGTCAATGGTTTTCACTACCGGTTGGATAATTTTTTTACTCACAATCAGCTCCTGACCTATGCTAATTGAATTGTCCTTTAAGTTATTCCAGCTTTTCAAGTCGTCGATATTCAAATTGTACTGTTTTGCTATCGAAAACAACGTTTCTTTGGCAACTACCTTGTGTAAAACAGTACCTTTTTCAGGGTTTCCTTTCGGGACATAGGGCACTTTTAACTGTTGACCTACTGCCAGCCCCGAATCGGCCGTTGGGTTTTGCTCTATAATCATAGCCACCGAAACCCCGTATCTTCTGGAAATAGAATACAGAGTTTCTTTGGGGTCAACCTGATGAATGATGAATTGCTTTCCGTTGATTGTCTCAATGCGAAGGGAATCGGCAGGAGCAGCCAGGCCGGCAAAAGATACAAAGCAAAAGATGCAAGAAATTATCGTCTGATTTACGTGTCCTTTCCCCGATAAGGGCCTTTGCCGAATCTTAAATTTTGAATTTACCATTCTCAGTATCTTTATACAAAAATACAACTGATTGTGATGATGAGGAAACTACTTTTTATAATCGAAATCTGCCTTGTAGCTGCATTTGGAGCCTTCGCTCAAAAACCAGTAGCCACTCAAGCCGTCGTTGGAAAGCCAAAAGTAATGGTCATGGACATCAAAGCGGAGATTGATTCGCGCATGCTTCGCTATGTAAAACTGGCGTTGGAACATGCCGAAAAAACTAAGGCCGATTATGTAATTGTAGACATGGATACGTATGGCGGGGTGCTCACAGATGCCAAAGAAATTGTTGACCTGATTATGGATTATAAGAAGCCAATTTGGGTGTACATCAATTCAGATGCAGCCTCGGCCGGCGCACTCATTTCCATTTCCTGCGATAGCATTTATATGTCACCTGGGGCAAGCATCGGAGCAGCCACCGTGGTCGAAGGTGATGGTAAAGCTGCGCCCGACAAATACCAGTCGTACATGCGCTCGATTATGCGATCTACTGCCGAAGAAAATCACCGCGACCCGCGCATTGCCGAAGGTATGGTAGACGAACGTGTTGTGGTAGACAGCATTAAGCAAGCGGGCAAAGTGATCACTTTCACTACCAATGAAGCTATCAAATACCATTATTGCGAAGCGAAAGTAAATTCAATAGAAGAAATACTGACCCGAAACGAAATCCACAACTACGAACTGGATCATTTTCAACTCGGTGCCACCGAAAAAATCATTGCGTTCTTTTTAAATCCATTCATCAGCGGGCTTCTGATCTTGCTCATTATCGGCGGAATTTATTTTGAACTACAAGCTCCCGGCACAGTTTTTCCAATTGCTGCCGCTATGGTGGCACTTGTGCTTTATCTCGTGCCTTATTATTTGAATGGCCTTGCCCAATACTGGGAGATCATAGCGCTGTTGGTGGGTATCATTTTGCTCATCGCAGAAATATTTATCATTCCTGGCTTTGGCGTGGCCGGCGTGCTCGGCATTTCACTTACGGTGGTATCGCTGGTGCTTATCATGCTCAATAATGATTTTTTCAATTTTGAATTTGTTCCGCTGGGGGATATTCTAACTGCAACTTTTGCAGCTGTGGGCGGACTCGCAGGAGGTGCGCTCCTTTTGTTCTTTGGAGGCGCCAAACTCACACAAACGAAAGCTTTTAAAAGGATAGCGTTAACAGATACACAAGAAAGTTCGAAAGGATATTCGGTGAGATCAACTGAGCCCAGTTTTATTGGAAAAACCGGAATTTCACACACGGTGCTGCGGCCTAGCGGCAAGGTAATGATCGATGATCAGGTATACGATGCATTTACCCGTGGTGAATACATACCGAAAGGCGAAGCAATTGAAGTGGTGGGTACAGAAGGCATAACACTGAAAGTAAGAAGTGTGAATCGTTGACGTCATTCTCGAACGCCAACTTTACAATTGCTTTTTGATAACCAGAATCGGGCTCGTGGTAGCCCGTAAGATGGGATTGCTAAATCGGAACCCAGTTTCTAATTTCATATCTTAACATTGCTGCTCAAATCTTTTATTTTCGAACAAAATTTGAATTTTATGACTACCGCTTTTCGTTTTGATCGCTCACTTACCGGAGTTGAAGAGAACAAATATAATTTCGACTACTGGAAGACGGTGACCGACTTATACGATAACAAACAATACAAGGAGTCTGTCGTGGCCTTGATCAAGTATATCGACGAATCGTTGATTTCAAAATATGGCAATGCTGATCAAACTGAATTTAATGTCCCCCACGGATCAACTATCGTCAACCTCAAAATTGGCAAGACCCTAGAAATCACTACGCCATTTATCAACTTGCCAGCGGTTTCTTCAGTACCTCTGATGCGACAAGTAGCCCAGCTTAGTTTTTGGCCTCTTACGATTAGTACGGCTACACTCACCGATAATAAAATCACATTTCACTTCAGTTGCCCCATCGAATTGGCGGAGCCTTTCAAAATTTTCTATACAATCAAGGAAATGTGCCAGGAAGCTGACAATAATGACGACCGCTTCATTGAAATGTTCAAAGCCTCATACATCCAAGAACCAAAAATTCAACGTTACCCCGAACCCCAACTGGAGGTCATCTGGAATACGATGCAAGGCTATGCAGACCAAGGCTTATCGTATCTACAGCAATTTGAAGAAAAGCGCTGGGGATATCTTTGGGATATATTGGCCTGCACGCTTATGCAAATCGATTACTTCGCCGCACCTCAGGGCTTTGTGCACTCCGAATTGGATAAGGCCATTTCAGATCTTCACGACAATCATGCAGACTACAACAAGCGAGTACAGTATGCAAAAGGGTTTCTGGAAAGACTAAAAAAGTATGACAAGAAAAAATTCCTCGACAGCATTTACAAAGCAGAAACGTTCATCCCATTCCGGTCGGGTAATTCAATTGATAATGTGCGCCAAAATTTAAGCCATGCTAATACTGCCTCACAAGAAAGTATAAAGAATAAGAACTACATGTCGGCTTATTTCACAATGCAATACAATTTGCTTCGCTCACTCTATTATAATCGAATGGATGGTAATGTCACCCGCTTGTGTGAAGAGGCTTTGCTGAACGCGTCGGGAAAGACATGGGAAGAAGCGGCAGTCACTTTACGTAATGCGTATGATGTCATTTTAGACCCCAAGCTTTATGAAGCGCACTTGGCTACACTTAATAAATAATTTACCCTCACAAAAATCCCGATGGAGTCTTTACAGCATTTATCCAATTTAGTCGCCAAAGTTATTACCGCAGGCGGAAGCGGCACCAGTTTTTACCTTCGTGATAAAAACCTTTGGATCAGCAATTACCATGTGGTGCAAGGCAATAAACGAGTAGCTCTTCAAGATCAGAACATGAATCGTTATCTCGCCGAGGTCATTTTGGTAAATCCTGCCGCCGATGTAGCGATATTAAAGTCTGATTTCTCACCACAGGCTGCTGCCGGGTTTGAAATTCCAAGCGCGTTACAAACCAGCCAGCAGGTATATGTGCTGGGCTATCCATTCGGAATGCCATACACGGTTACCGAGGGTACTATTACTTCTGCAAATCAATTAATGAATGAGCGATTTTATGTGCAGATAGATGCAGCCGTAAACCCAGGCAATAGTGGAGGTCCTGTAGTGACCGCTGACGGCAACCTTGTTGGTATTACAACCTCGAAATTTACACAGGCCGATAATATGGGCTTTGCAATACCGGGTTCTGTCCTTTTGGAGGAACTGCAAAGTTTAGATTCACATGGTGGAGGGTTTTCGGTGAAATGCAATTCGTGCGGAAGTCTTTCTTATACTCCTTCCGACTATTGTCCGAGCTGTGGTGAAACCATGGACGCTAAAATATTTGACGAAACTCCCCTCACCGCTCTCGGCAACTTTATTGAATCAACGATCGCCGGCATGGGCCACAATCCCGTGCTTGCGCGAATGGGTAATGAGTTTTGGGAATTTCATCATGGAAGCTCATTGGTGAGACTCTTTATATATAACAGCAATTATTTCCATGCTAATTGCCCAATCAATAAACTTCCCAAAGGAAATCTGGATGAATTGCTTCGGTATATGTTAAGTAGTCCGATAGCACCTTACCGGCTGGGAATCTGGGAGAATCAAATTCATTTGTCCTATCGCGTGGCACTAAATGATCTTTTTAGTTCATACGCACCAGCGATTCAAAAGGATCTAATTGGCTTGCCTGCAAAGGCCGATGAAATGGATGATTTCCTTGTGAAGAAATTCAATTGTGAGATGAGTGTTCATGCGAAGCGGTCTTAAGGTTTCAAGGCTCATCGCAAGTTCAGCATCCCCTCTTCTTTTGCTTCGAGCATACTTTGCCCCATCAAGTACTGGTCAATTGCGCGTGCAGCTTCGCGGCCTTCGCTGATAGCCCACACTACGAGGCTCTGACCTCTGCGCATATCTCCAGCGGAAAAAACATTTTCCACTGAAGTTTGATAGCGTGTACATTTTACATTGCCCCGTTCATCAAGTTGCACACCAAGTTGGTCGAGCAAGCCCTGATGCTGCGGATGAAGAAATCCCATGGCCAATAATGCAAGGTTGCATGGAATTATACGTTCACTTCCTGCAACCTCAGAAAAACCTGCAGGTTTTCCGGTTTCTGATTTCCATTCGAGGTCAACGATCTTCAGTCCTGTGACATTTCCATTTTCATCGCTGATGAATTCTTTAGTGAGAATACTCCAGTTCCTGTCGCATCCCTCTTCGTGTGAAGTAGACGTGCGTAAAATCATTGGCCAGTTAGGCCACGGCATTGACTCTGTGCGATCTTTGGGGGGCTTAGACATAATTTCAATCTGAGTAACTGAGGCAGCACCCTGCCTATTGCTTGTACCTACACAATCCGAACCGGTATCACCTCCTCCGATCACTACCACATGTTTTCCGGTAGCCAAAATATCCTTGGCCTCAACTTTATGGTTACTCACTCTTCTGTTTTGCTGGGTAAGAAAGTCCATAGCAAAGTGTACACTCGAGAATTCTCTTCCCTTGATAGGTAAATCGCGCGGAATCGTGGAGCCTCCTGAAAGTAAGATCGCGTCAAACTCTTCGCGCAGGTTAGCAACAGAAACGTTGACACCAACATGCGCATTGGTGACAAACTGCACCCCCTCTACTTCGAGGAGCTTTACTCTGCGTTCAACAATTCTTTTTTCAAGTTTAAAATCCGGAATACCGTAACGGAGCAATCCTCCAATTTCATCTGATCTTTCAAACACAGTAACCCAATGTCCGGCTGAATTCAATTGCGCAGCAGCTGCAAGGCCGGCAGGACCCGAGCCAACGACAGCGATTTTCTTTCCGGTTCTAACAGAGGGAACATTCGCCTTCACATAACCAGCTTCAAAAGCTTTCTCAATGATGTTCTTCTCAATAAATTCAATAGCTACAGCCGGCTTGTTGATTCCGAGCACGCACGAGGCTTCGCACGGCGCTGGACAAATCCTTCCGGTGAATTCAGGGAAATTGTTTGTCGAGATCAGTATTTCATAGGCCAGCTTCCAGTTGTTTTGATAGACAGCGTCGTTGAATTCAGGGATAATATTTCCCAGCGGGCATCCGTGATGACAAAACGGAATACCACAGTCCATACAGCGAGCCGCCTGCTTTTGTGTGTGATCTGTACTTACCGATTTTTCAATTTCTCTATAGTCGGCAATCCTTTCTTTCGGATCACGCTTCGGTGCAGGTTCACGATCAAATTCTAAAAATCCAGATGGTTTTCCCATTTCTATTTTACGATTAACCTTAAAACAAATTCACAATCAAAATTTCAACAAACATCTAATGGCTCACTGGCACAATCACCAGTTTACTTGCAGCCTTCCTTTTTTCCAGCACGGCTTTGTATTCTACCGGCATAACCTTCACAAACTTGCTAAATGATTCCAGCCAATTTTTAAGAAGTGCGGACGCTACATCGCTTCCGGTAAACGTAAGATGATCCATCACTTTGTTTTTGATTTTTTCTTCGTCACCGGAATCCATTTCATCAAACATGACCATCTCCATGTTGCAGTTTTTCCTGAACGCATTGTTCTTGTCATAGACATAAGCCACACCGCCGCTCATTCCCGCTGCAAAGTTTCTTCCGGTATCGCCAAGTACAATTACGGTACCGCCCGTCATGTATTCACATCCATGATCGCCAACACCTTCCACCACTACGTTTACGCCCGAGTTTCTCACCCCAAAGCGTTCACCTGCGCGGCCTCTGATAAAAGCTTCACCCGATGTTGCTCCATAGAAAGCTACGTTGCCTACAATTATGTTTTCTGATGGAATGAAGCCTGTCTGCCTTGGAGGGTATAGTATAAGTTGTGCTCCCGAAAGTCCTTTGCCAAAATAATCGTTGGCATCACCTTCCAATTCAAAATTCAAACCAGAGGTTGCAAATGCCCCAAAACTTTGTCCGGCAGTTCCTTTAAACTTATAATGAACAGTTCCTTTCGGCAGGCCCGGCCCAAAGAATTTCTTTGAAATCTCATTTGATAACATTGCACCAACGGCGCGATTCTGGTTTGTGATTTCAAAAGAGTGCTCCACTTTTTCCAAGTTCTCCAGCGCGGGTTGCGCTACACGAATCAATTCGCGATCAAGAACTGCATCTATTCCGTGATCTTGCTCTTCCTGCCGGAAAAGCGGAGTGTCAAGACTCATCGGCTCCTTAAATAGAATCGGTGAAAGGTCGAGATTTTTTTGTTTCCAGTTTTCTTTGAGATCCTTTAGCAACAGATGATCAACTTGTCCCACCATTTCATTAACCGTACGAAATCCAAGTTCGGCCATGATCTCGCGCAGCTCTTCAGCCAGGAAAGTGAAAAGGTTTACTACATACTCCGGTTTACCAGTGAACAGTGCCCTCAACTCAGGGTCTTGTGTAGCCACGCCAACGGGGCATGTGTTGAGATGACACTTGCGCATCATAATACAACCTGCAGTTACCAATGCGGCCGTTGCCACTCCCCACTCTTCTGCGCCTAGCAATGCGGCGATAGCGAGATCTCTCCCCGTTCTGATCTGTCCATCGGATTGCACCACAACACGGCCGCGTAATTTATTTCGTACCAGGGTCTGGTGTGTTTCCGCAAGGCCAAGTTCCCAGGGCAAGCCTGCATGACGAACAGAGCTCAAGGGTGAAGCGCCCGTTCCGCCATCATGGCCGGCAATTAGGATAACATCGGCATGAGCTTTCGCTACTCCGGAAGCAATTGTTCCAACGCCGGCTTCAGAAACTAATTTCACGCTGATGCGGGCATTGCGATTGGCATTCTTCAAGTCAAAAATGAGTTGCGCCAAATCTTCGATAGAATAAATATCATGGTGAGGTGGAGGCGAAATCAACCCAACACCCGGAGTGGAATGACGAACACGACCGATCCACTCATCTACTTTATAACCCGGAAGCTGCCCTCCTTCACCGGGCTTTGCGCCTTGTGCAATTTTAATTTGCAATTCTTGTGCATTGGCGAGATAATAACTCGTCACGCCAAAGCGACCCGATGCAACTTGTTTGATAGCCGAGTTCTCCCACGTGCCATCTTCTTTTTTATGAAAGCGAATTTCATCTTCACCGCCTTCGCCGCAGTTGCTTTTGCCTCCAATCCTGTTCATAGCAACGGCAAGCGTACTGTGAGCTTCATACGAGATTGAACCAAACGACATTGCTCCGGTGGCAAACCTTTTGAAAATGTTTTCCTTTGGTTCTACTTCACTTATCGGAATCGATTTTCCTTTCTTGAATCTTAACAGGCTGCGAAGCGTGATTGCTTTTTCGCTTTGATCATTAATGAGATTACTGTATTTCTTGAAAAGACCGTAATCGTTGGTTTTGGTAGAATGCTGAAGAAGATGAATCGTCTGAGGATTGAACAAATGCGCCTCGCCACGTTGCTTCCATTGATAAATGCCTCCAACTTCCAGCCTGGTGTTGAGAGAAGTCTTTGGAAATGAAAGACTGTGTTTGACCAAGGCTTCACGTGCAATGTCATCCAGAGTCAGTCCACCAATACGGCTAACGGTTCCTGTAAAATATTGATCGACCACTTCGTTGCTGATACCGAGCGCTTCAAATATCTGCGCACCGTGATACGACTGTAGTGTGCTAATCCCCATTTTGCTCATGATCTTGAGCAATTCACCACATACTGCTTTCTTGTAATTGTAAACAGCTTTCTCTTCGGTAACACTTACTGAAAGAAGATTTCTCTTCTTCATGTCGTGGATAGTCTGATAAATAAGGTATGGATTTATCCCTGATGCTCCATAGCCAAGCAACGTTGCATAATGATGAGTTTCCCATACATCTCCAGCTTCCACGAGCAGGCCTACTTTTCCGCGCAACCCCTTGCGGATCAAATCATGATGCACAGCTGCAGTTACAAGTAAGGAAGGTATCTGGGCGTGACCGCTGTCAAAACTTCTATCAGAGAGAATAATGATTGTAAAACCATCTTCTACCGCATCGGATACATACTGACAAATCCGGCTTAGTCCGCGTTCGAGCGACCCTGCCAAACCGTCGGCGCGAAAATAAGTATAGATGGTTTTGGTTTGAAGATGTCGGTGATCGATGTACCGGATTTTTTCCAACTCATTGTTTGAAAGAATCGGAACGGGCAACTCAAGTGTGACACAGTGCTCAGGAGTTTCTTCCAATAAATTCAATGAACCGCCTACATGCGAAGCCAGCGACATCACCATTCTTTCTCGGATAGGATCGATGGGCGGGTTTGTAACTTGTGCAAAGAGTTGTTTAAAGTAACTCGACAAATGTTGCGATTGATTAGACAGCACAGCCAGTGGGATGTCGCTTCCCATCGAGCCAAGTGCTTCCTTGCCCGTATCACACATTTGCGCCAGCACTACACGAATGTCTTCGCTGGTGTATCCAAATGAGATTTGTCTTTTCAGGAATGTGTTTGGATCGTACTTATGAAAACTTCCGCCTGGCTCGGGCAGATCTTGCAATCTCACTTTATTCTCTTTCAACCATTGTCCATACGGTTGGCGTGTGCAAATGTCCTGCTTAAGTTCATCATCGCTGATGATACGACCCTGCTCCAAATCAACCACAAACATTTTGCCGGGCTGAAGTCGGCCTTTGGAAATAATTGTTGACTGATCAATGTCAAGAACACCAACTTCGCTGGCCATCATTACGCGATCATCGTTGGTAACTATAAACCGTGATGGGCGCAAACCATTCCGATCAAGAGTTGCTCCAATTATTTTTCCGTCAGTAAATGTTATTGAAGCCGGGCCATCCCACGGCTCCATGAGATTGGCGTGGTATTCATAAAAATCTTTTTTCTCCTGACTCATGTTCTCATTTCCGTCCCAAACTTCCGGAATCAACATCATCATCACGTGCGGCATTGAGCGGCCTGCGTGCATGAGTAACTCAATAGCATTGTCAAGGTTCGAAGAATCGGACTGAGCAGGGTTACAGATCGGAAGAATCATGTCTAGCTCTTCGCGCGAAAAAAGTGGAGAAGCAAAAAATGCTTCTTTCGACTTCAACCAATTGATGTTTCCTTGAATTGTATTGATTTCGCCATTGTGTGCAATAAATCTGAATGGCTGAGAAAGTCGCCAGGACGGAAACGTGTTGGTTGAAAATCGGGAATGGATAACAGCCAATGCCGAAACAACTTCTTCATTTTGCAGATCAGGAAAATAATAACGCAGCTGCCCGCTGGTAAGCATTCCTTTATAAGCGATAGTCTTGTAAGAAAGCGATGAAAAGTAAAACTGGTTGTTCACCTTCGCCACCGATTCTGTTACGATGCGCGTTGAATATTTTCTCAATATGAAAAGCTTCCGTTCGAAATCATCCGGGTTGTTGATGTTCTCGGGGCGCTTGATGAAAACCTGCTCCATCACCGGCTCTGACTTCAAAGCTGTTTCGCCTATATCCTTATGATCTGTGGGCAAGGTGCGGTAACCCAACAAACTCATTTTCATTTTCTTGATCTGCCGGTTGAGCACTGTGCGGCATTCTTCACGCACTTTCGCATCGCGAGGGAAGAAAACCAAACCCACTCCATAAGAACCAAAGGGTGGCAGTTTGATATTTATTTTTGAACACTCACTCACAAAAAACTCGTGAGGCACCTGAATAAGAATTCCTGCGCCGTCTCCGGTATTGGCTTCGCAGCCACAGGCACCACGATGTGCCATGCGCTCGAGCATGGTCAATCCATCCTTAATAATCTGGTGTGATTTTACTCCTTTTATGTTTGCAATGAATCCTACTCCACAGGCATCATGCTCAAATTGCGGATGGTAAAGGCCTTGAGGCCGCTGATCTTGATCGTCCACTTCGTAAAAGATATTTTTTTGTTAGCCTAAATGTATCTTCGAAGGGTTGTATAACAATCATTAGGTTCCAAAAGAATTTTTTGGAGCGAACTAACATTTAGTAGGGATCGGAAGTATAAATCGAACTCAATCGATTGAATATTTCCAGCTATTCAAAAAAAAACAGCCGTCTGATCACTCAGCGCGGCTGTCAACTATAAACCAGAGAATCTCAATAGGCTTGTATTGCTTCGACAATCCCGTCGGGGAAAGCTACTCCCGAGAAAAATATCCCTACACAAAAAACTTTCTCATAATAATTAGCTCGCGCTATGGCTAATGGCAGTGAACTCACAGACAGCGAAGTGAACGACAACGTAAAGACAATAACCATTACCAATGCAATCACCGGAATATTGAAAAGCAACACGCCAGCCATACTCACCATATTTATGGTAACGCTTAGCCAGAATGATTTCTCAATTCCTTTTTTGTTTACCCAATCACTCACAGGCAGAATAACGATGGTGGATAGGATCAAAACCAAAACTAAAATCCATTTGCCCTGAAGACCGAAAGCGAAAGCACCAAGGTTACGTTGAAGAATATCAGGGAAGTAATTGAACAGCACTGTGGTTGATAACCCAAGCGCAGTTCCCAAAAAGAAGATGTATCCGTACGAAGACTTCTGCGTGTCGAGTTTCATCTCAGTCTTTGGTTTTCCTTGGTTATTATTAAAGAGACTGATTGAATTTTTCTTTAAAGCAAGGCCGGAAACGAAAACTGCAATTCCGCCAATCATAAAAGTAATTGGAGCACCCAAGTAGTCGATCAAGTCGATGATTACCGGCTCTAGCGAATACAACAAGTTTGCTACAATCGTAAGAATCGCCATGGCACGCGGAAGTTTATCTACCGGTGTAAAAAGCTCGAGCGTAGAAAGCGCGGGGCTGGTAAAAATGCTCATCGCGATAAGCCAGAAAATAATGAGCAAAGGAAGAATCCATTTAAATACCTCTCCCGGATTGCCGAGCAACGTGAAAGCCACCGCCATAAAAATCATGGCAGCGAAACTTATCCCTGTTGAAATCACCGGGATGCGTGTTCCTTGCTGAAACCGAAAACGGTCGCCCATTCTTCCGGCAATTGGAGGCGTGAGTACTAATATGACGCCTTGCACTGCCATCAATAAGAAAGTAAAATCGGTAAAATGAAATTTGACCAACAGTTTCGGTTGGTAATTATGGTAGGCGATCCAGCCGATAACAATTGAAGCATAGAGGGCGGCCAAACTCCAAAGCTGACGCCACTCGATACCGCCGGTGGCCGTGTTCTCCATAGAAACCGTTGCATTCGTATTCATAAAGGGATTTGTATTTCTATAATCTACGAAAGAGCCGGTCGGTTTGGATTCTGACCGCTCGCTTTGCCAATGCGTCCGGCAAGGGATAGTAGCGGAAAGCCCGAAGTGCGATGGCATGTGTAATGGCAGGACTTGCAGCGTCCCGAATTATCGGGAAGCCCGCCCGCCTTTGCCAGCGGAGGCCACTGGCAAAGGCGATGCCGCCAAGAAATATTTAATTTCTATTTTTGCCGACTTAATCTTTAGTTTTTACCCCGCATGGCGCTTTCTACGAAATACAATCCGGCCGAAACAGAAAATAAATGGTATCAATACTGGATGGAGAGGGGCTTCTTTAGAGCCAAACCCAATCCGGATAAAGAGCCCTTTACTATTGTGATTCCTCCGCCCAACGTGACGGGCGTATTGCACATGGGCCACATGCTTAACAATACTATTCAGGATGTGCTTATCCGCAAGGCTCGTATGGAAGGAAAGGAGGCCTGCTGGGTTCCCGGCACTGATCACGCCTCTATCGCGACCGAAGCGCGCGTTGTCGCGATGCTTCGTGAGAAGGGAATTAAGAAATCTTCGCTTACGCGCGATGAGTTTTTGACATACGCGTGGGAATGGAAAGATAAATATGGCGGAATCATCCTCGATCAGTTAAAAAAGCTCGGAGCGTCGTGCGATTGGGAACGGACAAGCTTCACTATGGATCCTGGATATTATAAAGCGGTGATCAAAGTATTTGTAGACTTGTATAACAAAGGCTACATCTATCGTGGGCTGCGGATGATCAACTGGGATTGCGAAGCGAAGACGGCTTTGTCAAACGAAGAAGTTTTATATAAAGAAGACGGCGACCGATCGGTACTTTATTCTGTTCGCTATAAAATAAAAGGCACGAACGATTGGATTACCATTGCCACCCAGCGGCCAGAAACGATCATGGGCGATGTGGCAATCGCGGTAAACCCAACAGACGAGCGTTACAAAGGCCTGGTCGGCAAGAAGGTACTGGTTCCTTTTATCAATCGTGAGATTCCGGTGATAGCCGATAATTATGTTGACAAAGCCTTTGGTACCGGTTGTCTGAAAGTAACTCCGGCCCACGATGTTAATGACTATGAAATCGGGTTGCGTCATAATCTGCCGGTGATTGACACCATCAACGATGACGGTACACTGAACGAAAAGTGTGAACTGCCTAAATTTTTTGGTAAGGACCGTTTTGCCGTGCGCAAAGAAATTGTAAAAGACTTGCGCGAAGCCGGAGACTTGGTAAAAGAAGAAGAGTTTGTAACGCGCATAGGGCGAAGTGAAAGAACCAACACGGTAGTAGAACCTAAGCTTTCGCTGCAATGGTTTGTGAAGATGAAAGAGATTTCGGTGCGTGCGAAGGATGCTGTGGAGAACGATGAAATCAAATTGTATCCGGCCAAATTCAAAAACACCTACCGGCATTGGATGGAGAATGTGCGCGACTGGTGCATTTCGAGGCAGCTGTGGTGGGGACACCGCATCCCGGCTTGGTTCGATGCCGATGGCAATTTTGTAGTTGCTGAAAATGAGGAAGAGGCAATTAAGATTTATAATAAAAAATTTGCCGTAGACGGTCAACAGACGACGGTCCAATTGAAACAGGACTCTGACGTGCTTGATACCTGGGCTTCATCGTGGCTGTGGCCGATGCAAGTATTTGACGGATTTAATGATATATCCTTTAATGATGGAAAAATAGACGCTTCTAAAAACCCGGATCTCAAATATTTCTACCCGACAAATGTTTTGGTAACGGCTCCGGAGATTCTTTTCTTCTGGGTGGCGCGGATGATTATCGCCGGATATGAATATACAGGTGAAAAGCCGTTTGAGGATGTTTACCTCACCGGAGTTGTTCGCGATAAGCTGGGAAGAAAAATGAGCAAGTCGCTCGGCAACTCCCCCGATGCCTTGGAACTCATTTCAAAATATGGAGCCGATGGCGTGCGAACCGGGATGCTTTTCAGTTCGGTAGCAGGTAATGATTTTCTATTTGATGAAAAACTTTGTGAGCAAGGAAGAAATTTTTCAAATAAGATATGGAACGCTTTCCGGTTGGTAAAAGGCTGGGAAGTTTCGGAGCAGGCTCAGCCCGAAGAAAACAAAGTTGCCATTGAGTGGTTTGAGGCGAAGTTGAACCAGTCGATGAAAGAGCTGGAAGATCATTTTTCGAAATTCAGGCTATCAGATGCGCTGCACGCCCTATATAAACTAGTCTGGGATGATTTCTGTGCATGGTATCTGGAGATGATTAAGCCTGAGTTTGGAAAGCCAATTGATAAAGTCACCTACGAACGCACGATCGTGTTTTTTGAATCGCTGTTGAAATTGTTACATCCGTTCATGCCATTCATTACTGAGGAACTGTGGCACGAGCTTAGGGACAGAAAGATCGAAGACTGTATTATTGTTGCACAGTGGCCAAAGGCGAAAGAGTTTGACGAGAAAATTATTAGGCAAAGTGAAGTTGCATTTGAAGCGATCACCCAGGTGCGAAATGTGCGAAATGCCAAAGGAATATCGCCAAAGGAATCTCTGCCACTAAGTGTGAATGGAGTTTGCGATGAAATCACCCGATTCTCTTCAATTGTAAGTAAGCTGGCAAATTTGACCTCCATTAATTTTATTGCCGATAAAGTAGCCAACGCTACTTCGTTTCTGATTGGCACACGCGAATTTTATATTCCCCTGGAAGGGAAAGTGGATTCCACCAAAGAGAAAGAAGAAATTCAGAAAGAAATCGAGTACAACAAAGGCTTCCTTACTTCGGTGATGAAGAAACTCTCCAATGAAAAATTTGTAGCTGGTGCTCCTCCTCAGGTTTTAGAACTTGAGCGCAAAAAGAAAGCCGATGCCGAAACAAAAATCAAGTCATTGGAAGAACGTCTTGCTACTCTGAACTGATTTTTTGTAGAAATAAGGCAACCATTTTCAAATTCGGCCGTCAATTAAGGTAACCTCTAACAATAGCTGGAGTTACCCTTAAAACTACTTTGCCATGATAAAAAACTATCTGAAAGTTGCTTTGCGTGCCATTCTGCGCAACCGCCTGACATCGTTTATCAATCTTATGGGCCTTGCATTGGCAATGGCCTCGGCTGTGCTGATCTATCTGTTTATTACCGATGAACTTAGTTATGACCGCTACCATGCCAAAGCGGACAGAACGTTTCGGGTCACACGCGAATTTTTTAGTCGCGACGGGTCATCTAATCTTCACCTGGCTACTGTTGCTCCGCCGATAGGGCCGCTTCTTAAAAACGATTTTGGTGAAATAGAATTATTGGCAAGAACAGTACAATACCCTGTCGTAATGGCCATCGAAGAAAACGGAGAGCGTACAAAATTGGCATCTGAAGAAAATGTTTTCGTGACAGAACCCGACTTATTCAAAATCTTAGATATCTCTGTGATTTCAGGTGATCCACAAAAATCACTAGAACGGCCACTAACTGTAATGCTTTCAGAAAGTGCAGCAAAGAAATACTTTGGAACTACTGAGGTCATTGGCAAACAATTAAAGGGCGGCCAAAAGCTGACCTTGGAAGTGACTGGTGTCTATAAAAATTTTCCAAGCCAAACTCATTGGCATCCTGATTTCCTAATTTCGTTCAGCACACTTTATGATAGTACTATCTACGGCCGCAAAGGGTTAGAGACTAACTGGGGCAACAATGCTTTCAGCACATATATGGTGTTTGCACCAGGAACAGACCCGAATAAAATCGAAGCACGGTTTCCGGGATTTCTCGACAAGCATTTTGGCCCATATGCTAAAGCTAACTTTGGTGCGCCTGCCGATTTCGTTGCCTCAAAAAGTACAAGGCTTTCTCTTCAAAATATTCAAGACATTCACTTGCGCTCGCACCTTGACGATGAAATAGAGGCCGGCGGTAATATCAACACGGTTTACATGATGGCTGTGATCGGGTTGTTCATCATACTCATTGCATGTTTCAATTTTGTAAATCTTTCAACAGCACGCGCCATCAAACGGGCCAAAGAAGTAGGCTTGAGAAAAACTGTAGGTGCGTTTAGAAACCAGCTGATCGGGCAGTACCTGAGCGAATCCGTTTTGATTTCTTTCTTTGGTTTATTAATCTCAGTTGCCTTTGCATGGGTTGCGCTTGGATGGCTCAATCAATTTACTGGCAAACATCTCACTTTTCAATTTTTTGAAAACTGGCCGCTTACATTGGGGCTGATCGGTTTTGCATTGCTGGTTGGTCTGCTTGCTGGCATTTATCCCGCCTTTGTGATTTCATCATTTAAACCTGCTCTTGTTTTGAAAGGGCAACAAGGATCAGTGCAAGGAAAAGGTGGTATCCGCAAGACGTTGGTCGTGGCACAATTTGCAATTTCTATTGTGTTGATTATCGCAACGCTGGTGACAACTCAGCAATTAAATTTCATGAACAATACCAGTCTGGGTTTTGACAAAGATCGATTGGTCACGCTAACCTATTACAACGAACTAGGCACTAACTACGATGCATTCTATAATGAGGCTGTAAAATCCTCTACCATCAAAAATGTAAGTCGTAGTTCGCGTATACCTACCGGTCGTTTACTGGATAGCAGTGGTGCATCACTTGTAAATGATGGTCAGTTGATTCCCGCCTCTGTTGTTTTGAAAATGATCTCCACCGACTATGAATTTTTCAGTACTCATGGAATCACTTTTGCAGCGGGGCGAGATTTTTCAAAGGAAATAAAAACAGACGACTCATTGGCTTATATAGTGAATGAAGCAGCCGTAAGAGAATTAGGTTGGAAATCGAATGCAGAAGTAATTGGCAAGGAATTTCAATATGGAGGTATTCGCGGAAAGCTGATTGGTGTAGTGAATGATTTTCACTTCGAATCTCTCCATCAGCGCATCGTGCCCATGATTTTTTTGCCTGTAAAACAATCAAACTACAATTACCTGACCATAAAAATCTCAGGAGATAATTTTCAGGAAGGACTCGATCATTTGCAAAAGGTATGGAAATCATTTTTACCAATTCGCCCTTTCGAATATCGCTTTACCAGCGAACGTTATGCTCAGCTTTACAATTCTGAAAAGAAGGAAAATCAACTGTTTACTATTTTCTCAGGGTTGGCAATTTTCATTGCGTCACTTGGTTTGTTTGGCTTAGCTACATTCAATACCATGCAGCGTATCAAAGAAATAGGAATTCGTAAAGTGCTCGGAGCGTCGGTTCCCAACATACTTGGCTTGCTCTCCAAAGAGATTGTTATCCTGATCTTAATTGCCAATGTTGTTGCATGGCCTGTGGCTGCCTACTTGATGGGCAAATGGCTGAACACCTTCGCTTATCATATCGATATGAATGTGATGGTCTACGCACTGGCGGCAATCTCCGCTGTTTTTGTTGCCTTGGTTACGGTAAGTGCGCAAACCATCAAGGCTGCGATGACCAACCCATCAAATACATTGAGGTACGAATGAAGTAATAGACATTCAGGAGTTAGGAGATAGAAGTAAACTTTACACTAAAATCTGTCTCCTAACTTCTTTCATCTTCAACAATTACAAACTCCGCAGAATCTCCTTCACGCTGGCTCTGATTTTGTAGTCCCAATTGAAGAAACGGTATGTAACTCTTCCGGTCTCCGAAATAATGTAGACCGCCGGAACCGGTAGATTTGCCCCGTTATCGCCATTCGCGGATTGTAAATCGATACCATATTTTTTATACCGCAGAATTGTGCTTTCGTCCACGGGATAAGAAACATCGTACGCTTTCATAATAGTTAATCCATCGTCATGAATAATAGAGTAAGTCGCTTTGGTCTTCTTCACGGTCTTCGCAATGTTCTCTGACTTCTCGGGGGACACTGTTACTACTTTGGCACCTTTCCTCGTAAGCATCGGTAGCGAATCCTCCAACTGCTTTAAATACTTATTACAATACGGACACCATTCGCCACGATAAAACACCAACACCACCGGACCGTCACGCAGCAAGGATTTCAGGTTCACCGTTTTTCCATTCTGATCTGTGGAAGTAAAATCCGGAGCAGTATCGCCCACCATTAGGCCTTTCGGTGTGCTCTGAGAAAACAAGATCCCGGTCGTCATCATCAAGACGAGCGTCATTACAATAAATTTTTTCATCGTTAATTTTTGACCAAAATATTCGTTTCCACTGGCTATTAGTGTCTTTCGCCCGACAGAATCAGTGATAAACATTTCGGTAACATTTCTCTGTTCAGTTTGCTATTTTTGTAGTCTAAAGAAAATCAGCGATGTACGGTGGCGGAAATACTTTCGAGGGTGTAAAGACGGATAGCGTTGCTCAAGAAGATCCGGTATTATTATCGGCTTTTGAAGCTCGAATAGCTCGTGGTGAAAAAATAGAGCCTACCGATTGGATGCCGCAGCTTTATCGCAAGCAGCTCATCCGCATGATCGAACAGCATGGGCACAGTGAGATCATTGGGGCTCTGCCCGAAGGAACCTGGATAACACGTGCGCCGGGCTTCAAACGCAAAATGTCGCTGATGGCTAAAGTTCAGGATGAAGTGGGCCACGCACAACTTCTTTACAGCGCAGCCGAGACCCTTGGAAAGCCCCGCGAACAAATGATTGACGACCTGATCACAGGTAAATCCAAATATTCTAACATCTTCAATTACCCAACATTCACTTGGGCCGACTGCTGTTTTATATCATGGCTTGTCGACGCAGGAGCTATTGTTAATCAGTTGGCGAATGCCAAGGGAAGTTACGGGCCGTATTGCAGGGCATTGGATAGAATTTGCGCTGAAGAATCTTTCCATTTAAAATACGGACACCATTGTGTGATCTATTTGGCAGCAGGTACTCAAAAGCAGCGCGATATGTTTCAGGAAGCGCTCAACCGCTGGTGGCCACCAATGATGCACTTTTTTGGGCCAAGCGATAAAATTTCTACCCACACTGAAGTGCTCATGCGCTGGAAAGTGAAAATGGGTACCAACGATGATATGCGCAACCAGTTCCTGGATATGTATGTACCTAAAATCTGGGAGCTTGGCTTTACAATTCCTGATCCGTTGTTGAAGAAAAACCCTGAAACAGGTAAATGGAATTACACCGAGCCCGACTGGGAAGAATTTAAGCGAGTTATCAATGGCGATGGCCCATGTAACAAAGAGCGACTGGAAGTCCGAAGAATTGCAGAAGAGCGGGGCCGCTGGGTGCGTGAAGCACTGAAGACTCCGTCAACCTCTTATATGATGCCGTTGGCTTGATCGGACTTAATTTCCCCAATACGACCCTGTCAGCAATTGAATTTCTTTCCAGAGCGAGCGAAGAGCATCGCTTGGCGAATCGTAAAGACTTTTAAGGTAAATCAAGGTGCTGCTGTCTTCAGGCAACTCCTCATGAAACCATTTGAGGATATCATCTGCCAGCAACATCAGTTCATTAGAGTAATATTTTGGGTAATACCGCTTCAGCCAGTCACTCATCCACAAAAGATCAAGGTATTTCATAGCACAGAACAGTAAACAAATTTATGCAGCCAACTGTTCCTTTATCGGTTAATTCTACAAACGGTAAATCGAGATCACATTCAAAGTGACGAAACTAACCCAAATTGTGTCAGGAATTTATACCCTTGCCGCGATCAACAACTCAATGTTTCTGAATTTCATGGCAAACTTACGAGCCACACTTTCATTGGTGAGGCTTCCTTTGTAGGTATACACGCCCTTCATAAACCACTTGTGTGCAAAAATCATTTCCTCCACCCCGCCTTCTTCAGCCGCCCGCAAAATGGTAGGTGTAAAAATATTACTGAGGGCCGTTGTAGCTGTATTTGCTACACGCGATGCTACGTTGGGTACGCAATAGTGAATGACATCGTATTTTCTAAAAACAGGCTTGGCGTGCGATGTAATTTCAGAAGTAGCGACACATCCACCCTGATCGATGCTTAAATCGATGATCAGTGAATCCGGCTTCATAGCTTTTACCATCTCTTCACTCACTACATGGCGCGCGCGTCCTTTTTCGGCACGCAATGCACCAATCACAACATCAGCGTTTTTCAAACTTTCGCTCAGCGTGACTGTGTCAATTGTAGATGTGTAGAATTGATGACCAAGTGTATGCTTTATTCTACGAAGCTTGTAAAGATGATTATCAAATACCTGGATTTCTGCGCCAAGACTAAGTGCCGCGCGTGCTGAATATTCTGCCACTGTGCCTGCCCCAATAATGACAACTTTTGTAGGAGGCACTCCGGTAATACCTCCCAAAATAATTCCTTTACCATTTTTAACCGTACTCAGATATTCTGCCGCTATAAGCATTACGGTGCTGCCGGCAATTTCGCTCATAGCGCGAATGATTGGCATACCTCCCACTTTATCTTCAATAAACTCGTACGCAAGAGCCGTTACTCTTTTTCTCAGCAACGCGTGAATACGCTCTTCATCAAGGTAGCCCATTTGCACAGCCGAGATCAGCGTTTGCCCTGGTTTGAAATGTTCCAACTCCTCCATCGTGGGCGGCTCTATTTTCAAAATAATATCCGCTTTATAAACCTCCTGTGGTGAATGAACAATCTTTGCTCCCGCTTCGCTGTAGGTACGATCGGTAAACTTACTTCCAGCGCCGGCATTACTTTCCACCCACACCTCGTGACCGTTATTTACCAGCAGCGCTACAGCATCAGGTGTAAGACTAATGCGATTCTCTTGTAAAGCAATCTCTTTGGGTAAGCCTATAAAAAAAGAGTTCTTTCCTTTTTTCACTTTTACCAATTGTTCCTGCGGTGATAAACTGGTCTTCGCTAATGCTTCAAAACCAGTGTTCTTTTTTTCAGCCATGGGTCGCGTATTGGATTAATCGGGTTTGTTTTCCAATAATTTTCAATTGAATTTCGAAATGGTTCGGCGGCAACAGGGTAGGGATTTTTTCGGGCCACTCCACCAGGCACAAATGCCCGGAGTCAAAATATTCATCAATGCCCAGGTCATAGGCTTCTATCTCATTTTTTATCCGGTAAAAATCAAAATGATAAATCTGTTGTTCATTGCTGCCGCGGTATTCATTTACAATAGAAAATGTGGGGCTTGTTACTGTTTCCTGTACTCCCAATTCGGCTACAATTGCCTTCGTCAATGTTGTTTTGCCAGCGCCCATAGAGCCATATAAAGCCCATACAAATTGGCCTTCGCCGGCCTTCAGGAGTTCTTTGGCCACTTGGCTGATTTCTACTTGGGAAAATTCGATCCCTTCACCAGTTGCGGTTCGGTCAGGCATTCTTCGAAGTTAAAGAAATTATAGGGATAATCATTTCTTCCAGACTTACGCCACCATGCTGAAAGGTGTCTTTATAGAAATTAACGTAGTAATTATAGTTATTGGGATAAGCAAAAAACTGGTCTTCAATAGCGAACACATACGATGTCGAGACATTTTGCTTGGGCAGAAAGAAACGCTCGGGCTTTGGTGCTTCCATTACTTTGTCGCCTTCATAGCCCAGATTTTTTCCTTGCTTATAGCGCAAATTAGAATTGACGGTCTTATCACCGACAATTTTAAAAGGACGCTTAACGCGAATAGTACCGTGGTCGGTGGTGATGATCACGCGGGTATTTTTCTCGGAAACTTTTTTAAGAATTTCCAGCAATGGGGAATGAATAAACCATGATTTTGTAATAGAACGGTAAGCAGCTTCATCGGGGGCGAGCTCGCGAATCATGGCCATGTCGGTGCGTGCGTGCGACAGCATATCCACAAAATTGTAGACGATCACGTTCAACTGGTTTCCAAAAAGATTATTTACAGAGTCTGCCAGATCACGGCCTTCTTCCAGCTGTTTGATTTTATGATAAGAAAACTTAATGTTCAGGTTATTACGCTTCAACTGCCGCGCAAGAAATTCATCTTCAAAATTATTCTTGCCTTCATCATCTTCCTCACCTACCCAAAGATCCGGATAAGTTTTTACCATGTCTGACGGAAGCATGCCTGAAAAAATAGAATTGCGCGCATACGCGGTTGTTGTTGGTAAAATAGAATAGTAGGTTTCTTCCTTATCGACATTAAAAAATTCGGCCAGCACCGGCTCGATCACTTTCCATTGATCATATCGCAGGTTGTCAATGATAAACACAAACGTTGATTTGGTTGCCGAAAGCTCTGGGAACACTACCTTCTTCATCAGTTGGTGTGATAGCATCGGTCGATCTACGTTAGGATTGTTGAGCCAGCTTTCGTAATTCTTTTTTATGAACCGGCAGAAATTCGTGTTGGCGTCTACCTTTTGGCTCTCCAAAACCTCCGCCATTTCATTGTTGTCGGCTTCGTCCATCTGCAGCTCCCAAAAAACAAGCTTCTTATAAATATCGGCCCATTGCTCATGGTTCATATTGTCGAGCAGAGCCATTCCTATTTTCCCAAACTCTTGCTGATAGCCTTGATTGGTTTTTTCAATAACCAACCTCTTGTTATCCAATATCTTTTTTACTGACAACAAAATCTGGCTTGGGTTGATTGGCTTAATGAGGTAATCTTCAATCTTGGCACCAATCGCCTCTTCCATGATACGTTCTTCTTCATTTTTGGTGATCATCACCACCGGAAGATTGGGCTTGCTATTTTTAATCAGGCTGAGCGCCTCCAGTCCACTCATACCCGGCATGTGTTCGTCTAGAAAGACCACATCAAAATGGCGCGACTCACAGAGTTCAACAGCATCTGAGCCATTATTTACAGGCGTAATATCATAGCCGCGCTGTTGTAAAAAAAGAATGTGAGGTTTGAGCAAATCGATCTCGTCATCAGCCCACAGAATGGTGTATCTTTGCATGCGTTTAAAAAATCTAAGTTACTATTTAAACTTCAATCGGGTTATCACTTTGAGCAAAAACAAAATCATCAACGATCCCCTGTATGGATTTGTTTCCATCCCGAGCGGATTGATCTCTGATTTAGTTTCCCATCCTTATTTTCAGCGACTGCGCTTTATAAAACAATTAGGAGTAAGCGATTTCGTGTATCCGGGTGCAGTTCACACCCGTTTTCATCATGCGCTTGGCGCGATGCACCTGATGGGCCGTGTACTTGAAAGTCTTCGCAATAAAGAAATAGAAATTAGCGAGGAAGAATTTGAAGCATCGCAAATTGCAATTCTCCTGCACGACATCGGTCATGGGCCGCTCTCGCATTCGCTGGAAGAAACATTATTGCCCGGCATTCGCCACGAAAGCATTTCATATCAGTTTATGAAAGCCTTGAATGAAACATATCATGGAGCGCTGGATTTAGCGTTAAAAATTTTTCGTAACAGCTATAAGAGAAAGTTTTTTCACCACCTCGTAAGCAGTCAACTTGATATCGATCGGATGGATTACCTCACCCGCGACAGTTTTTTCACGGGAGTTATGGAAGGCACTGTTGGGATCGACCGGATTATTGCAATGCTGAATGTGCACGATGACCAATTGGTAGTTGAAGAGAAAGGTATTTTTAGCATCGAAAGTTTTTTGCACGCCCGCCGGCTAATGTATTGGCAAGTGTATTTGCACAAAACCGCCGTGAGTGCCGAGCGGATGGTAGTGAACATTATAAGGCGCGCGCAATATCTTGCCGGTGGAGGTAATAAAATTAATGCCAGCGACGCACTGCTTTTTTTCTTGAAAAGGAAATATTCAGCGTCAGAATTTGCTCAGCAACCCGAAATACTTGAAGCCTTCGGCCAGCTTGACGACAATGACATATGGGGCTCTGTTAAACTCTGGCGCAATCATCCGGATACTATCCTGAGCGGACTATGTAACCGGCTTTTGCAACGTGAACTTTTTCAAATTCGCTTGACAACCACACCAATCAAAAAAGCTCATATTGAGAAAGCCCTACTAGAAATCCACCGCTCTTTTGGCGTTCTGCGCAATGATGCGAATTATCTGTTTTCCCATGGAACCGTGACCAACGAAGCCTATGTTACTGGTGGGCCGTCGATCAATATTTTGATGAAAACCGGGAAAGTAGTGGATATTGCTCAAGCCAGCGACTTGCCTACCATCCAGGCAATGAGCAAAATCCTGAAAAAAAACTATTTATGCTGGCCTAAAAACTTATCTTTGTCTAATGCACTTTAGGCTATGGAGCCACTGAGAGTCAACGAATTGGCTGCTCAATGCTTCCCCTAAATGCTTAAAAACTCACTATGGAATTTACGATCAATCAAATCGCGGGCATGCTGAAAGGCGAAGTGCGGGGTAATGGCGGCGAGAAGATCAATATGTTGGCAAAAATTCAGGATGCGAAAAAGGGCCAGATCGCATTTTTGTCAAACCCGAAATACGAACAATACATCTACACGACACTGGCGAGTGCCGTTATAGTGAAAAGGGATTTTCAGGCGAGGAAAGAAATCACAACAGCACTTATTCTGGTTGACGATCCATACATCAGCTTCACGTTACTCCTTGAAGAATATCATAAAGTGATCAGTTTTCAAAAAACGGGGATTGAGGAGCCAAGTTTTATTGGAGCTAATGTATCTGTTGGAAACAATATTTATCGTGGCGCTTTTTCCTATATCGGAAACCATGTAAGGATCGGCGATAATGTAAAAATTTATCCCCATGTGTTTGTTGGAGATAATGTAACGATAGGCAACAATACCATTCTTCATCCCAATGTAAAACTCTATGCCGATACCAAGATTGGCAACAATTGCGTGATTCACTCGGGCACAGTAATTGGAAGTGATGGTTTTGGTTTTGCACCTCAGGAAGACGGAACGTACAAGACCATACCGCAGCTTGGCAATGTGATTGTTGAAGACGATGTCGCGATTGGCGCCAATACAGTGATTGATTGTGCCACCCTTTTTGGTGATAGCACTGTGGTGCGACAAGGAGTGAAACTTGACAACTTAATCCAGGTAGCGCATAATGTTGAAATCGGAAAGAACACGGTGATAGCGGCTCAGACTGGGATTTCAGGTTCGTCAAAAGTTGGCGAAAACAATATGATTGGCGGGCAGGTTGGCATTGCCGGACATTTGGTAATTGCTAATAACACAGGCATTGGTGCACAGGCAGGTATCGGTAAATCAATCAAAGACGAAGGGCAGCGTATTATTGGCTCTCCCGCCTTTGATGTAAAAGAATACTTCAAGGCATACGCAATGTTCAAGCGCCTGCCCGACATTAATGAACGACTCCGTGAGTTGGAGAAAAAGATCATGCAACTTGAAATGACCGAAAGGCAGGAAGTCGAAGGCGAAGAGTAAGTCTCCAAAGCAAGGAATATCAACCGACTTCTTTTCTCTCAATGATTTAGAAACTAAAAATTCTAATCTTCAAAAGGACATAAGTTAAAATATCCTAGTTTTAGCTTATGAAAAAGCTAATTCAAAAACCTGTTTTATTTCTCGCGTTGCTGATTTGCACCTCAGCATTTTCGCAAACAACAGCGAAATCAGAGCTATATGCCTGCTTGCCTTGTGGTCGCGACTGTGATAAAGCGGACTATAACAAACCGGGGCAATGTCAGCATTGTCAAATGGCTTTAGTCAAAAAATCTACAGTTGTTTTCAAAACAATTGAGCCAGGAAAAATCTGCGCGTACATCGCCAGTCATCCAAGGGTTGTTTTATTGGATGTCAGAACCAAAGAAGAGTTTGATGGAAAAGCGGAGCCAAATTTTGGCAGTCTAAAAAATGCTATCAACATACCTATTCAAGAACTTGAGGGTCGTGCTGCCGAGTTAAATAAATTTAAGAATAAGGAAATCATTGTCTATTGCTCACACAGCCACCGGAGTCCGCAAGCCAGTTATTTGCTTACACAGAAAGGCTTCACCGATATTACAAACATGGCAGGAGGAATGAGTGTGATGGAAGACAACTCCTGCAAAAAATAAAGGAGCGCCAAGCCTTATTTTCAAAACCGGATAGTAAAAATGACAGTGGAAAAGAAATGCCTCGAGTGTGGCGATAAGATCAGAGGACGTGCCGATAAAAAGTTTTGCTCCGACCAGTGCCGAATATCCTACAACAACCGGCTGAACAGCGACAATACCAATCTTGTTCGTAATACAAATAACGCCTTACGCAAAAACAGGCGAATACTTTTAGAGCTAAACCCTTCGGGAAAAACGAAGGTCCATCGGGAAAAACTAATGGAGAAAGGTTTTGACTTCCATTATTTAACAAGTCTCTACAAAACGAAAGAGGGTGCTGTGTATCATTTTTGTTACGAGCAAGGTTACTTGCAAACGGACAAAGATTGGTTTCTGCTAGTTGAACGAAAAGAGAGCAAATAAATCCATCTCATTTTTCCTTATACAACTTCCGGTATTCTTTAAAGTAACTCTTCATCACAGAAACATACGCAATGGCAGTACTAACCACCTGAGTTTGCCAAAGTGAATTGACAGAAAACTTCATTAATTCTTCTACGTCGGCCGAACCTTTGCGAGATGTGCTTCGAATTTGTGCAGAAGCAAGCGCCTGAGCCATCGTCGTCATGACAGTCTCAACATTCTTCATTTTTTTATGACAAAGAGTGTGATCAATTTTCTGAGCACTGGGCTGCAATTGTTTTAGTACATATTTTTCATTATCAACAGAAAGGGTGCCCATAAACCGGGGAGGCGCATACTGCATGAAGTCCTGAACTGTTACAATTCGTTCAGCGTCAGAAGTCCACTTGGGCTGACGTGATTTTAAATATGGTGCCAGCGAGGAGGGCATAGCCCGTTTGATGTCAAGCAATCGTAAACGTTCTTGCCGAGAGTCTTCCACCAAAAGCACGTAGCGTTTCACTCCTAAACTTCCTGTGCCGGCAATCCGAAACGCTGAATCTATGACTTTCAGGTAACCGTAATGTTCATTCAAGAAATCGTTCACCTCAGTTTTTATCTGCTTTTGAATTTCTTTTTCTAGCAGCAGCGTTTTGTCGGTAATGATTTTTAGTCTTTCTTTTTTTTTGTCTACCCGGGCCTTAACCATTGCTTTCTCCTTTTGCCTTTCTGCCAATTCAAAAAATTCCTGAATTAGTGTCGGGCTAGTCTCCCGTTCGATAGCATAAGCCTTTCCGCCAGCCAATTGATTAGTGTAAGCTTTTACTACGAGAATCATCAATGCCTCAGCTTCCTTGGCTGAATATTTCCAAAGATCAGAGGCCATGCCAATGCTGCAAAGAAAGCGGGTGAGTTCCCACGAGGCAGGCGCGAGCATCGCTTCGTCAAAGTCGTTGATATCAAAATAAACCAGGCCATTGGCGGCACGATAACTTCCAAAGTTTTCGAGGTGAAGATCACCACAACTCCAAACCAGCGGGCCTTGAGCCAAGGCCGGATCAGAGCTTAGGTCTTCATAAAACAAATGGCAGGTAGCGCGAAAGAAAGTAAACTCATTATCTGCCATGAGTTTGTATTTCCTTGCGAGTGTTGGCTGTTGCCGATCCGAATTGAATTCTTTGATCCGCTCCTGGAGTGATTTCATCAGCTTGTTCTTTTACAGAAAACTACTGTTTTCATTTCAATAATTATTGACCAATTTTAGAGCAAGTATAATTGCGCTGTTTTTTCCTTATTTGAAAGGATTTTAAATTCATTTATGTGGTCATTACAAAATAAAAAGGTGTTGGTGACAGGTGGCACCAAGGGCATCGGGCAGTCTATTACAAAAGAGTTTTTAGAACTGGGTGCAGAAGTGCTGATCGTAGCGCGCAGTGTCAAGAATTTTAAAATTGACAATTCATCAAAGCTAACCACGCTTGAAGGCGATGTGTCAGATACTGAGTTTAGAAAAAAATTGACGCAAAAGGTGAAAGAAGATTGGGGCAAGCTCGATGTATTGGTAAATAATGTCGGGACAAATGTTCGCAAGAAATTTATTGACTACAACGAAGCAGAATACCGTCAGCTTTTTGAAGTCAACCTGTTCAGCCTCACAGAAATTACACGTCAGTTTTTTCCATTATTAAAGGAATCGGGCAATGCCAGTGTGGTTAATATTGCTTCAGTGGCCGGCACATTTGATCTTCAAACCGGTCCGCCTTACGGAATGACAAAAGCAGCGATCATTCAGCTTTCGCGTCACCTCGCAGCTGAATGGGCACCGTTTCACATTCGTGTCAACTCGGTTTCGCCTTGGTATATTGAAACTCCATTAACTGAAAGCGTCCTTTCACAACCTGATCGCCTTGAAAAAATTCTTGCACGCACTCCGATGGCCCGTGTTGGTCAGCCCGAAGAAGTGGCAAGTATTGTTGCATTTCTTGCAATGGACAAAGCGAGTTACATCACCGGGCAAAACATTATGGTAGATGGAGGAATGAGTATAAAGGGACTTTGAAAACAACTTGAAGATATCGAATCACCTGGAAACCTTATTTAGAATTAATTAGTTACACGTCAAACCATTAACAACACCAATTATGAAACGGACAGCATCAGCACACTGGGAAGGAGATTTGAAAGCCGGCAAAGGAAATCTCTCCACGCAAAGTACAGTATTGAATAAAACGCAATATTCATTTAACACCCGTTTCGAAAACGGAGCGGGTACAAACCCCGAGGAACTGCTTGCCGCGGCTCATGCGGGCTGCTTTACCATGGCCGTGAGTAGCCTTCTTGGCCAGGGCGGTTTTACAGCAACAGCGCTTGATACGGTTGCCGCGGTAACACTTGAAGGTCTTGCCATCACGGGAGTTCATCTTTCCATCAAAGGAAAAATTCCGAATATTTCAGCAGAACAATTTGCCGGGATCGTGAAAGGTGCAGAACAAAATTGTTTGATCTCTAAGATTATCAGCGCGCCTATTTCGTCTGACGCACAGTTAGTGTAATAGGGAAATATCATTTGCTATTACTTTCGTGAAACTTGAAAGGATGTAAGATTTCTTTTCAAGTTTCTTTTCTTGTGCTCACCCTTTTCCTCACCTTTGAGGATATCATAATGTATTTTCCTTCATGAAAGTATTTTTTGCATTTATGGTATTGTTGCTGAGCAGCGGTGCAATTACCGCCCAGAACGATGCTGACGTTCGCTGGTTTGAAGATTTATTTATCATTCCAAAAAATAAACCGATTGATGAAGAGCGGCGCGTTGCCGAACTAAAAAGGCTTAATGCACTGGAAACTCACGATCAGGAAGGAGAAGTGCGAACATTGATTGAGCTTGGAGTTCTTCACCTCACCCGCGTCAATGATTATGAGCAAGCTTTGGGCTGGCTGATCCGGTCGCTCACGTTAGAAGACTCACTTGGGCTTCATCGGGAAAAGATTTTTACTTACATCGCCATGTCACGAGTATTTGAAGCTGTAGGCGATTATTATAAAAGCGCTGATTTCTTGAAAGAAGCTGAGGCGCTTGATGCCAATGATGACGACCTGCTAATGCGTTCATTGATTTTGAATGAAGCCGGCCAAGTGAATGCAGCGCACGGAAATATTGATGAAGCTTTCGATGATTACCGTCAATTACTCATCTATTCACGGCAATTGGAATTACGGGCACAGGAGGCGGATGCACTTTTTCATCTGGGTCAATTACTTACCCGGCAAAAAAAATACAAAGAAGCGCTCCAATCACACAAAGAAGCGTTGACCATTCGAAGATCTATTCACGACAAAAGCAAAGAGGCAATGTCACTCAATGACATTGGTGAGTTGTATCGCTCGACAAAAAATTATGAGCGCTCGCTGGCCAACCATGTGGCTGCTCTTGAAATTCGGCAGAAATTAAAAGATGAATCGGGTCTTGCTGAGTCATACAATAGCGTAGGTGCACTATACATTGCCAAGAAAGATTATAAAAGAGCTATTGCTAACCTCGAACTAGCGCTACAGGCCAGTCGTGAAGTACATGATCAGGAACAAACACTAAAAACTTACGAATACCTGAGCCAGTGTTATAAAGAGTTGAAAGATTATAAAAAGGCGCTTGAATCTAAAGAATCATCACTGGGAATTCTGGATTTTATCCAAAACGAAAAAAACGAGCGCCAGCTGCTGGAAACACAGAATCGATATCAGATGAAAAAGAAGGAGGGTGAGATTGACAAGCTGGAACTTGATCGCACCCAACGCGAAAAAGTAATTGAAGCGCAGACCAAGCTGAGAAATTTCCTTTTTCTTCTTATTGCCTTAGGTATGGTAATCAGTTTACTGGTTTTGTATCTCTACTTTTTAAAACGGAGATCGAATCGAAAGCTGCAGGAAATTAATGACACTAAGGACAAACTCTTCTCCATTATTGGTCACGATTTAAAGGGGCCGCTCAATTCGCTAACTGCGTTTTCTACTTTGTTATTGCATCATACTGACAGTCTGACAAAAGATGAAATAAAGATGCTTTCGCTTGATCTTGACAAGTCGTTGAAGAATTTGTTTACCCTATTGGAAAATCTTCTTGAATGGGGACGCTCACAATCGGGCAACATCGATTTTAAACCCGAAGCTTTCGATCTGGCAATAGTTTTAAAGGAGAACCAAGATTTGCTCAAGGGTCTGGCAGAAAATAAAAAGATCACGATCGTTAATGACAATGCTGCCTCGTTGCCAGTGAAAGCTCACCACAACTCCATCAACACAGTAGTTAGAAATCTGATATCGAACGCAATTAAGTTTACGCCCGAGGGCGGCAAGATCACATTGAAAGTTGAGCCCGCCGAGAGACAGCTTCGCGTTTCAGTTGAAGATACAGGTGTGGGGATGAGTGAAGCCGCAATACAGAGGCTCTTCAAAATCGGCACTAAACACTCTACCCTTGGAACAGCCCAAGAAAAAGGAACGGGGTTGGGGCTAGTTCTTTGCAAGGATTTTGTTGAAAAGAATGGAGGGACTATTGGTGTAGAAAGTATTGAGGGCAAAGGGTCAACTTTTTATTTTACGGTTCCAACAGGTTCCAGCTGATTTTACTTTGCAATCATCTTCTCCAAAATCATTTTAGCAGCTTGCGCCACAGAAGTTCCAGGTCCGAAAATTCCTGCAACACCGGCCTTATATAAAAAATCATAATCCTGCTGAGGAATCACGCCTCCCGCAACCACCAAAATATCAGGCCTGCCAATCTTTTTTAGTTCGTTGATTAATTCCGGAACCAGAGTTTTATGCCCGCCGGCGAGACTGCTCGCTCCTACTACATGTACATCATTTTCAATTGCTTGCTTTGCTACCTCGGCCGGAGTTTGAAAGAGTGGCCCGATATCGACATCAAAACCCAAATCAGCAAAACCTGTAGCAATAACTTTCGCACCGCGATCATGACCATCTTGCCCCACTTTCGCTACCAATATGCGAGGCCTGCGGCCATCTTTCTTTGCAAAACGGTCGGAGAGTTTTTGTACTTCCTCAAGCTCTTTTCTGTTTTTCATTGCACCCGAATATACACCAGAAACCGTTTGAATGGTTGCCTTGTATCTACCAAAAACCTTCTCCATGGCCATCGATATTTCCCCAAGTGTAGCTCGTGCTCGTGCCGCAACAATCGCGGCTTCCAGTAAATTTCCATTTCCGCGCGCTACGATTTCTATTGCCGTGAGGGCATTTTGCGTAGTTACATTATCACGTTCACGCTTTAACTTTTCAAGCCGCTCAATTTGTTCGAGGCGCACAGCTGTATTATCCACTTCAAGAATTTCAAAATCGGGTTTTTCGTCTGTGAGATATTTGTTCACTCCTACAATGACTTCATCACCCGCATCGATTCGGGCTTGCTTGGCAGCAGCAGCTTCTTCGATTTTTAATTTTGGCAATCCACGTTCAATAGCTTTCGTCATGCCTCCCAGAGCTTCCACTTCTTCAATCAACGCCCATGCCTTATTGGCAAGTTGCTCAGTCAAGAATTCAACATAATAGGAGCCGCCTAATGGATCCACAACTTGCGTGATACCTGTTTCTTTTTGCAAATAGAGCTGTGTGTTACGCGCTATGCGTGCAGAAAAATCAGTCGGTAATGCAATTGCTTCGTCCAATGAGTTTGTATGCAATGATTGCGTACCCCCAAGTACCGCAGCCATCCCTTCGATGCACGTCCTGGTAACGTTATTATATGGATCTTGAGCAGTCAAACTCCAGCCGCTCGTCTGGCAATGCGTACGTAACGCCATTGATTTTTCATTTTTCGGATTGAACGATTTTACGAGTTTCGACCACAGCAAGCGGCCGGCGCGCATTTTTGCTACCTCCATAAAAAAATTCATTCCAATGCCCCAAAAAAAAGACAATCGCGGAGCGAAATCATCAATAGCAATGCCCGCTTTTAATCCGGCCCGGATATATTCAAGTCCATCGGCGAGCGTATAGGCAAGTTCAATATGCGCTGGCGCTCCCGCTTCGTGCATGTGATAACCACTGATGCTAATGCTGTTGAACTTTGGCATGTGCCTGGAGCAATACGAAAAAATATCAGCCACAATACGCATCGAAGGCGCCGGCGGATAAATGTATGTATTGCGCACCATGAACTCTTTAAGGATGTCGTTTTGAATGGTGCCGTTAAGTTGATTAGGTTTCACCCCTTGCTCTTCGGCTGCAACAATATAAAAAGCAAGGATAGGAATGACAGCTCCGTTCATCGTCATCGACACTGACATTTGATCCAGAGGAATCTGATCAAACAAAATTCTCATGTCGAGTACCGAATCTATCGCAACACCTGCCTTACCTACATCGCCGGCTACGCGAGGATGATCTGAGTCATAACCGCGATGGGTAGCCAGATCAAATGCTACAGATAAGCCTTTTTGCCCAGCTGCAAGATTTCTACGATAAAATGCATTCGAGTCTTTGGCCGTTGAGAAACCGGCGTATTGCCTAATCGTCCATGGCCGTACTGAATACATGGTGGCATACGGTCCGCGCAAAAATGGCGGAAGCCCTGCAGTAAATTTCTTTAGTGAAAGGTTTTTAAGATCGGTTTCATCAATAGAAGGCTTGACCAAAAATGTTTCCGGAGTAAGCCAGTGCTCGGCATTTGAATTAATAACTGCGCGTGTTGGCTTATATTCTATTTTGGAAAAATCGGGGGTCATGAATACTGTTGAATTTTTTTCCAGGCCTGGGCCGCGATTTCATGCGTGAGTGATTCAATATAAAACGAACCGGCCAGCGGATCATTAACTTTTGAAAGATGAGATTCTTCGAACAGCATTGAAGGAACATTTCGCGCTATGCGTTGCATCATCGGGCTCTCCATTTCTTCAGGCTCTACTGTAATCACCTCACATCCTGCTATTGCAGCTGCCATAGCCGCAGTAGTTTGCTTTAACATGTTGCCGTGAGGCTGATAGCTTTCCAAATTCCACTTTTTGGAATAAGCCTGAATAAAAGCAAATGAAGGTTTTTTTATCTGATACGCTTCCTGAAGTGTGATCCATAGATTTTTCAGTGCTCGTATTTTGGCAATTGAAACGAAAAAATCGGCATTCACTGAAATTGAAAAAGCAATCGAAAGAAAAGCTTCATCAGCTGAGAAATTTCTACTTTTCAATCCTTCAATGATATCCACAGCCGTTAACAAACTATCCACAATTTCATCAACAACATTTTTGTTTTCCTTGACAATGATTCCATTAGCTCTGAATTTTTTACAGCCAACCATTTGTGTCAAGTTTTCATTGAAGCTCTCCGATAAGATTGCGCCCGTAATTTCCTGTTGCCATCCTTTTTTTTCAATGAATGAAGCTAATGACTCAGTTATTAAGGTTGAATCATTGCTAATGCTGAAAAAAACCATGCAAAAGGGCAATTCAATATTTTTGAGCAGCACATCAAAATCGATTTGATTCGATTGAATTTCAAACCAGATACCATCAGCGCCTGCGTTTAAATGCATCAATGCTGCTTTATTAGCATTTATCTCACTGCTGACGGATACTTTAGGAATATTTTGCCAGCCTGCTACATCACGATTGAAGCTGATTTCATTTTCAGTTACTGCATCACTGTCATCATAGTAAGGTTTAATAATAACGCCAACCTTGTTATTTGATAAGCTTTCCCACGGATTCTTATCTCCTAGCTCTTGCTGGGCCACTTTTTCCCAATCACGGACAGTGTGCGCAGCGAAATCTTTTAGAAAATTATTTTCTTCCATTGAACAGATTGAAATAACGATTCAAGTTTCGTTTTTAAAGCGCATTAAAAAAATCAAATCTTATTTAATAATAAAAAATTATTTTTTCTTACCTGACTCCTTGAAATTTCAGTGGATTCGGTATCTTCCTGTCTCGTTTTTAAACTGAAAAAAAGACAAGAAACTCAAGACGAAAATTTATTTTTTGTTCTTCATTTTTTTTACACCTTTGTCTCCCTTTCTCAAAAAAAAGCGAAAAAAACTCTAACCTCAGATACTCACTCAATGGAAGTTGAAATCCCTACCGTTTGGACTGATTGCCTTGAGATCATCAAGCAACATGTAGATGAGCAAAATTTCAATACATGGTTTAAACCAATCACACCGGTACGCACAGAAGGCGATGTGCTAACCATACAAGTGCCTTCCCAGTTTTTTTACGAGTGGCTTGAAGAGAATTATGTTCCTGTATTAAAAAAAGCGGTGCGCCAGGTGCTCGGTGAAAATGGCCGCCTTGAGTATTCAGTAGTCGTAGACAGCGGAAATCAACAGAATCCGTCGCTAACAGTAAACTATCCAACCGGAAGCGGTAATAAGAAAAATAACAACCAGCAACCCAATGGAAATGGTAATGGCCATTCGCATGCTGAGTATTCTCCGTTTGCCTATAAAGCATTAGATCCGCGTACTGTAAACTCAAGACTCAACCCAAATTACGTTTTTGAAAATTTTGTAGAAGGTGACTGTAATCGCCTGGCGCGATCAGCGGGCGTTGCAGTCGCAAAAAAACCCGGTACGACATCATTCAACCCATTGATGCTTTATGGCGGTGTGGGCGTTGGCAAAACTCATTTGGTGCAAGCTGTGGGCAATGAGATCAAAAAAAACATGGCAGACAAGGTTGTTTTGTATGTTGATCAAAATGATTTTACCAACCAGTTCCTGAATGCTTTGCAAAATCTGAAAATGCAGGAATTTCAAAATTTTTACCTACAGGTGGATTTACTTATTCTAGATGATGTTCAGTTTCTGGCGGGCCGTGAAAAAACCCAAGAGATTTTCTTCAATATCTTTAATCAGCTTCATCAATCGGGCAAGCAGATCATTATGACCAGCGATTGCCCTCCACGTGATCTAAAAGGATTTCAGGAGCGCTTGCTTTCACGTTTTAAATGGGGCCTTACTGCAGATTTACAAGAGCCTGATTTCGAAACCAAGCTCGCGATCATCAATAATAAAATGCAATCTGATGGGATTGAAATTCCTACTGAAGTCGCCGAATACTTAGCGTATAGCGTAGATACTAACCTTCGCGACATGGAAGGCGTGCTCAATTCACTTCTGTTTCACGCAACCTTGTTGAAGAAAAATATTGATCTGGATCTGGCGAAAGAAGTATTAAAAAACATCATTAAAGAAATTCAAAGTGATGTCAGCGTAGATTACATCCAAAAGACAGTAGCCGATTTCTTCAAAGTGGAAATGGATCAGATGAAAGGCAAAGTGAAGAAGCGTGAATTCGTTATCCCTCGTCAAACCGCCATGTACTTTTGCAAACGTTACACGCAATTGACATTGGCTCTGATCGGTGAAAATTTTGGTGGCCGCGATCATAGTACAGTTATTCATGCCCTTGAATCGGTGGAAGACATGATGAAAGTAGACGCTAATTTCAAGAACAGCGTAGATGAATTAACTAAGAAATTCAAGTCGAGAATGTCGGCATAGCCTAAGAATTGAGTCTTGTACAGAGCAATTCGCTCATTATCTGCACCTCGTGTTCTTATCAGAATCTTGTTCTGCTTTAAAAACCCTGTTGACTAAACTTTGAAAATTCTGATTTCTCAAAAGAAAACTGGTATTCAGTTCTTTTTGAATAATTTGGCGGCCTGAAAAGCTGTCATCTTGAATTTTAAAAAATTATTAGGAGTTTCCTTGTTGGCAGTTTTATCGTCGCAGGCAGTTGCTCAGCAATTCCGCTTTTGGTCTGACACTGCAAAAAACTCCCGCAGGATCACTTTACCAATTTTGGGCTACTCTCCCGAAACGCACTTTAGTGTAGGAGCATTGGCGGTAGCCTTATGGAAAAACCAGCATCCTACCATACCCACCCGTACCTCCAATGCCGAATTAGTGATTCTTTACACCAGCCGGCAGCAATTGATCATATTACCTCGCTACACTATTTTCACTAAAGGAGAAAATTACCTGATTGAAGGGCTTGGGCAAGCTTTGGTCGACTATCGGGATTTTTATTTTGGACGAGGCAATGCAACGCCAATATCCAACCGCGATACCATTATGTACGATGCGGTCTCATTTGAAAATAAAATCGGCCGTAAAGTATTTAAGAAACGTAAACTTTTTCTTGGAATGGAGGCTCGGGCAATTCAGTATTACAATGTTCATCGACGGCCAGGCAGATTGCTAGACACTGAAAAAATTACAGGTTACAATGGATCGTCATCTATAGGGCTTGGGCCAACGCTTACATGGGATAAACGCGATAATATTGTTAACCCGAGCAGTGGGTTCTTCTGGGATGTTCGGTACTCTATGTACTCCAAATCATTAGGCGGAACCGTCAACTACCATCGGCTGCTCATCGACTTTCGTAAATACATTAATGTTGTTCCTAGGGCGAGGCACATCGCAGCCTTCGAATTATTTGGAAATTTCGTTCGGGGCGATGCTCCATTCAAAGAGCTTTCTGAGTTGGGCGGTGCGCGCATCATGCGAGGATATTACCGGGGCCGCTTCCGTGACAATTACCTTACTGCATTCCAAGCCGAATACCGTATGCCTGTGTATAAACGAATTGGAGTTGTGGCGTTTGCAGGACTTGGCAAAGTGTATAATCCCACGGAAGTGAATTTCGAGGGGCTGCATTATTCTTATGGCGGAGGTATTCGCGTAACCGTCAACAAAAGAGAACGTCTCAACCTTCGCCTGGATTATGCTTTGGGTGATCCTAAATACCTTGGCTACTTCTATCTGGGTTTTGCAGAAAGCTTCTGAGTACTGTCGATTACTGCGTATGGAGAAGCTCCTCCCTGTATTTGGAAAGAATGCTTGACTTAGACACAAAGCCTACATACCTGCCGTCTTCTATTACTGGCAAATTCCACTGATGCACTTCATCAAATTTCTTAAGAACATCGGGCAAGCTTTCGTCAGGCGCAATCACAGATGATGGCGCTACCATCAAATCCTTTACTCCTACCGATTGATATAGTTCAGTTTGGAAAATTGTTGCCCTGACATTATCCAAATGGATCAGGCCAACGAGTTCTCTTTTCTCACCCAGCACCGGAAAGGTGTTGCGGTGCGATTGTGAGATAGCACTCACTAAGGCCTGCAGAGAATCATTAACATGAAGTGGCAAAAAATCGGTTTCAATCAGTTTGTTCAATTGCAGCTTGCCTAATAAGAATTGGTCTCGGTTTTCAATGGAATGCTTCAGCCTCTCTTTAAGTTTTTTCGCTTCCATCGAAAGCGGGTCAAAATATTTAATGACGGCCAAACTAAGTGCAGACACGATCATTAATGGAATCATCAATTCATACCCTCCAGTGATTTCTGCTATAAGAAATATGGCGCTAAGCGGCGCATGAAAAACACCACTTAGCGCTCCGGCCATTCCTACCAATGCAAAATTAGTCTCCGGTATTTGTGCCAAGCCAGTAAGGTTAATCAAGTGAGCAAAAGTGTAGCCCAGATATGAGCCCATAAACATCGAAGGGCCAAAATTTCCACCATTACCGCCGCTCCCTAGAGTAAAACCTGCTGCTACAGATTTGGCAAGCATAACCAAAACGAGAAAAATAAGAAGTGGCCATTCGCTGGTTAACCACGGGCTGACAATACTCTGCTTAAATAACGTCTCCGGTTTTAAATCAGCTAGTGTTTTTACTGTACCGTATCCCTCCCCAAAGAGGGGCGGGAAAAGCATAACCAGCAAAGCAAGGCAAGCGCCTCCAATCAATGCTCGCATCCAGACTTTTTCTATCTTCTGAACCCAAGTACTTATAGAAGTAAACGATCGGGCATAATACAGCGATAGCAATCCAGCCAACAGCCCAAGCAAAATATAAAACGGCACATTGTGATAGTCAAACGGCTGTTGCAATTTGAAGCTAAGCACTAATCCTTCCTGCAAAATAATTTTAGAAACCAGCGCTCCGCTGGCGGCAGCAATAATCAAAGGGATGAATGCCGTAAGGCTGACATCCGTAAGAACCACTTCAATAGCGAAGAGCACCCCGGCTATCGGAGCATCAAACGCAGCAGCTATTCCGGCAGCGGCACCACAGGCGAGCAAAATAGTCCGCTCTTTGTAACTAAGTGTATAGGCCCGGCCAAAGTTTGAACCGATGGCTGCACCTGTGCTCACCATTGGTGACTCAAGACCTGTCGATCCACCAAAACCAACTGTAACCGCACTGGTGATCAGGTGGCTGTACATTTGGCTTCTTGGTAAAATGCTCGATTGCTTTGCTATCGAATATTGGATTTCGGCCGTGCCTTTGCGAAAGTCGCCTTGTAAAAATTTCCTTACGTACACCACTGCCAGTGAAATACCGATCAAAGGAAAAAAAGCAACTAGCCAAACCAAACCATTTTCTTCGGAGTAACGCAGGAGGAACCCACTGGTAGCATGAACAAGAGACTTAAGCACGACAGCCGATAGCCCTGCCGATAGCCCGACCAACACGCTCGAAAAAATAAAAAACTGCCGGGCCGAAAACTTATGGCGCAAGTAAAGAATCAATCTGCGAATCAACCGATGAATAAACATGACAGGTATAATCGAATGCAAGATAGGGTACAATCGGCTTAATGCCAGACATTTTATGAACGGTCAAGAATTCCAGTCATACTTTATATTGGGGTATGAAAAAATCAATGGCCTGTTGTAACTTGCCACGATGAGTTTTGGTTATCCTTCCTTTCTCTGGGCATTGACAGTGCTCGCAATCCCTATTATTATTCATCTTTTCAATTTTCGAAAAACGACTCGAATCTTTTTCTCGAATACGCGTTTCTTAAAATTGGTAAAAGAAGAAACTACTCAGAAACGCAAGCTCAAGCAGTACCTTGTCCTCGCCTCGCGACTGTTGTTTTTATTGTTTTTGGTACTTGCTTTCGCCCAGCCCTTCCTTCCAGCCCGCGAACAACTGACAGGTCTGCGAAGCATTGTAATCTATGTTGACAATTCATTTAGCATGGCCACACCGGTAGGCGAGAAAAAGCGGGCACTGGATGAAGGGATTCGGATTGCGCAGAGTATTGCCGACTTATTTCCGGCAGATACCCGTTATCAATTGCTTACCAATGACTTTGCTTCGTATTCGAATTCGTTCAAAACCAAAGCTGAAATCACAGACTTGCTTTCACAAATCAGGCTGTCACCGGTAAGCCGAAGTGCAAGCGAAATACTCAGTCATGTAAAAGAAAGTCATGCAACACTTTTTTGGCTTTCTGATTTTCAAAAATCGACTTTTGGCAAACCGGTCAAAATCGATTCTACATTAAAAATACAGTTGGTACCATTTGAGCTCGAAAGTTATTCCAACGTATTTACCGATTCGGTTTATTTAGAAAACCCATTCGCTATTGGTGGCGAAAAAAATACGCTAAAAGTAAGGCTGCGAAGCAGTGGCAAAAAAAATGTACAAGGATTAACGGTGAAACTTTCTATTAATGGTGTGCAGGCTGCCGCGACTTCCACAAACATTGACCCGAATAGTTTTACAGAAGTTCCTTTTGATGTCGCCTCCGGGCTAAGTGGCAACAACAAAGCAATTATCAGTTTTACCGACTACCCCGTTGGCTTTGATAATGATTTCTATTTTACCCTCAACTACTCTTCGAAATTAAAAATCGTAGAAGTGAGGCCAGACAATCAGTCTACTTTCGTTGAAAAAGTTTTTGGTAATCGTGAGCTATTCTCTTTCAAAAGCTTCACCACGGCCAATCTTAATTACAGCTTACTGGCTACAGCCGACTTAGTTATCATTAACGGTCTTGATCGGGTGGATGCACCTTTAGCTGCAGCAATCATTGGATTTAAAAAGAATTTTGGCGCCTTATTGCTTGTACCCGGAGCGCAGCCCGATTTAAGTTCCTATCAAAAAATAAGTCCACTGCCGCTGACTAAGGCAGCAGCCATAGAGATGACTGAACTTGATAAGCCCGACTTTAAAAATCCTTTTTTTAAGAATGTATTCGAAGATAAGACTTCCTCCATTGCCATGCCGCATGCAACCAGAGTAATGGATTGGGGTATTGACGGATCTGCTTTGCTAAAATTCAAGAGCAATCAGCCGTTTCTTTCACAGTTTGGAAATATTTTTCTGGTATCAAGCCCTCTCGAAAAAAAATACACAGATTTCCAGAGTCATGCTTTGTTTGTACCCGTGATGTACCGTGTCGCTGCCTCGGGCAAAAAGCACGAACAACAGTTGTATTATACCCTCAACTCGTCAACGATAACCTTAGCATCTGATAGCCTGATGGATGAAGAACCAGCCAAACTCGTAGGAAGTCAGGAAATAATACCTTCGCAACGAAAAACAGACGGCCGGCTGGTGATGGATCTGCCGAAGCATGCTGTATCGGCAGGTTTTTATCATGTGATCGACAAACGTGATACACTCGGACTGGTAGCATTTGACCTTGATAAGGAAGAATCAATATTGGAGCAACTGACTACAGAAGAGACCAAAGTAGCACTAGGCGGAAGTCCATCCATTTCAAGCTTTAAGGCATCTTCACCTGAGGAATTCAGGAGCGAAATCAGGGAAAAATATCTAGGTAAGCAGTTGTGGAAATATGCCGTGTTATTGTCTTTGTTATTTTTATTAAGCGAAGTTCTTTTAATCCGGTTTTTGAAATAACTTTGTTCCTGATATGACTGACATATTGATAAGCACTATCACTCTCGAGAAGGTCATTAGAAAAACAGAGGCTCATCTTTCAAAACAGAGCATCCCGAAAACAGATGAGGCATCGAATTGATTTCAACTTCTGCTCTTTGAACCACCCGAGCTACTTTCGATTAAATTACCTTTTTTATTGGGCAACAATTCGAAAATGAAAATCCTCATTCAAACTCCTCGCATTGTCAATACAGCATCACCTTTTCATCTCAAGAGAAAAAATGTACTCATCAACAATGGCCGCATCACAGAGATTGGCGATAAAAACTTTCAGGCTGATAAAGTTATCAATGGTGATGAAATGATCCTGAGTGCCGGATGGCTTGATCTTGGAGCTGTCGTAGGCGATCCGGGGCTTGAACATCGAGAAGACCTCAACTCAATTACTAAGGCCGCAGCTTCTGGCGGGTTTACCGCATTAGCAGTCATGCCTAATACCCAACCGGCGATTCAAACAAAAAATGAAGTCAGCTACCTTACGCAAAACAACGATAATCGATTAGTTCAAATTCATGCACTTGCCGCGGTTACAAAAAATTGCAAAGGCGAAGAGTTGACGGATATGATTGACTTGCACGAAGCCGGTGCGGTCGCTTTTACCGATGGGCTAAAATCGCTATGGCACACAGATGTTTTCCTTAAGTCACTTCAGTATTTACAAAAGTTCAAAGGCCTGCTCATCGATCATCCCGAAGATGTATGGCTTGATTTGTTTGGCCAAATGAATGAAGGTCCGCAAAGTGCAGCCTTGGGCCTAAAGGGAATGCCCCGCATTGCCGAAGAGATTGCTGTGAGCCGTAACCTGAAACTACTTGAATATGCTGGCGGACGCCTCCATTTTTCAAAAATTTCATCTAGCACCAGTGTAAGCCTGATTCGCGCTGCCAAGAAAAGAGGTTTGAACGTTAGTTGTGACATCACCGGATTTCAAACACTTTTGCTGGATAGCGAGCTGGGAAGCTTTGATACAAATTATAAAACCAATCCACCGCTACGTGAAAAGAGTGACGCTGATGCTTTACTTAAAGGATTGAGTGATGGAACCATTGATGTAGTGTGCAGCGGGCATTTGCCAGTAGATGATGAAAGTAAGTTTCTGGAATTTGATCAGGCCGACTTTGGAATGATCAACCTGCAAACCTTTGCTTCACAGTTGGCTCAAATTTCAGAAGAAGTGAAAATAGAGGAGCTCATTCTTAAAGTAGCCGAAGCACCACGTAAATTACTTGGACTAGATCTACCAAAGATTGATATTGATGAAAAAGCTAACTTAACTTTGTTTGATCCGAATTGTGAATGGGTATTCAGTGCAGAGAATAATTTCTCGAAATCAAAAAACTCACCTTGGCTCACCAAAAAGCTAAAGGGAAAGGCTGTAGCTGTTTTCAATAATGGGAAACTAAAAGCTGAAGAATAAATTCTTCCTACCCGCTCCAGAATCACTTGTACAGTTGAAGCACCTTCTTTAGAATCGAATTTATTTTTCCGACAGGAATATCTTTCTCCGCATCAATTAATAAAATTTTCATGCGTGCTCTCTTTTCCTGAAGCAAGTCTGGATGATTAATGCTCTTTCCTTTAACAATACCGATATAAGGCTGATGAAATTTTTTATGAACCCACAAGTAACAAAACATCTCTCCACGATAACAAAAGAATGGCATTCCGTATTTCCATGATTCGGTAATTGCAGCATTCTGTTTTAAAATGTGTTCACGCAAGAATTGCAGACAGCTTTTGACAGGTTCCTCTTTATGCAAATAAAAATTATCGATTGGTCGTAGCATTCGCTAAAACATCCAGCCGAATCTTATCCCTGCATTTTGATTATGCCCTGTGCCCTGGCCGGCAGTAAAGACATTGGTAGTTCCTTGTGAATAATAAAATTGAATTTTAATGACTTGACTTCCCGCCATATCGATTTCAGGGCCAAAGGTAAATTGAAATGCCAGGTCGCTTTTAAAGTAATTAGGTGAGACGTCTACTGTTTTATCCAAATCTGCAACATTTGGTTCAAGGGAAATTTTGGTATCACGGGCATTACGGTTGATTATCGGAACAATTCCCAACGATCCGGACAGTCGCAATCCTTTGACCAAATCTTTGGGGGTACGCAAAATCACAGCAATCGGAAACTCAAATGAGTTGAAGCGCAACCGCTCACGATAAGTAGAATCGGGAGTACCGGGTGTTGGGATATTTTTTATACCTGCTCCGCGTTGTTGATAACCAGCGCCTAACGAAAATCCCAGAAAATTTAATGGATAGTATTCTGCAGAAATCTGCAAGCCTACAGATGCCTTGGTGAAATAGTTTTTGGGAAGGCTGCTTCCTTTAATGGTTGACCAACTCTGAGTGAATGTAAATCCCCATAAAAATTTCTTTTCAAACGCACTCGATTTAATACCATCGTTTGGTTTCACAAAATCCTGCGCGCACACTTCTCCAAAAATCAACATGATACAGGCTACTATCTTCAGGAGTTTCATCTCTGTTATTTTTTTCGTTTTAAAGTAATGCCAAACTTTTTCGCTATGAATTAGTTGCTGACATCTCATTCTTCATTGCCTTTCGATTTACTGTAATGTTTAAACTTTCGCTGATTAAGTAATTTGAAAATAGCAGGTAATATCAAAAGCGTAAGAATTGTAGCAGAAACCAATCCACAGATTACCACTACGGCCAAAGGCTTTTGCGTTTCTGAGCCAATACCCGTTGAAAGCGCTGCCGGCAACAGTCCAAGGCTCGCCACAATGGCTGTCATCAATACCGGCCGCATACGACTCAATGCCCCTTGGCGAATCGATTCTTCAAAAGGCATACCCGAACCTTGATTTTTAATAAATACGGAAACGAGAATCACACCATTTTGTACGCATACCCCAAACAATGCAATAAACCCAACACCTGCAGATATACTGAAGTGTATCCCTGTAAAATACAATCCCAAAATTCCTCCGATAAGCGCAAACGGCACATTCATTAAGACGATGCCGGCATATTTTGGTGAATTGAACATAAAGAACAAAAGCAGGAAGATCAATCCAATGGAGATTGGTACAACTACTTTTAATTGATTAGTGGCACGCACCTGGTTTTCAAATTCACCATTCCATGCAATTGAGTACCCACGCGGCAACTTCACTGCTTTCTCCACTTTCTGTTGCGCCTCTGCAATAGTGCTGCCCAAGTCGCGACCACGCACAGAGAATTTGATTGGAATGAACCGCAAATTGCTTTCACGGTAAACAAATGCCGGGCCAGTTGCCAATTTAATGTCTGCAATTTCACGCATCGGGATTTTAGTGCCATTGGTGCAAGGGATCAACAGCTTGCCAATTTCTTTTTCATCACCACGATATTGTGGTGAGAACCGCACGCGGATATCAAATCTTCGCTCGCCTTCATACATTGTAGTTGCTTGCTTTCCTCCCACCGCCATCTCGATAATGTCGTTGGCTTCGGCAATATTGGCACCGTAACGTGCTAACTTGATGCGATCAATTTCGATGCGCAATTCCGGCTGGCCCAAGCTTTTAAAAATACCAAGATCCTCAACACCCTTTACGGTTTTCATTATCGCCTGGATGGTATCTGCCAACTGTTCGATCTTCACCAGATTGTCGCCAAATACCTTGATTGCCATTTGGCCCTTAACACCTGACACGGCTTCTTCCACGTTATCCGAGATGGGTTGAGAAAAACCAAAGACAGTACCTGGGAATTCTGCGGCCAGCCTTTTTTGCATATCAGTAACGATCTCATCTTTGCTCACGCCTCTTGTCCAGTTTTCTTTCGGATAGAGGTCAACGAAAAACTCAACGTTAAAAAACCCGGTGGGGTCAGTGCCATCGTTGGGCCGGCCGTTTTGAGAGATCACTCCTTTCACTTCGGGATAACCTCGAAAAATCTGCCGCATGGCATCCGACAATACATTCGCTTTGGAAAACGCAACACTTTGAGGCATGCTGGCACGCACATAGATTGAACCCTCATTGAGCGAAGGCAAAAATTCCGAACCCATTTGTGTAGCTGCAATCAAACTTACCCCCAACAACGATACTGCAATCAAAATTACTTTGCGCACGTTTTTAAGGCACCAATCAAGAGAAGGTTCATAAATACGATGAATAGTATGAACCAAAATATTTTCACGCTCAGCTACATTCTTTGAAAGTAGTAATCGAGTCATCAACGGAATCAGAGTAAGTGTAAATAGTAAAGAGCCCATCAGGGCGAACCCCATGGTGAAAGCCAATGGTGAAAACATTTTCCCCTCCACTTTCTGAAAAGAAAAAATAGGCACCATAGCGGTGATGATGATAATTTGAGAAAACAGAATTGGCTTGCCCATCTCTATGGAGATTTTTTTCACCATCCCCATCTTTGATGCTAAGTTGAACCGCCGCACGCCCATCTCTACTTGCTTGTGTGCGAGATAAGCAAAAGCTCCTTCTACCATTACCACCGCCCCATCGATAATAATCCCAAAGTCAATAGCGCCAATCGACAACAAGTTGGCCGACATACCTTTCAATTTCATACAAATGAAAGCGAAGAGTAATGCCAATGGAATTACCACAGCTACAATTACTGTCGTGCGCCAATCCAAAAGGAACACGGCCAGCACTGTAGTGACGAGCAACATCCCAATAGTGAGGTTTTCCATTACCGTGTGAATCGTGTGGTTCACCAGTGTTGTGCGATCATAGAAAACTTTGATCCTCGCGCCAGATGGCAACACGCGGTTATTGATGTCATCAATGGTTACATTCAAATCTTTTAATACCTGACTAGGGTTTTCGCCCCGGCGCAAGAGCACAATTCCTTCAACCTCATCCGTGTCACTATCGCGGCCAACCTTACCAAGTTTCGGACGGAAAGATTCGCTTACCGTACCAACTTCTTTAACAAAAATCGGAGTGCCATTGATATTTTTAATAATAATATTTTCGATGTCGCCCATGTCATTGATCAACCCAAGGCCCCTCACCAAAAATGTCTGCGTTCCCTTTTCAACCACATCGCCGCCTACGTTATCATTGTTTGATTTAACGGCATTGAAAACATCCTCGGCTGTAAATCCAAAAGCGGTAAGTTTATTAGGATCGAGTGTTACTTCATACGTTTTGACCTCCCCACCAAAGCTTACTACATCAGCTACGCCTTGGACTGCTTTTATTCTTTTATCAATTACCCAGTCCTGAATTTCCTTCAATTGGCGAACGGTATAATCTTTCCCTTCCAATGTGTATCGATAAATTTCACCCGTCGGTCCGGACGGAGGCTGCACTTCAGAGTCTGCTCCATCGGGCAAATCAACATTGACAAGCTGGTTGTTCACCATTTGTCGGGCCCTGAAATCATCTACTTCATCTTCAAACAAAAGTGTCACTACGGATAAACCAAAGAGCGAAATCGAGCGCAAATTCGTTTTGCGCGGCACCACATTCATTTCGGTTTCTATAGGGATCGTTACAAATTTCTCAAGTTCTTCTGCGCTACGACCAGGCCATTGTGTAATAATGATCACACGGGCGTTGATCACATCAGGAAATGCTTCAATTGGTGTATTAAGGAAACTGCGTATGCCCCAGGCAATGATGAACAAGGTGCCCAAAAAAACCATCAGCTTATTTTTCAGCGAAAAGCTGATAATGCCTTTTATAAATTTGTTCATACGCTCAGATCAAAGACGGTTATAGGCAGTGAGTACAAACAGCGAGCCATCGGAAACAATGCGGTCGCCAACTTTTAAGCCACTGCTCAATTCATAATAACTTCCGAAACCTTTGCCAATGGTAACAATCACCTTTTCAAATTGACCATGACTAGCTTCGCGCATCACATAATACCTGTTATTTTCCAGCACCACGGCTGTCTGTGGCACAGCATTAATTGTAAGCCTATGCCTTGACGTCACAACAATAGATGCAAACATTTCAGGTTTCAAAAGACCTTCGTTATTGTTCAATTCGGTGCGCACCTTAATTACGCGTGAACTCGGATCGAGCGTGGTACCAATC
>Ga0206976_1006_pt1 | contig 79258 bp, 54 predicted proteins | sample Alteio_BWOrgHeat_82_FD_152926 | JGI IMG/M metagenome (GOLD analysis project Ga0206976, IMG submission 152926) | Enriched cells from forest soil in Barre Woods Harvard Forest LTER site, Petersham, Massachusetts, United States -... | ecosystem: Environmental > Terrestrial > Soil > Temperate forest >... | reverse complement strand
ACTTGACATTTTATGGACATGGCCGTCGGCGCCTTTCATATCCGCCGTTAGGTGATAAATATTTTGTGCATTCACATTAAATCTATCGTAGCTCACCTCATCCATGGTATATAAAAAGATAAGCATGCAACAGGCCAGGCCCACACTGAGGCCCACGATGTTGATCACAGAAAATGCTTTGTTCCTCCAAAGGTTGCGCCATGCGATTTTTAAATAGTTCTTAAACATATAGTTGCGGTTTAATTTCTCATCATGCCACTTCGGGGTGGTTTTATGATTCAAAATTACCGTTGCAAACAGAGGATGTCGTTCCAAGTTATAAGATGGTCGCTCTTTTTTCAGATTGTTCTTATATTCAGCAGGGCTTTTCCCAGTCATTTGTTTAAAAGTGCGGTTAAAAGTAGTTTTGGAATTGAATCCCGATTCAAATGCAATGCCCAGCAGGGTTAAATAGTCATAAGCCGGGTCCTGCATTTTTCGGGCCACATCCCGAACGCGATATTCATTAATGAAATCGTTGAAGCTTTTTTTGAGCACTGTATTGATGATCCTGGATAATTCATGGGGACCCAGTTCAAGCTTTTCAGCCAGTGAGCTTAAACTTAGTTCGGCATCCTGGTAAAACAGATTCACCTCCATGGTTTTCTTCAGCCAAATACCTTTTTGCTTCAGCGCCGCCGGGGGCAGTAGTTTTGAAACAGGGGGCCCCAGAACCTGTACGGCAATTTCCGGTTTTAAAAAAGCCACGGCCGCTATCCAGATCATCATTATCGCTAAAAGGAGATACAAAGGATAATAAACATGGATGCCTAACTGGTGGTGGAAATAAAAATAATCCATTGCAATGTAAGGTATCCACAATAGCCATAACAGGCCGAAACCCGTCAGTAAGCGATGCAGCCACCGCAATTCGTATCGGTACCGGTCACTCACATTATTAAATTTCAGCCGTTGGTAAAAGCGTTCTATTAACCTAAAAGACCGATATAAGTATGTGATGACCGAAATAAACGCCGCTAAGTACAATATCGGGCTCATTTGCTGAAAGGTTAGCGTATCATAAGTAGCTGCTCCTGTCCTTATGCTCTCCTTAATCTCCAATACCAGGACGCCATGTTGCAGCAACAAAGGGCTAAAATGCAGCAGATCTTTCCAGCGAAGTTTATATTCAGGCCGGGTAATTTTAAGCACACAAAAAAAGATCAGGGGACCAATTGCCAGTGAAAATTGCAGCGGCAGCCAACTCCAACGGGGAAAGTAGGTGCCCAGCCGGATGTCAATGCCCAATACCCAGGTCATCCACAAAACGATGGTTAAGAGAGCCAGGCCAAGAAACCGGTTTGCGGCCTGGTTTATTTTTTTGGTGAACCATAAAAGCAAGACAAAAGTGAGCCCGATAAATATCGTTGCAAGGAAAGCCAGATCGTAAGGATTGATATGGAAAGTATATGTATTCAATTGAAATATTTTAGCTCAATCACTGTTCCAAATTACTAATATATTGGCAGATAGGGAATTAGAGCTTGAATGCTGCGAGAATTGTAACAAAATCGAACATCTGGCTGTTCGGTTTTGAATTGATTAAAAGATCATCGACTTTCTGAACCTATTAACATCCAAACGTGCCAGGGTAAGTATTCCACTCAAGTAAATAGTAAAAGACGGTGATGCAGAATAGAAAGCCTCAAATCTTTTAACTTTCTAAAGGTACACAATCGGATTAAACTCGAACCATTTGATAGGTAGCCTGCAACCTGGGGCAGCAATTTAAAATTGTTTCAAAAGTGGTCAGCTATTTTATTTTAACGTGCTCAAAAAATTGAAGCAAAACCAGGGCGTGGTTGTGCTCCGCATCGCGGGCCGCATATAACAGGGTAACTGTTTGGTTTTTGTGGATGATATCCAACAGATCTTTAACTGCATCATTTTGCTTTAATTCGAGCATATATTTTGCTTCAAACTCCTGCCATTCTACCGGGTCGTGATGGAACCACTTACGCAGGGCATCCGATGGGGCAATGGCCTTCATCCATTCACCCAAATGTGCCGACTCTTTCTTTACACCACGGGGCCACAGGCGATCAACCAGGATACGCATGCCGTCGCTTTTTTCAACGGGATCATATATACGTTTAACTTGTAGGGTGCCCATAATTGAAGCAATATAGTGATAAAAACAAAAGCCAAATAATACCCAATAGTTAATTTTTTAACTATTGATACCGTTCCAAAGTGTTCCACCTTCAAAAAATGGAACGCCCTGAAAAGTGGACAGCGAAAACCCAAAATGTAGCTATATTTGCTTTGGATATAGCTAAAAGCATTAAATTAAGATCACCGAGGGGTTTATTAATTTAATGTCTTAAATTACATCTTTTAACCATGTCAGACAAACCAGCCACTATAAAGGAGATCGCCAAAATACTGGGCATTTCTACGTCTACCGTATCACGGGCTCTGCATGACCATGCCAGCATTGGTTTAACCACTAAATTGAGGGTAAAACAGCTTGCCAAAGAGCTGAATTATGAACCCAATCAAACTGCCATTTACTTTCAGAAAGGAAGATCATATACCATTGGGGTAATTTTACCGGAGCTGTCCGAAGCCTTTTTTTCGGCTGCTATCAGCGGTATCGAGGATACTGCCAATAAAAGAAACTATACTGTTCTACTGGCACAATCACATGATAACGAGGAGCATGAGAAAAAGCTGGTTGCTAAAATGAAACATCAGCGAGTTGATGGCTTGCTTATTTCTATAACAAAAAATACATCCACCTACGAGCATTTTGAGACGCTGAAAAACTCCAATATCCCCGTGGTATTTTTTGACCGTATCCCATCTATAAAAAACAAACACAGCGTGGCTTGCAATATGGAAACCGGCACATTTGAGGCGGTGAATTTTCTGCTAAAACAAGGACACCGTACCATCGGGATGATCAATGGCCCGGCAGCGCTTTTTGCTGCCAAGGAAAGAAAAGATGGTTATATACAGGCACTATTTAAAAACAGGCTCAAGTTTGACCCCTCCCTGGTAGTAAACTGCGACCTTACCGAAGAAGGCACCATCAAAGCGATGGATGAATTGCTTGCGCAAAAACGGAAACCTACCGCTATTGTTACTTTTAATGATTACGTGGCCCTTTTTGCGATACGGTATGCCCGTTCATTAAATATAGAAATAAACAAGGAGCTTACTTTTGTAAGCTACTCAAACACCCCGCTTATCAACTATATGGATCACGTGCCGATCGCTACGGTTGAGCAATTCCCCTACCTGCAGGGACAAAAAGCTACCGATATCCTGATCGACCTGCTAAATAAGCCTAACCGCAAAGATGAAGCAGAACAGGCTTATTATAACATCATTGTGGAGTCGCAATTGGTGGTGAGCAACAAGAATACCTAAAGTTTATTTTAGCTGCATCAGCCGTACCAATATACGGACCTCCGCATCGGTGGTATCAGCTTTTGCCGGGTGCTGGTTTTCAAATACCTGTTTGCACCATTGCAGTATTTTATTGTCGGGATATTGCTTTGCCTGCACGCTTAACCATTTTTCCGCCCCGGGCTTTCCATCCAATTTTTCCATGGCCCAGGCAGTTACCAAATGATTGGCCGGTAAAAAATTGCTGACCGTGTTTTCAATTTTAGGCTTAAAATCAATGATCTTTTGCAAAGATGCCTGCGCCTGCTGCTTTTTCCCTGTTTGTTGGTAGCAAAGGTAATCCATCCAATCCTCTAAGCGTTCGTCTATATTTTCCTGGTATGGTTTACCAACCCCTAAGTTCAGTGGCCATTTTTTTGCATCGTTGATCAGGGTTAAGGCGCCGGTATACTTTTTAGCCTGTATCTTTTCTATCGCCTGCATCAATTCCGCTTCGCGGTACAATTCGCGCCCGATGGTAGCGCCTTCAAATGGAAGGATATCAATACGAGATAATAGTTCAGAACACTCCTTATAGCGCTTGTTCAACAGCAACACTTTGGCATACAGCATCCCCATAATATAATTATCGCTGTGTGCGTGGTAAAATGGCTCGACAGTTGCCAATGCATTAGCGTTTTGGTTGTTACTCACATAATACTCCGTGAGTAATTTGCAATAGCGCCACTCCTGTTTGTCAAGTTCAACTGCCTTTTTCAGATCAGCTAAATCAGATGCACCCATTGACATTGCGGCACGGGCCGTATAGAAAGGCGCGAAATCAGGCTCATTACCGCATTGCGTAAATAGCTTTTTACTTTCGGCTATGCGGTTCCTGTCTTTGTATAAAAGGGCGAGGTAATATTTTGGCTTCCAGTTTTTATTTTGATGCATTGCCCAAAGCAGTACTTCTTCATCTTCAGACCGGAAAGGGAACACAAAAGCAGGTGTTGAATTATTCGCTTTTGCTAATAACTCAGAAAATGGCTTACCCTCTTTAGCCTGTAAAAATGCCAGCCAGTAATCAACCAATGCATTAGCAGGTGAAAGCTGCAATACCTGCTCACATTCATCCAGGCATCCATTTTTATAATACGTGTCGGCTAATTCCAGGTAGGTTTCTATCGGCTGCTCATCACGGATCATCGAGATGAATCTCTCTTTATTCTCTGCTGAAGGATGTACTAAATATTTTTCAAATCGGGCAAAATGATTGAGCGGATCAAAAGATAATACCGTATCCAATACCTGTTTGGCTTTTTCACCATTATTTTGATGACGGAAAACAATCGCCTCCACCTGCAAAGCCCTGATATCATACCGGTTAAAGTCAAGGGCTTTTACAGCAAATTCCATCGCCTTGCGCCAGTCTTTTTCTTTTAGATATAAACTGCTTAAAACATTATAAGCCGCATTCCTGTATTCAACAGATAAACTTGCAATCTCAAAGCCATCTTTAGCATCAATTGTATTGCCTAATTGCGCATTAATGACGCCGTAATAATAGTTTGCGGCTGGGTCATACGTGTCAATACTCAATGCTTTTTTCGCCAGCTGCAAGGCTTCGGTATAACGCATATCGCGATACATCAGTTGGGTCATCTGTACCAATGCGGGTAAAAAGTTGGGGGCTTTTTGCAAAGCTGCCTGTAATTTCTCTTCTGCGGATGGATACGTTTTCTCATCCATCAACTCCTTGCCCTGCACATACAAACCGTAAGCAGAGTTCCAGTCAAAATCTTTCGGCGAGTCAAGTGGGCGGCTCATATTGTAAGCATCCGGCGTGGATCTATAAATGAGTTTATCGTCCCCTAAGGTGACTACCAAATCACCCGGTGTTGCATTCAATTTTATAGAATCAGCAAAAGTTTTAAGAGGGTCAAGTTCCACGTTTTTATGGTAGATGATCTTCCCGTCTTGCTTAACTTTGAGTGTATCGGATATTTTTTGAACGGGGTTGAAATAAAGTTTTAACCAACCATTCTCATATTTCACATTCAGTGCGCCATATTGGTTGGCTTCCACAAATCCTTTTGTCTTTAATACAGGATACCAGTATTCGGTCCACGTATCAGCAGCACCGGGTTCGAAGCTTTTGTGCTTAAATGGTGTAAAGGTGCTTTTTACCGCGGTTTGATTAAACAACCTTCCCGATTGTATCTCTGAATACTGCCCGTCTGTATCAGTCAGCAACTTCTCCCATATCATCCCTTGCTGCGACAGACCCCAAATCCATATTTTTTTACCTTCTTTATCCTCGCGACCGGCATAGCGCGCCATACCGAAATCATCGTCGTGCCAGTAAGCGCCAAAAAAATCGGTGTACTTGCCAAAAACATGGTATGATTTATAGCCTCCAAAATTGTTGTTATCGTACCAGGAAACGTCCTTGCCATTTTGCTTATTGATGGGCCAGTCGCCATGCTCGCCCTCGTGACCCAAATAATTAGTACCCGGAAAAATATATTGCAGACCGCCTTTGGTTTTTATCCCGGTATTCATCCAATGGTAATAGGGCTCATCAGTAGTATTGGAGTTGTACCAAAACGATTTTGTAGTGAAATAGGCTTTGTCCTTTGGCAAATTAACTTCCATCGTCCAGGTTGTCCTGGTCAGCAGATCAAGCACACTGATGATGCAACTTACACTGCCGTCATCATTTTTACGGGTGAGGTAATCAACCGGTGTAACTGAATTGGGCGTATGGCCAATAATGCCATAATTTGGCTCGATGCCGCCGCTTGTCCACGGGCCGCGCATAGCGATATCCCTGAACTTCACCACATGGTTATCATAGATAAATGATCTGCCGGTTGATTTTTCAATCGCCGACCATATCTTACCTCCTACTTCGGGCAATATCATCAGTTTGATATAGTCGTTCTCCAGTTCCACCACTTTCCATTGCTTTTGTATAGGCTTATCCGTAAAACCATCATAACGGAAATAAGGATAGATATTGGTATAGGTGGGTATAGGATTTGGGTCTGAAAACGGATAGGTGGTAAACGTTTTATTGTATTCGCGAATAATTGCATTTTCCTGCGCATACCCTTTCACAATTGCAATACCTATTAAAAATGCAATCAACCCTATTTTTTTCATACGACGAACCTTGATGTTATATTTTATTTGATGATCAGCAACCAGCCTTTACCTTTTTCAACCGGTATTTTTTCATTCAGCTTGAATGTTCTTCCGTGTTGAAAGTTCTTTATTTCAGGCGCTGTAATGGTTGCTTTTGATGGGTCGATCCCTAACTTTTTCCAGTCGATACTTAATTGTATATCCGTGTCACTGTCTGCCCAGCTACCGATGGAGATCAGTGCAGTGCCTTTCTTTTTGTAGATCGTAGCTAATACTTTCTCGTTATTAGTCTTTACCGGGTTACTTTCAACCCAATAACCGATCATTTTGGTGCCTTTCATCCCAAAATTGTCCCAAACTTTCCATATCGGGCGCGGGTCGGCATTATCACTCCAGGGCATACGGTTGGTCATGCCGAAAACCATACCCCTCCATGGGTTACCACCACCCTGCAGCATTTCGCCCATTAGGCCGAAAGGGATACCGCTTACTTCCGTAAGGAAAAAATCAGGACTGTTTTTTTCATAATCAAAATATTCGCCAAACCATAAGCGGTTGAGGTACGGAAAATGCTCCATATACAAATTGGCGCTATTATTAAAACCATCACTTTTGTTGTATTGATTGGCCGAATGCAGGTCAATTATGCCCGGATGACCGTCTTTGGTCAGAACCCGTTTAACCCGTTTCATGGTGATGCGGTCAAATGCCACGTCATCCAGGTAGATGCCATCGATGCCTACATTTTGTGTCAGCCAGTTCATGCCTTCCACATAGTAATTGTGCCAGCGGTTCATCCCGCTGTTGATGATGGCTGCATCCTTCAGTTCCGGTACAAACCAGGCGGCTATATAATCATTGCCGATGTGTTCCTGTAACCAGCTGAAGCCGCCGCCTTTTCCGGGCGAATAAATTTCATGCCCCAAACTTCTCAGCGCAAACGTTTCATATGCGTGGTTAGATAGTTCGCGGATGGTATTATAAATTTTCACTTTCAACCCGGCAGCATGGGCAGAATCATCATAAGCCTTCATTTTTTTCCATGCGATAAACGGATAATTGATATAAGGGTTTATCGCAGTCGCATGATGAATATTGATTACCGTAGCACCGGTTTCCTCAATGGTATCAATAGGTTTATAAGAGTGGAAAAACCTGGTTTCCCACTGAAAATCCGTATTGATAGTATGGAACGGGGTCACCAATAAATTAAAGTTATAATACAGCACATCGCCTTTGCTCAGCTTTCTTTCGCCGCTGTAATTATTGGCCAATACCGCTTTGCCGTCATCCGTTATTTTTATACCCCCTTTATCACCATTACCCCATGAAGATGGCAGGATCAAAGGTTTTTGCAGGTAGAAATTGGTATTGAGCGGCCTTACATATTTCTCATCACGCAGGGAATATTGCAACCCGGCGTTTACATTCCCGATCCAGGCGCCATCCTGGTTTTTATGCGTTACATCCCATTTCCACTCAAAATTCTCGGGGCGGTAGCCGCCTTTCTGGCCCAATCCCATCATATATTTGGCTACATCCTTTTTAAAGGGGATATGCATAGTTATATCTTTCAGGTCGATATCCTGCAAAGCGGTCACTTTCACTTTGTAAGCGATAAACCCATCGAATTCCATGGACGCGGAAACTTCCATTTGCAGGGAATCATTCGCGCTTACTGCAGTCCACTGAACAGTGCCTGGTTCTGTTTTGGTAAAGTGTAATCCCTTACTTTTCAAAACCATATTTTTCCCGTCAGGCTTCGTAAAATGAAAATGAAGTGCCTCTGTCAGCAGGTTATTAGGCGTTTTTGAATACTCCGTCATTTCGGGGGTGAAGAACGTTTGTATCTGGGCCGGGAAGCCGTCTTTATTAACTTCTACTTTCCGGCCTAATAAGCTAACGGTGTTATCCTTTACAATGAGCGGGGTATAAGGCGCTATCACGGTATTGTCCTGCGCCATGGTTGAATTGAGCCACCTTAACCTGGTCATTTTCCAGGGCTCATCTACACCACCATTTTTCGATAAAGTGTTATTAACCGTAATGGTTAATTTGATCTCTTTTGTTGCTTTCCCATCAACGCTGATCGTTGCTTTCCCGGTGTAGGTGGCAGGTGCTGCATCTTGTGGAACATCTACCCCGCACCATAAAGCCTGTACCTTGCCTTTGGCTACACTTAATGTTTTGCTAAATGGCACGGCATCGTAACCAATACCATTGGTGTTGATACAAAATATTTTATCCGCAGCAATGATTTGCCCGGCTGAAGAAGTAAGTTTACTGAAAGTAACTTTTACATCGCCCAAATCCTGCAAGGCATACAAGCCTAATTGAAACGAGAAATTTTCTCCTCGTGAGGCTTCGCCATCAAAATGGTCTTGCGGCCCGCGCTCTATCCAGCGTTGAGGCAGGTCGTCTGTCATCCTGATAGAGTATAACCGGTCTTCAGGGAACACTAAAAATGCTTCTGAACTATTTTTCGCAATTAGCTGATCCGTTTCGTCCTTCGTGGCAATTACCTCCATCGGGTAAAAAGTATTGAACGCGTCTATCGACTGAAATTCTTTTACATCCGCTACAGGAATGTTGGCACTGGAATTTGAAAGGCTCAACCAATCCGCAGAGGCCGTAGCTTCCGGCTTCAAATAAACGCCCCTTGGATAATTAGAACGACCCTCGTTTTTATAGGGCATATAATAAACGTAGTAAGTACCGCTGCCCGAAACTGGCTCAAAATAGATCTCACCACTCTCGCGGTTGATGTTACCCAGTCTTACATTCGTTACCTTTTGCCTGGTTTGCGCATCTTCAATAATGATGCGTTTATTTTGCGGATCATTATCCCTCCTTCTCCACTGGATGATGGCTTTAGCTACTTTACCGGTACCGTTATAGGTTAAAACGACCCTGTGATTGCCCAATGAATCTGCTATCCAGCAGCCGGGGCAATTGGTATAGGGCGTTTTTTGGGCATAAGCAGTAATACCCGATAAGAGGAAAATAAAAGCGATCAATCCCTTTTTCATGTTAGTCATAGTTTAGTAGTACCTGTATAGCTTACGTTGATAAGCCTGTTTTATAATTTAGTAAGTCGGTTTAAATCCTTTACCGGCCCAGTAAGCAATTATTGGCTTAAAGGGGCCGTATTTATGCTGCGTATCAGAAAAAGGATCGCCGAAAGGCCCCCGATCATAATCGATAGGCTTTTCTCCATAGTTCGGATATTGAAAATCTTTTACAAAGGGGCGTTGGTGTATCTTGTCATCGTTGATAAAAGCAGCCAGATCCAATGCCTGTGCCGGCGTTAAAAAAGGTTTGTCATGGGTAGCTTTATCATAAGGCATATTAGGCACCAGCCACTGGGCCATTTTAACGATACGGTGCATGCTCGAGCCGGGCTGATAAGCCTGCAATCCCCACAAAGGCGGATAAATATAAGTTACCTTATCATACTGCAATTGCCCTTCTCCCGATCCGCCGTGGCACCGTGCACAATTGGTGGCATAAAGCTGAGCCCCTCTTTCAGGTGAAGCAGCGATATCGGGCAGGGGAATCTCTATATTTTTTAAGCCTTTTGCGTTATTGTTAACATAGGATGAATCGCTGAGCCATTTTAGATAGGACATAATGGCGATCATTTCTTTACTATCCAACGGTAATGGTTTACCAAGCAGCGGGCGTGTAACACAATTATTTATTCTTTCGGCCAATGACGATACCCGGCCTTCTCTGGCGCGGTATTGAGGATAATTTCTAAAGGTGGTTACCAGGTTAAAAGCAAATGGTTTAGTACCGGCATCCTGGTGACAATTGGTGCAATTCATTTTATTGCCTGCGTATCTCTTCTCATTAATGCCATCCGGGCCGATAAAATAAGCGGTGTGCAGCATCAGTTGCCTGCCATACTTTACGGCTTCGCCAAATTGATCATGCGGGATCTTCGTAGTATCGATAACAAACCCTGCTGATGTGTTTGACTTATTTGAATCTGCTTTTGCGCTCTCGTTGCAGGAGATCAACAACTGGGCAACCACCACAAGTGCATATAGTATAAAAATACAAGTAATATATTGATACCGTTTTTTCATTGCTAATCTCTTATCGCCTTCAGGGTTTTAAATAAGGGGCAAGCTCATTGCTTTTTATAAACTCGGCCCTGTAGGTTGGCATTGCCGCTTCCATCGTCCATAATAAAACACCTTTCCTGTCGGCTAAAACTATAATGTGTCTTTTTGAACAGCACACCAATACTGATGTGTCATTGATCATATAAGCGCTGCCCATGCGTCCGTTAAATACTTCTTTGGGCAGCTTGATGTGCAGGTCTAACTTTGAAGTTTTGTTTTGCTCATCCAGTTTCAAAGCAAATACACCCGACTGACGCTTCTCCACGCCATTATCAAAAAACATCAGGTTGCCATAGGCGTTAATATGCGCCGCATGGGCCTGTGTAAAATCACATTCGGCAGGCATGGCAATGTCGCCGCCCTTACCAAATTTCCAGATCACTTTTCCGGTTTGGGCGTCTATCTTCCATATCTGCCCGTTGTTGTAAAACGAAATGATATAGTTACCGTCATTGTCGTAATTTAAACTGTTTGCATGCATCCAGTCTTTTTTTGTTTTTAGCAAATGAGGGTCTTTCAATGGATCAACCGTATCAAATACGCTCCACTGCCACATCTTCTTGCCTTGCCTGTCCAGCACCATGATACCATCACCCGCTACGGTATCTTTCTTACTTCCGCCTACTGACGTCAAATCCATAATCCTTTTATCTACAAAAAGGGTTACGATCTCATTTTTATCATTCTTTAAAATTTCGTGATGGATGGTTTGCTTAAAATCCCCCTGCCCTTTTTTCAGGTGCAAAAGCGTATCGCCCAACAAGTTGACTTCCAATATCTGGCTGCCATAACTGGTGGGCTCGTCGTTTGTGCCTAAAATGGATAGTATGGTGTGGTCTTTTGTAAAGTGAGCCACTTTAAAGCCCACGCCATCAACCATGTGGTACCATCTTATCCGCCCCTGGTAATCAACCAGGTAGGCAATGCCCGGCGCGTATCTTTTACTGACCAGCATTAGCCCATCCTTAAATTCAGCAGGTATCAGTTTTGGAAAAGTATTAATGGCTTTAAATTGTTCCTGCAGCCACATCGGCAGGTCATGCGATTTGAAAGTATAGTTCTTACTTACTTTTTTAGCCCCGCTTGCTACGGTGATAATATGATAAACGTAATCTGTTTTCGGGATGATGTTACAAAGAATAAGCCGGTGCGAAAGGGCGTTTTTTGAAACGGACGAAGTTTGTTTTCCGCCAACGCTGTCTTTTGTGGGCCAGTATTCAACATAAGCATCTGCCGGGTCTGTAGTTGATACATCAACCTGTATCCTTAATTCATTGTTCTTATATAATCCTATGTTGATCTCCTTAATTATATTTCCGCCGCTGTTATTACAGCCTGCAAAAAATATTGCAAAAAAACAGGCGGCTATATAGGTTAAAAAAAGCTTCATCATCTGGAAAATAACTTATTCGTATATAAAATTGGTTTGAAAAGGGTTTATAAATTTCAACATTTTATTTTCAGGCTACCCTAAAATATCAAAAAGAATATACGACCTGTTTGGCCGTATATTCTTGTTTTGACAGAGAATATTCCCTTATTGCTCCCTTCCGGAGTTACTTAAGTTCGAGTTAAGCTGAACCTGGTTTAGCGGGTAAGAGAAATATTGATCTTTAGGCAAAGTAATGGTATTGGTTTGCCCGATTGCTTTAAGATAAGCATTTTCAATAATATCATACTGACCCATTCTTAACAGATCGGCCCTGCGTTTTCCTTCGTAAAAGAATTCCCAGCCACGTTCCTGCAAAATAGCCAGCCTTAACGTGGATTGTGAATAATTGCTTATCAGAAGCGGCGTAGCATGCGAGCGCTGCCTAACCTGGTTAATTAATCCTATGGCCTCGGCGCTCGGACCGTTCAGCTCATTTAAGGCTTCAGCCCTGCTTAACAGTACATCGGCGTAGCGCAAAATATCAACGCTGTGACCATCATAATAAAGATTAACTGAACCGGTTGAATCGGCATACTTTGAAGTTGCAACGTTAGGCATATACAAAACGCCGGCAGGCGGTTGAGCGCCCAGTGTTGGGGCCTCTTCATGTATCAAACCATCAGTACCGTGGTATTTAGGGAAAAATTCACCTTTACGGTCATCATTGTCAGCAAAGCTGTGATAAAAAGGCCAGCTTGCTGCATAATACTGCCACCTGTTTGGTATAGCCGGATGTACCAGCGGGCCAAAGTGGTTCATTAATTCAGTTCCGTTTACATTGGCATCACTTAATACCGAGAATATATTTTCAGAACACCATTTGTTAGCTTCTAAAAATAAGCCCTGGTATGATGGATAAAGCTGGTAGGTACCCGCGGTAATTACCTGCTGCATCATATCAGCTGATTTTTGCCATTGATGCTGGCGCAGGTACAATTTACCAAGCAAAGTCATTGCAGCGCCTTTTGTAGCCCTGCCCGGATCATTACTTGTGTAGATCGGATTGTTAGCATAGCTTACCGGTAGCACATTGATCGAGCTTTGCAGATCCGAGATCAACAAAGTCTCCACATCAGCTACAGACGATACAGGCGCCTGGCTTAAGTAGTTGGGGTTAGCCAGGTTTTTTTCGGTTTGCAAAACTACAGGGCCCCAGGCATCGGTCAGGTCCATGTAAGCTATGGCACGTAAAAACTTTGCTTCTGCCAAAAACTGTGCTTTTTGCGCATCGGTAATGGTTGTCATGGCCGAAATGTTATAAATAGCGCTGTTAGCATCTGCTATTAACTTATAGATCTGGCGCCAGTCTTCGGCAAGTAACCCGTTTGCTGAGTTCCATTGGCCATTGGAAAGCTGACCAGGGTCGCCACCGTAGCTGCAATTGCCAACATCGGTAGGCAAATCAGTAAGTGCAAAGTGCCTTACGGTCCAGTAATCATAATTGTCGCCTATTGAAGGGCCTTTTAAACGTGCGTAAACTGCATTTACAGCAGCAATAGCATCCGACTCGGTAAGAAAAGCGTTTACACTCGTAAGGCTGCTAACTACTTTGGGGTCGAGGTTCTTATTGCAGGAGAACTGCAGAGCGACCGCCGGTATGAGTAATAATAAAATATACTTTTTCATTTTCTTTAAATTTTATGTTGATCCTTTATGGAGATACTTACTATTTATTAATGAACTGAAAGCTTTAAGCCCAGGATGAAAGTCCTGAATGCCGGGAAGCCGCCAAAATCCAAACCACCCGCAATATTGCTGCCGCTATAACCACCGGAAGAATTAAGCATCTGGCCCTGGTGAACATTCTCTTCAGGGTCGGTACCTTTGTAGCTTGTAATGGTTAACAGGTTTTGTCCTTCAGCATAAACGGTTAGTCCCCTTATAATCGGAGTTTTTGTAAACACCGAAGAAGGCACAGTATAACTGAATGCAGCTGATTTTAAACGCACATACGACGCGTTTTGAACAAACCTTGAGTTAACATAACCACCGTACTGGCTCAGGAAATAACCTTCGCGCGGTATGCTGGTATTTTCATTCACACCTGGTACAAACCTGTTTAAGGCTGCCGCGCCGGTTGTTGATTCCAATACCAACTGGTTCATATTATACAGGTCGTAACCAAATGCGCCCTGGAAAAATATATTTAAGCCAAATCCTTTGTAGCTGAAATTATTACCCAATGCCGCAGTATAGTGCGGGTTTGAGTTACCTAAATAGGTTTCATCTGCAGGTGTGATCAAGCCGTCACCATTCACATCAACATACTTAGGATCGCCCGGTTTGGCATTTGGCTCAGGTGCATAATGCTCGCCTGTTTTAATTACGCCTGCATATTTATAGCCATAAAATTCGCCCAATTCCTGGCCCACTGCCAATTTAGTAAACTGCGCACCCGAAACTGTTCCGCTTGGGTTAGCTGTATTTGAATAAATTGCCGAAATGCCCGGCGCTAATGATAAAGCTTTTTGCTTATTATAAGCAGCATTGAAACTTGTGTTCCATGTGAAGCCGCCTGATCTTACATTGGTAGAGTTGATACCAAGCTCGATACCCTGGTTACGAACCGAACCGGCATTTACTATTTCGGTACTCGCTCCCCACCAGTTACCAACCGGAACATTTAATAATAAATTAGTAGTTGTTTTCCTGTACACATCTATAGTAGCGTTGATACGGCCATTAAGGAATCCCATATCTAAACCTGCATCAAATTGAGCTGTACTTTCCCACTTTAAATCAGGGTTAGGAAGCGATGCCGGTTCTATACCTACCTGGAGCGGGCCGCCTGGAGCAAGCACTGTGTTCCATGGGCTAAAGGTACTTAGGTAAGCGGTTGACTGAGGGATACGGTCGTTACCGGTTACACCATAACCAACCCTAACTTTCAGATCTGAAAATGTATTCAGATTTTTTATAAAATTCTCTTCTCCCAACTTATAAGCAATCGCACCCGATGGGAAAATACCGTGGCTATTTTTTGGACCGAAACGTGATGATCCGTCATCCCTTAAGGTGAAAGTGGCTAATAATTTATCCTGGAAAGCATAATTGATCCTGGTGTAATAGTCGGTACCTGTTGTTTGTACCCTGTAACTGGTAGGTGTGGCCGCAACCGAACCTGCCGTTAAATTATAAAACAAAAACTCATTGGTTGAAAAACCTTGCGATCCGGCGCCAACGCCCTGGTCAACGTCTTTTTGATTGGAGTTACCTAACAATATGGTGAAGGCATTATCCTTCTGGATATTAAATTTGTAAGTGAAATAATTTTCAACCAACCATCTAAAAGTAGAATACCATTGATCAGCGGCTATACCAGGGTTGGTAAGACCAAGTGCACTATTATTTGGCGAATACTGGCCAGCGATTGTCTGGTTATATTCGGCACCGGCACTCACATGATAGGTAAGATTTTTTAACAAGTTGTAATCAAGATAGATGTTACCATTACCAAACTTGTTTTGGGTATTATTTGTGTTCGACAACAAACTGTATAAAGGATTGCCGTTACCACCTGTTTGGGGGTTATAAAACACATTGAAGCTACCATTAGAATTGTAAACCGGTACGTTTGGCGGTGCAACCAGCAAGCCGAAAATAGGTGCGGTAATATCACCTGAATAAGATTGCAGATCTGAAGTGGAACTTGAACCATAAAAATTAGCGCCTATTTTGATATTATCATTAAGCGTTTTTTCGGCCCCTAACCTTGCAGAATATTTTTGAAAATCGGTGTTCTTTAACACCCCAACCTGGTTAAGATAATTTACCGAGGTATAAATTTTAGAATCCTTATTGTTGCTGCTCACGCTAATGCTCCTGTTATCAACAGTAGCAGTTTGCGTGGCTGCTTGCAACCAATTAGTATTGGCAGACACAAAACCTGTTCCGTATGGCGCTGATTTACCATCTTCAATAGCAGTAGCATTTGAAATGTCGGTATATTGCTGCCCTGTTAATAAAGCAGGTTTATAAGTATCGTATTGCCAGCCGTTTGATACATCGGCATCAATAGAAACCTGGCCCGGTGTTCCTTTCTTAGTGGTGATCAAGACTACACCATTGGCACCGCGCGAACCATATATAGCTGTCGCCGAAGCATCTTTTAGGATTTGAATATCGGCAATATCATTTGGGTTGATCATGTTTCCATAATCAGAAATGAATCCGTCAACAACATATAATGGTTCGTTACTCGCATTAATGGAGTTACCACCCCTTATAGTAACAGCAATACCACCACCAGGTGCAAAGTTTGTTTGTTGCACCAGCACACCAGCTGCTTTACCCTGTATAGCCTGGCCCACATTTGATACTGTACCACCCAGGGTCAATTCGCTACCTTTAATAGAGCTAACCGAACCGGTAAGGTCTGATTTTTTCGCAGTACCATAACCTACCACCACTACCTCATTTAACGTACTCTGATCCTCTTCCAAAACAACCGATATTGCAGTTTTATTACCAACTGAAACCTCCTGGGGTTTATATCCTACAAAAGATATAACCAATACACCGGTTTGGTTTTTCAGGGTCATTTTGAAATTTCCGTCTACATTGGTTACCGTCGCGTTAGTTGAACCTTTCTCGCGCACAGTTGCGCCAATGATAGCCAGGCCCTTGTTGTCTTTTACATTACCTGTTATTACACTTTGCGCGCTCGCAAGGGTTGGTAAAAGAATCAGGAGGCAGCAGCAGATATTTTTTAAGAGCGGGCTACTTAATGCGCTCCTCATTGGACAGATTATTTTTTTAAACCCTAGGCCCAATTGATCGTAAATTTTAATCATACCTTTTAGTGTTAGTTATTAATTAGTTGGTTTGGTGTTTTTGAATATTGGAAATTAGAGCTTACGCATAGGAATAGCAATAGAAAGGGCCCGCAAAGACAACGCAAACGTTTGTCTTACAAAAACTTAGCCTACGCAAACGTTTGATTAATTAATAATCAGTTAATATTTAAGAGCGTAATTGGGTTATAACTTCTCTTTTTTGATGTCATCTGCACAATAATTTTTTTAGTTATCTCCGGCGAACGTCATATTTTGAATTATCACTCAAAAAATTTTTAATCAGGGCGCAAAAAGGAACAGGATTGCAGGCATTTTTTTCAGCAGTAATGGAGATATTTTATAATGAATAAAGGCCCTTTTCACGCACAAAAAAAGCCAGCTGATATTGCTATAGCTGGCCTCTAAAGGGTGGTAATTATTTCATTTTCAACGCATGGAAAGAATATCTTCAAATTCAGGCATAAATAGGCTGATCTGCGGCAATATTGCACTGTAAATCCTCTCCATGCTTTCATAGGGAGATTCGTGTACGGTTGAAATAACCAGGTTTGGGTTTTCCGGTTCTTCAAAGCTTGAGCCTATCCCTGTAAAATCCGTTATTTGATTTGCTTTGGCTTTTTTATATAAGCCCTTCACATCTCTTTTAAAACATATATTTAAAGGGCAATCAACAAAAACTTCAAAGTAACCCTCTCCTATTATATTGGATACCATCGCCCTGTTTTTTTCAAGAGGGGTTATAAAAGAGCAGATCGTTATCATATTGTTAGTTAACATGATCTTTGCCATTTCAGCCGCCCGTCTGAGGTTCTCCTGCCTGTCTGCTTCGCTGAACGACAGGTCTTTATTAATACCCTGCCTTAATACATCGCCATCTAAAGTAACCGTATTATAACCCTCATTTTCCAGCTTCTCCTCCAATAAAGAGGATATGGTGGTTTTACCTGCTCCTGACAGGCCGAATAACCAAATCACCATACCTTTTTGGTTAATGTCTTTTTTTTGATTCATAACATCCATATCTATTTTCAAGGCATTTTATAAACATTATTACTGCGGTCGGTATCCGGGAACTTCCTGTCAGGATCAATAACTACAGACGCAATTTTAGTAGTTGAATTACACCTGAAGGTCCACTTCGCACCCCGTTGCCATACCTCAACAGGCAATTTGATCAACTGTACATCCCCACTTTGCCCGGTTACTTTTATATTGACGGGCAGGGCCATTTCTCCCAGGTTTTCAATGGTAATAAGCGCACCCTGTGAGGGGTCATTATTGATGTATTTTACACCAGTTACTGCCTGGTCAATGTTCCAGGTAGTGTAAAACCACTCTTTCCAAAACCAATTGAGGTTATCTCCGGCTGCATCATTCATCGTGCGGAAAAAATCATCCGGCTGGGGGTGCTTATACGCCCAGCGTTTGATGTAGATATTAAAGGCATAGTCAAACCTATCGGGGCCTAAAACCTCATTTCGCAGTATATTTAAAGCTGAAGCCGTTTTATAATAATATAATCCCCCTTCGGTCATTACTTCGGGTGCTGTCATTAAGGGGGCTTTCTCCTTCATCATACTGCGTGTGATCCCTATCGCCGCACTGGAAGTATCCACATATTCGCCATGATTGAATGCGGCAGTGGAGTATCCATTAATAAAGGTATTCATACCCTCATCCATCCACATAAACCGGCGCTCATTGCTGCCAACTATCATCGGGAACCAGTTGTGACCGATCTCGTGGGTAACATCGCGCCACAGATCATCGTTTTTTATTTCATAACTACAGAATACAATACCCGGATATTCCATACCCAAGGCTACACCCGCTACTACAAATGCCGAATGCCATGGGTAAACAAAGTAACTCTTGGAGTAAAACTCAATACTGCGCTTTAAATATTGGGCCGCCCGGCTATATCTTTCACGCCCTACACTTTCTGCAGGATATACGGCCATAGCAAGGCCGCCTTTGCCTGAAGGCAGGTTGATACGTGTCGCGTCCCATATAAATGACCGCGACGCCGACCATGAAACATCGCGAGTGTTATGCATTTTATAGTGCCAGGTTAACGTCCCCTGATGCTGTGGTATTGAACCAGCAGTACCAACTTCCTGCTTGCCTATGATACTAACGGTACTGTCGCTTTTTCCCGCATCTGCCAGGCGTTTAATTTGCGTACCGGTTAAAACCTGCTGCGGATTTTGAAGGTCACCTGAACCGGCAACGATCATATCAGACGGTACGGTAATAAAGTAATCATAGTCACCGTATTCACAATAAAACTCACCTTCGCCCATGTAGGGTAAGGTGTTCCATCCCTCTACATCGTCATAGACACACATCCTCGGATACCATTGGGCCAATTGATAGATCGTCCCTTGTTTAGTAGACAATCTGCCCATCCGGTCAGCGCCATGTTCCGGTATAAAGAAAGTATAATTTATTTTTATGCTGATCTGATCGCCATGCGGCTTTACCGCAAAGGGCAAACGTATTTCCATACGGGTATCAGAAATTACTGGCTCGATTGGGTAGGTTTTACCCATATAGGTAACAGAAACCGATCCTATCTGGTATCCTTTAGTATATTTTTCCACATCAAAGCGGCCGCCTGTAACGGCTGTCGCGGCAGTCCCTCTTGAATCAGCCCTGAATAAATTCTGATCAACCTGCAGCCACAAATAGTTAAGCGTATCCGGGCTGTTATTGGTGTAATTAATACTGACATCCCCTTTTACCGAAGTGTCTTTTTCTATTAAAGCGGCATTAATAACATAGCTGGCTGAGTTTTGCCAGTATTTAGGCCCCGGAGCACCATTAGCGCTCCGCATTTCATTACCATTATGGGTGAAGAATGAAGGATCAAATACCTGTAATGGATTGTAAGCAGATTTAGTTTGCGCCATCGAATAAAATGGCATCATACACAGTAGTCCTAATTTTATAAGTTGTTTATAGTTTATCATCGGTTATAATTAAATCGAAAGGGCATTTTCTTTGATATCCTTCAAAATCTGTAATTGTAATGCCCTTTTATCTAAATCAGATTGCCTTGCATTTTTTAAGGTTTCCTTTTTTAATATTTCATTTTCAACCTGGTATTCTTCAACCGCATCCTGTGAGACCAACCTCGTATTAGTCAACGAAGTAAATAGCTGGTAATTAAGTTTTTGCAAGACATCCTGGTTGATCAATTCAAAAATTTCGAGTTCATTATAGTTCAATTCCCTATGAAACTTTCCAGTATTGTTACTGATGATCGGCTTTTCTAGGTTTTGCCACATTTCACCGGCGGCGGCAGTAGCTTTTGATTCGTTCGAATGATAGAAATCGAGCATGTTTTCAGCATAAGGTATATCCAAAAAGCTGCACAATTTCCTGATAACCGCCTCGGGCTGTTGGATCAGCGTTTCATAATTGAGCGAGAAAAAACGATCCTCACGCATTGATTCGGCTAATTTTATACAAGCTTCCTGGTCGTGCTTCCATTGATTGGCAAGGTTATAAATATGCTTTTCGCCAACGATCGCTTTTTTAAAGGAAACGGCTACATCCCTGCCATCCCTGTACAAGTAGATATATTTTAAACCGGGGTTATGCTTTTCCAGTTCATCAGCATAATGAACATTCGCCATGCTTTTACAGCACCAGTATTTTGCATTTTTATGGATAGCCGCCTGCTCATAAATAAGCCTGTTGACTTCAAAAAGGCTATAGTTTTTAGAATTCTCAAATATCCAGTCCCGGTCAAGTTCTATACCCTCCCACGGAACCGGGTTAGCGTCAACATAACTAACCACATCGTTTATCAGTGCTTTATAAGAGTTTGTATCCAAATCCCCATAAAGCTTCAATAAGGGAACAAACGTAACCAATATATGCGGCGGGTGCGGTGATGCAATCTGGGCAGATTGATCCAATATTACCCTTAGCAGGTTTGAACCCGACCTTTGTGTGCCGATCATCTGGATGCCGGACGGTTTTTTGAACTCACTCATATTAAATATTTTGTTAGTATGCCAATTGATATGGAAGCCACGATCAAATAAACCGGGCTTATTTTATATTTAAAACTCAGGAACAAAGACGCGATAGCAAACAGCACAATACTTACCGACAAAGGCTGCTGATATAAAATTTTAAAAGCCGAAGCTATAATGAGGCCGATGACCACCACCTTTATCCAACTGATCATGCTTTGGGCTAATTGGTGATCTTTGGTTTTTTTATAGGCTTTGCTTACTACAACCATCAAAATTGCCGATGGCGCAAACATGGCGGTAGTTGCTACTACGGCTCCAAAGATCCCTGCTAATTTGTAGCCGATAAATGTAGCGCTTACCAGTATCGGGCCGGGGGTAGCCTGGCTAAACGCAATAGCATCGATAAACTCGCGGGAGATAAGCCAGTGCAGGTCGTTTACAAACAAAGATTGCATTAACGGGATCATCACATAACCACCACCAAATAAGGAAAGACTTATCCCCGAAAACGCAACTACTATTTTCAGCAATGAACCATTAAAATTTCTGAAGGTATTAGTGATAAATAAAAATTCATTAACAGCTAATAAGCCAATAAGCATACCATACACCGGGCGAACTTTCCCTTTGATTCGTAAGCTATCAAGCGTGAAAGCATTGGCATATTTACCCCTTTCCATAAAAAGCCCCAGGATTGCACCTAAACAAATAAAAGCGATAGTGATCAAATAATTATTCGTTATAGAGATAATTACGGCTGTAAAAAGACACAATGCAGCCTTCTTATAATTTTTCCCGATCTCCTTTTTATAGAGCTGAAAGCCTGTTGATAAGATAATTCCGCTTACGGCTGCGCCAACGTAATACATAATTTGCGCCCACTCAATTTTGTAGGCATAAGTAAAATATGTCCATGATAAAATGAGCATCAGGATACAGGCGGGCAATAAAACAGCCACTGCACTAATAACAGCCCCTATTTTGTCTTTAAGATGGTATCCAATATACGTTACTATGTTTACCGCTACCGGGCCGGGCAGCAGGCTGGCAACGGTGATACTATCTAATATAACCTCGTTATTTACGGTTTCATCCTCATCCACCATGATGCGCTGTACCAATGAAACCAGTGCCATGTAACCGCCAAAACTTACGCAGCCAATTTTCAAAAAAGTATAAAAAAGGTAGCCAAGGCTTACCTTTTCCTTATCATACCTGCTTGAAATATTTTCGGCCAATTGCATTGGGATTATAAATTTCTATTCTTAACTGTCAAATAGTAGTACTAAGTTTTTTTGAATTTACTGATAAACCCTTTTATTTAACTGTGATAGCTTAACACAAACGTTTGATTAGGATCAATTATTTAATATTTACTTAACAGGGACGACAAACCCGAAAACATGGCTGTGGTCATTCTTTCAAGATCAAACGCCGGTTTCCAGCCCCAATCTTTTCTTGCTTCATTATCATCGATGGAACCGGGCCATGAATCGGCTATGCTTTGCCTGAAGTCGGGCAAAAAGCTGCACTTAAAATCCGGGAAATGAACCCTGATCGCCTGGAGCAGATCTGCCGGTGTAAAACTTAAACCCGCAAGATTATAGGACGACCTTATCTTAACCTGCTCTGCCGGGGCTTCCATTAAACTGATGGTAGCACGCAACGCGTCATCCATATAGATCATAGGCAAACGGGTATCGGGGGTTAAATAACAAACATAGTCTTCGTTCGCTAACGCCTTATGATACATGTCAACTGCATAATCAGTAGTGCCACCGCCGGGCATCGACTGATAGCTGATCACCCCCGGATATCTTAAAGACCGGATATCCATACCGAAACGTTTATGATAGTAAACAGACCAGTTCTCAGAAGCAACTTTGCTTACACCATATACGGTTGTAGGATCGAGGTAGGTATTTTGCAGGGTTTGTTCTTTTTGTGCATGCGCGCCAAAAACAGCGATGGAACTTGGAACAAAAACCTTTTGCAGGTCAAACGCCCTGGCAGTTTCCAAAACGTTTAAAAGTGTTTGCATGTTTAAATTCCACGCCCAAACAGGATCGGCCTCCCCTTTTGCTGAAAGGATGGCAGCCAGGTGGTAAATCTGCGTTACCTTATATTTTTTAACGATGCCTGCCAATTCATTTGCATTGGTGGCGTCCAGTTTTTCAAATATGCCATTACCAGGTGCGGGTGCGAACAAGTCAGACGCGATAACATGATCTGCACCATAAACATTTTGCAGAACAGGCATCAACGCTGTCCCTATCTGGCCATTGGCCCCAATCACTAATATAATATCCTGTTTCATTTATTTTTATTTACGGGTAGAACGATGATCGCCCTAAAACTTTTAATGAAAGTATGGATTAAGTTTATTAGTAAGCCGTATTTAGCCGCGCTAAGGAAGCGCAAACGTTTGAATAGATCATTCAGATAAGAAGCATTTATTAAATTACAAACTACATGACATCCATTTAATTATGAAAAAATGCCGATAATCAAAAGCCGGCCACCCGATTATTGAAGAATAAAAAAAGACGATTAAAAAAGGGTCAAACGTTTGCGCACGAAATCCATATATTCCTTTAGTATGTTTGGTTATTAAACAACCAATTAATGCTTAATAAAATACTATTGGAGTTTGGATTAACGCCTGCTCAATATAAAATTCAACCTTTTGGCTCGGGATTAATTAATTCCACATTAAAAGTATCAGGCAAGACCGATGATTACATACTTCAAAAGATCAATGGGAATGTTTTCAAGTTTCCCGGTAATATTGCTAAAAACCTGGCCCTGTTACAATCTTATCTTAAGAAGACACATCCTGATTATCCTTTTGTAGCTCCCCTACCATCTATTTCGGGCGATTTTCTGATCAGATCAAAGGCTGGTGAGTATTATAGGTTGTTCCCTTTTATAAAAGGCTCCAAAACAATTGATTTTATAAGCGATCCAAAAGAGGCGTTTGAAGCCTCGCGCCAGTTCGGCAAATTTACACACGTACTAAAGGATTTTGACGCTGGCACACTGGAATATACTTTAATTGATTTCCATAATCTCAAATTACGGTTTGATCAGTTTACTATCGCATGTAATACTGCCGAACAAAACAGGTTGGATATAGCATCTGCTGAAATAAAAGAGATCTACAACCATTTCAATATTCTGGAAACCTATAATGAGTTAACAGATAATAATAAAATGCCGGTCAGGGTTATCCACCACGATACCAAAATAAGCAATGTATTATTTGATGACGCGCAAAATGGCCTATGTGTGATCGACCTGGATACGGTAATGCCGGGATATTATTTAAGCGACCTGGGGGATATGATGCGTACTTATCTTTCACCGGCAAATGAAGAAGAGACCGACCTCTCTAAGATCCATATCCGCGAAAATATTTTTAGCGCTATTTGCAAAGGGTATCTGTCAGAAATGGGGAATGTATTGAATGAAACCGAAAAGCATCATTTTATTTTTTCGGGGAAGTTTATGATATATATGCAGGCGTTACGCTTTTTAACAGATTTTCTTAATGGCGATATCTATTACGAAATAAAATACCCCGAACATAATTTCATCCGGGCGAAAAATCAACTTAAACTATTGAACGAGTATATCGGCTCAGAAAAAAAGCTGAATAAGCTGTTTATCATGGCGCAGGAAAACCTGCTGACCACCACAAGTGATTAAATAGAATAAGAATCTCTCCTAATAAATTGGTAAATAAGTGAATAGCCAGGCGCCCGCCTGGTATTCATTTTTTAAGCTACCGATTTAAGTGCGCAACCTGTTGAAGATGTAGCCAATAATCGTTTTATTGTGTTTAAACTACACTTTTATTTTTGTTAAATGTTAACAACTTTTTAAAAAACTTTTTAAAAAAATATAAGAAGTTATGAAAGATGTGTTAAATTTATATAAATTTAGACACAATTTTTACCACTATTGAAAGAGACCCGGTTAATGGATGATAGCGAATTGATCTGCCTTTTAAGAAAGGGAGACCAGTTATCTTTTACTGAAATTTACAACCGTTATTGGGATAAATTATACTTTGTTGCTTATAAACTGCTCAGGGACACTGGTACAGCAGAAGAAATTGTACAGGAAGTGTTCCTTACCTTATGGAAAAAAAGGGAGTCGTTACTGATCAAATCTATAAGCCCCTATCTTGCAGCCATGACCCGTTATGCCGTTTACCGCCAGGCTGCACAAATGAAACATTCCAAAAGGCAGGAAAATATATTGGGTATTTTAAATGTCGAAGCCATTTTAGAAATAGATATCGATTATAAAATTTTATTGGAGATCATCACAGATATGTCTAATAAACTGCCCGAAAAATGCCGTTTGGTTTTTCAATACAACAAGTTACAGGATCTGGCTTTAGCTGATGTTGCTGAAAAATTAAATATCTCCCAAAAAACTGCGGAAGGGCACCTGACTAAAGCCCTGCGTATAATCAGGGCAAATTTCGACAGCCCGATGAGCGACGCCCTGCTTTTTGTATTGGCTATGCTATTTTTTATAAAATAATTCCCGCCCTTATCATTTTTGCTCCTGTTTAATATTCACTTTTATTGCCGGAAAAAAAAGTGCAGAAATTTTCAACTACGGGCAAGGGTATTTATCCCCTTTTTGACTCTATAGTTGTAAAGGGGCAGAATTGGCCAAGATGAACAAGAACGAACTACAGAAATTAGCAGCAAATTACCTGAGCGGCAAGGCAACACCAGCAGAAAAAGCCTTGCTTGATCAATGGTATAATATAGTCCATGATGACGATCGGGTTGTAAGGGTTGACATTGAAGAGCCGGAATCGGAAGCAGATATTAAACAACGGATATTTACCAATCTCCAATTAAAAATAAACCAGGAACCAACAGTGCGCGAGCATCCTGGCACAATCAAAAAAATGACTATCCGCATCGCTTCTGTTGCTGCGGCTATCATTTTTATTGTTTCAAGCCTTGCGTGGTATTTCAACTGGGCCAACACTGCGGGTAAACAAACTGATACGCAGCTCGCTAATATAGTTGCACCCCGCATCATGCAGATCACATTGTCAGATGGTTCAAAAGTTTGGCTTAATGCACATTCGATATTTAAATATCCTAAAAAATTTGAGGGCAAGGTCCGCCAGGTTGAATTAGTGGAGGGCCGGGCATTTTTTGACGTAAAACACCAAAGCGAGCATCCTTTTATTGTAAAAACCAAAAGTTTAAATATAACAGTACTGGGAACATCATTCGATGTACGCGCCTATCAAAAAGAAGGGACAACTAAAGTGAGTGTAGTTAGTGGCAAGGTTGGCATTACTTTGAACGGAAAAAAAGGGCAACATGCCGTTATGTTGCTACCAAAGCAAGAAGTTGTGCTATCTAAATCTAGCAATCAGCTTAAAAAAGAACCCGCTCATGAAGCTGTTGTGAACTTATGGTGCAAAAGCCCGCTTGTTTTTGAGCAGGAGAATTTGAACAATATATTCAAGGCCTTAGAAAAACAATACAATACGCATATAACTGTAGATAATAAACAATTGCTTGATGAGCGTATATCCATCACATTAAGCAATCAGCGTTTAGATACCATTATGGAAATTTTAAGTTTCACCAAACACTTTAAATATCAAATAGCCAATGACAGCACAGTAGTTATTAAATAAAACACCCCGGACTTAGCAGCTAAGAAAGGAAAAAACCGGGAACACCTTGAATGTCCCCGGAAATGAGAGTAGCCACTGCATATATGCTTGAGACCCATATACAGATGGCTTTAGTTTAACTAGAATATTAAACCATACAAATATGATGAATTTTTACGGCAAAGTATTGCCCATACTCCGAAAATGCATGCGCATTTCTACAATTATTATTGGCATACAATTATGTTGTTCAACTCTCCTGATGGCTACGGGCACACGCGCGCAGGAAATGAACTTAAATGTTGAAAAAGTAAGCGTTAAAAAAATTTTTAAGCTTATTGAGCGCCAGGCGAAAGTGACATTTGTTTATGACGAACAAGTGATCAACGAGTTGCCCCTTATTACCCTTCACGTAAAAAATCTGCAACTCGCAGACGTATTGGGGCAATTGCATGATAAAACTCTGTTACAATTTAAAGAGATAGGCAATTATATTGGCGTAGCACAAAATACGGCTGATATTCCTCAGCTTAATGGGGCTACGATTCAAGTTAATAACGCTCTTAAAATCCAGGGTGTGGTAAAAGACGCCAGCGGACAACCTATTATAGGTGTAAGCGTTTTGGTAAAAGGCACCTCGCGTGGTACGCAAACTGATGTAAACGGTAAGTTTTCAATAGACGCCAACATCGGCGAAGTACTTGTTTTTGGTTACATAGGTTACAACAAACAAGAGGTAACTATCTCATCACAGGCGCCATTAACCATCGTGCTTGTTGAAAACACTAATCAACTTACTGAAGTTGTAGTAACAGCTTTGGGTGTTAAAAAATCTGAAAAGTCACTGGTTTATGCTAACCAGCTTGTTAGTGGCGCTGACCTTAACAATGTTAAAGGGGACAATTTAATGAACTCCCTAAACGGCAGGGTTGCTGGTGTGGATATTGCACCAAGCTCATCTGGTGTTGGTGGTTCTGTTAAAGTAATTTTGCGTGGTAGCAAAAGTGTTGCCGGGACCAACGGCCCGTTGTATGTGGTAGATGGTATACCTATTACTAATACCTCTAACGCCAACGGCCAGCCAAACAGTACTTACGGTGGTTCACCAGATGGTGGCGACGGTATCTCTAACTTAAACCCTGATGATATCGAAAGTATCACTGTACTTGAAGGAGCATCAGCTGCCGCCCTTTACGGTAGCCAGGCTGCAAATGGCGTTATATTGGTTACTACAAAAAAGGGGAAAGTCGGCAAAGCTGAGATCAATTTCTCTTCATCTTATACAAATGACGCGATCTCTTATAAGCCTCAGTTTCAAAATGAATACGGTGAAACACCAAACGGCAATCAAAGCTGGGGGCCAAAACTATCAACTCCTGAAACAGCTGATAACGTTGGTGCCTTTTTCAGAAATGGAAATAATTTCACCAATGCGATCAATTTTTCTTCTGGTTCAGAGGCAGCTCAAACCTATTTTTCTTATGCAAACACCTATGCTAACGGTGTACAGCCGACTAACAGCTTAAACCGTAACAACTTTACTTTCCGGGAAACTGGTCACTTCTTAAATAATAAATTAACAGTTGATGTAAATACAAACTACATCAGCCAAAAGATAATCAACACTCCGGGCCAGGGATTTTATTATAACACTTTACCAGGCCTTTACCTGTTCCCAAGAGGAGTTGATATAACACCTTATAAAAACAACTATGGAATCCCGCAACCGGGAAGAAATGGCTTGCCAACCCAAAACTGGATAGCTAATGAAGACATTCAGCAAAATCCATGGTGGATACTTAACGATAACCCCAACTACGGCAACCGCGATCGTGCTTTGATCAACGCCACTGTAAAATATGATGTTGCCGACTGGCTGAATATACAGGCACGTGGTAACGTTGACCGCGTTGCGGATATCTTCCAGCAGGATTTATATTCAGGCACTAATCCTGTACTGGTTACCGGCGATAATGGCTCGTTTACGCGTACTGAGCAAACATTAACACAAACTTACGGGGATTTGATCGCCAATTTCAAAGTGCCTATGCATTCGGCATTTAAAATAGATGGTTTGGTGGGTGGCAGTATTACCGATAATAATACAGTAGGAACAAATTATGGCCCGGGTAGCGGACTCTTAATACCTAACGTATTTATCGATCAGAACGTTCTTACTTCAGGAAGCAGCAATGTTTCTACTGCACCGGCAAATCACAGCCAGATCCAATCTATCTTTGGAAGCTTGAACCTTTCTTACAAGACCTGGGCATACCTTACCGTTACCGAAAGAAATGACTGGTCTTCTACCCTTTCATTCACAAACAAAGAATCATATTCTTATCCATCAGTAGGTTTATCCCTGATCGTGAGTGAGATGACAAAATTACCTGATTTCATCACTTATGCTAAGGTTCGCGGATCTTACGCGGAAGTTGCCACAACAGTTGGTGAATATGTTACTAATCAAACAAGCTCTAATGGTTCAGGCGGTGTTGTTTTGGTTCAACCTTTCCCAAATCCGGGATTAAAGCCAACCAATACCAAATCTGATGAAGCGGGTCTTGACCTTAGGTTTTTGAATAACAGGTTAAGCGTTAGTTATACCTGGTATAAATCAAACAGCTATAACCAATTTATACAGTACACTCCTGCAGCTTCAACAGGATATACCATCGGGTTCCTGAATGCAGGTAACATACAAAACACAGGTATGGAACTTAAAATTGGTTACGATATTGCAAAAGGCGGTGATTTTGGCTGGAATACTGCATTTAACTATTCATATAACAAAAACAAGATCATTCAACTTGATCCAAGTGCGCCGAACTCAACAATTGTGTTAACAGGCGCTGGTAATAACGCTTATGAATCAGTACTTTCTGTAGGCGGATCATACGGAGATATATGGGGTGTTAAATATGAAAGAAACGCTTCGGGCCAGATCATGGTTAACAGCAGCGATGCGCCGATCAATTCCGGCAACTTCGTAAAGGTGGGTAACCCAAGTCCAAAATTCCAGATGGGATGGTCAAACACTTTTAATTATAAAAGGTTGTCTTTAGACGTTTTAGTTGACGGAAAATTTGGTGGTCAGGTATTATCAATGACACAAATGCTGATGGATAGCTATGGTGTTTCTGTAGCCAGCGGTCAGGCCCGTGACGCTGGAGGTGTAACTGTTAATGCAGTTGACCCAAGTGGCACCGCGGTGACAAAAGTTGACGCACAAACATGGTATTCAGCTGTTGGTGGCCGTTCAGGTATCGCCGAACCTTATATGTACAGTGCAACAGTTGTTAGGCTACGCTCTGCATCATTAGGTTATAATTTCCCATTTGCGAATAGCTTTGTTAAAAACGTTAGGTTTTCGCTGATTGGAAGCAACCTGATCTATTTTTATAAAAAAGCGCCGTATGACCCTGAAATTACCATGTCAACAGCAAACGGATTGGGAGGTGTAGACGTATTTAATCAGCCTACCACCAGGAGATTTGGAGCACAACTAAACGTTACATTTTAATAAGCGTTAATCTTAAAAATATTAGTGATGAAAAAAACAACTTTTTCGAAAAACAAAAGGATTGGGATCAATACTTTAAGTATGTGGACCCTGATCGCCGCGTGTTTTATTTTGTTGGGCGGATGTACCAAAAATTTTGAAAACATGAATACCAGCAATGCCGGTATAACTAATCAGCAATTAAAATACGACTTCAATAATATCGGTCAGTACTATCCCAGCATCCAGCAACATATTTTCGGCGAGGAGGGTGATTACCAGCTTTGCCAGAATTTGAACTCGGATTGCTATGCAGGTTACTACATGTCGCCCGATCCGTTCAGAGGTAACATCAACAACCAGGACTATTCTTTAGTGGATGGCTGGAACTTAGATGTTTTCGGTATGGCTTACGGGCAGGTAATGGGACCTATTACTACTAACCTTAACAAAAGTGCCCGTACTGCCTATCCTCACTTTTGGGCTATCGCCCTGATTCTTGAGGTTCAGGCTATGAGCAGGGTTACTGATTATTGCGGGCCAATCCCTTACACCAAGGTTGGTACAGGAGCAGCCACTACGCCTTATGATTCGCAGCAAACAGTTTACAACACTTTCTTTGCTCAATTGGACACTGCTGTAAATAGTCTTACGGCCTATGTTACTGCCAATCCGGGTCTTACTCCTTTTGCAAAGTTTGATATGGTTTATGGCGGAAATTATCAGCAATGGATAAAATACGCTAATTCCATGCGGTTAAGATTAGCAATGCATATTGTAAATGTTGATCCTGTAACTGCTAAAGCGCAGGCTTTAAAAGCTATCGGTGATCCCGGAGGCTTAATCACCACCAACGCTGACAACGCCGCTATTAATGGCATACTTTCATACCATAATCCAATATGGTGGATCGGTACCAGCTGGACAGATTTGGCCTGCGGTGCTTCATTAACTTCGTATTTGAATGGATATAATGATCCGCGTACTTCAAAAATGATCTCACCTGCAAGTGCGCCTTCAAGCATTGCCGGGCAATATGTAGGCATCCGCGCCGGCACGCCGGTTGGTGGCAAACCAATGTATGACGGCTACTCACAACCTAATTATTCGACCATATCAGAATTCAGCCCAATGATATTGATAAGTGCTGCTGAAGTTTGGTTCCTGAAATCAGAAGCAGCATTAAGGGGTTGGACAACTGAAAGCGCACAAACTGATTATGAAACAGGCATAAGTACATCTATGGCACAATGGGGTGCTCCGATTGGTAATTATCTGAGTGATAAAACCAGCACACAAGCTGATTATGTAGATCCATTAACACCTTCAGCCGGCACTCCTAATGCCAGTATCAAAGCAGTGTCAACTATTACTATAGCATGGGATGCCACAGCTACAAACGAGCAGAACCTGGAACGTATCATTACACAAAAATGGATCGCTAATTTTCCATCCGGCGGTTGGGAATCATGGACAGAATATCGTCGTACGGGATATCCAAGGCTTTTCCCGGTTGTGGTTAATAACAGTGGTGGTACTATAAGCACAGCCTTACAGATACGTAGGGTACCATATCCAGCAAGTGAATATACCAGTAATGCTGCCGGTGTGGCCGGTGGGGTATCGTTACTTGGTGGCCCGGATAATGGAGGAACACCAGTATGGTGGGATACCAATAAAGGAAGAGCAGTACCCGTGAATTTTTAAATTTGGTAATGCATCAAAACATTTAACTCCTTTAGGAACCAAACATAGCTTTTTATAAAGTATTGAATGGTCCTGAGATAGATTGATTGATTTACGATAGTCCCGGTTATAAATATAGCCGGGGCTATTGTTTTTTTAGGTACCGTTTTTAATTTTGTTCTTCTCAAAGCCACCCTATAAAACTTCTGTTTATACCCATTATTTAACGCCACTGGCACCTGCAAATAATGAAAGCGGGCTCGCAATAAAACCAAACCTTTTAATGTTTAATTAGGAAAGCATACCGGATACTATAAGTTTTGATGCTGAAAAATGGCTGGTTTTCCATTTGTCGACTTGTGGAAAAAAAGTAAAAAGTAATTAAAACAAAAATCGGGATTATTTATTTTGATACAGTTGCGATTAAGAATGTTAGCTGTAAATAGCTTCAAAATTACGAAGAATTGCAAGTACCATTTTTGCCGCGGTAAACAAAAACCTAATAAAAAGACATGGTTGACCTATCTATCTTGTGTTTTGTTTACTTTCTAATTCCCCTGCGCATTTTTGCATTCTTAGGGGTAATAAACTTTTCGATTTCTGGTTTCTTTTTTAAAAGGTTAAATATTTTTTATATTTATAGTACCCTAATTCTGGAAGCCGCGTCATCACCCGGCATTCCTATTACTACGATTAATTATCCTGATTTGAAAAACTTATCACCTTATGGAACAAGATATAATTGATATCCCATTAAAAAACGGAGCCCATTCAAATGGATTGAATGGTGTCGATGAATCACTTGACCTGAAAGAGCTTTTAAAGGTTCTTTCGCTTGTCAAAAACGGAAAACTGGATGTACGTATGCCGGTTACACAAGCCGGTATAAATGGCCGGATATGCGAGGTACTGAACGACATTATCGATATGAATGAACGTTTGGTGGCCGAAATATCTTCCGCCGAAACTACTATTGGTAAACGGGGAAATTTATCGAAACGAATAGAATTGCCTGATGCCCGTGGAGAATGGGCCGATGGTATAAATTCATTAAATAACCTGATCTCGGATCTAACATCACCCACGCTTGAAATAGCGGGTATGATCAACTCCGTAGCAAACGGCGACCTTTCCAAACATATTCCGCTTGAGATAAGCGGGCACCCTTTAAAGGGGGAGTTCCTGCGTATCGCGAAAGAATCCAACCAGATGCTTTCCAAACTCAGGCTGTTTTCTATGGAGGTAACCCGTGTGGCACGACAGGTGGGCTCAGAAGGAAAATTAGGCGAGCAGGCAAAAATTAAAGGTGTGGCAGGTGTTTGGGCTGAGTTGACCGACTCGGTAAACCAGATGGCGGGTAACCTTACTGCCCAGGTGCGTAATGTGGCGGCAGTAACCACAGCCGTAGCAAAAGGCGACCTTTCAAGAAAGATCACAGTGGAGGCAAAAGGGGAAATATTGGAGCTGAAGAATACGATTAACACGATGGTGGATCAGCTAAACTCCTTCTCATCCGAGGTAACCCGTGTGGCGCTCGAAGTAGGTACGGAGGGTAAACTGGGCGGCCAGGCAAAAGTGCCGGGGGTTGCGGGTACCTGGAAGGATTTGACCGACTCGGTAAACCGTATGGCGGGTAACTTAACATCGCAGGTACGAAATATAGCGGGTGTAACCACGGCGGTAGCAAACGGTGACCTTTCCAAGAAGATCACGGTTGACGTGAAAGGTGAAATGCTTGAGCTGAAAAAGACCATCAATACCATGGTGGATCAGCTCAACTCGTTTGCATCCGAAGTAACGCGTGTGGCGCTGGAAGTAGGTACGGAAGGTAAATTAGGCGGCCAGGCAAGAGTAAAAGGTGTCGGTGGGGTTTGGAAAGACCTGACCGACTCGGTAAACCAGATGGGTAGTAACCTGACCGACCAGGTGCGAAACATAGCCTGGGTGACAACTGCGGTTGCCAAAGGTGACTTATCAAGAAAGATCACGGTAGATGCTAAAGGCGAGCTTTTGGAGCTAAAGAACACCATCAATACGATGGTGGATCAATTGAACTCCTTCTCTTTCGAAGTAACCCGTGTAGCCCGTGAAGTAGGTTCGGAAGGGCAGCTTGGTGGTCAGGCCAACGTGCCGGGTGTGGGCGGTACCTGGAAAGATTTAACAGACTCGGTAAATCAGATGGCGGGTAACTTAACCGGCCAGGTACGTAATATAGCCGAAGTAACCACAGCAGTAGCCAAAGGCGACTTATCCAAAAAGATCACGGTGGACGTGCAGGGTGAAATGCTCGAGCTCAAGATCACCATCAATACCATGGTGGATCAGCTCAATTCATTTGGCTCGGAAGTAACCCGTGTAGCACGTGAAGTTGGTTCGGAAGGACAGTTAGGTGGCCAGGCCAACGTGCCTGGTGTAGGTGGTACCTGGAAGGATTTAACGGACTCCGTAAATAAAATGGCCGACAACCTGACCTCGCAGGTACGTAATATCGCGGAAGTAACAACAGCCGTGGCAAAAGGCGACCTTTCCAGGAAGATCACGGTAAACGCCAAAGGCGAGTTATTGGAACTAAAAGATACTATTAATACGATGGTTGACCAGTTGCGTGGGTTCGCATCCGAAGTAACCCGTGTGGCACGTGAGGTGGGTTCAGAAGGGCAATTGGGTGGTCAGGCCAACGTACCGGGCGTGGATGGTACCTGGAAGGATTTAACTGACTCTGTAAACAAGATGGCCGGTAACCTTACGGCCCAGCTTCGTAACATAGCCGACGTATCCATCGCGATAGCAAACGGTGACTTATCCAAAAAGATCACTGTTGACGTACGGGGCGAGATCTTGCAGTTAAAGGAAACCATTAATACCATGGTTGACCAGTTGCGCGGTTTCGCATCCGAAGTAACCCGTGTTGCACGGGAAGTGGGAACTGACGGTAACCTCGGGGGCCAGGCATTTGTACCGGGTGTTGCGGGAACATGGAAAGACTTAACCGACTCGGTAAACCAGATGTCGAGTAACCTCACATCGCAGGTGCGTAACATTGCCGAAGTAACTAAAGCCGTGGCGAGCGGTGACCTTTCTAAAACGGTAATTATCGATGTAAAGGGCGAGATCATGGACCTGAAAAACACTATCAATACGATGGTGGATCAGCTCAACTCCTTTGCATCCGAAGTAACCCGTGTTGCACGTGAAGTAGGTACGGAAGGAAAACTGGGTGGCCAGGCACACGTGAAGGGTGTGGGTGGTACCTGGAAGGACTTAACCGACTCGGTGAACCAGATGGCGTCCAACCTTACCGGGCAGATACGTGGTATTGCAAAGGTGGCCACCGGTATTGCAAAAGGAAATTTGAAACAGCGGCTCTCCATCAACGCTTTAGGCGAGGTGGCACAGTTAACGGATACCATCAACGAAATGATCGATACCCTGGCGGTGTTTGCGGATGAAGTAACGACTGTAGCACGTGAGGTAGGTGTGCAGGGCCGCTTGGGTGGGCAGGCCAGCGTACCGGGTGCGTCAGGAACCTGGAAGGACTTAACCGAGAACGTAAACCAGTTGGCCCAAAACCTTACTGTGCAGGTGCGCTCCATCTCAGAAGTGGCCTCGGCGGTAACCAAAGGTGACTTGACACGAACCATTCGTGTGGACGCTAAAGGTGAGCTGGAAGCACTAAAGGATACCATTAACCAGATGATCGCCAACCTGAAGGGCACAACCCTCAGGAACCACGAACAGGATTGGCTGAAATCAAACCTGGCGAAATTCGCGCAGATGCTACAGGGTCAGCGCGACCGGAACGCGGTAGCTAACAAGGTACTATCAGAGCTTGCCGAGTTGGTAAACGCCCGTTATGGTGCATTCTACATATTGGAACAACCCGAAGGCGCAGACGAGGTAAAACTGAAGCTGTTTGCAGGCTATGCACAAAAGAGCCGGAAGTTAATTGACCAGGAATTCTCACTTAGCGAGGGTTTGGTTGGTCAGTGCGCTACCGATAAGGAACGTATAAGGCTGGCTAATGTGCCGAATGAATACCTGCAGATCAGTTCGGGCATTGGAAGTGCCGCACCGATTGACCTGGTGATATTGCCGGTGCTTTTCGAGGATAACGTAAAGGCGGTTATCGAGTTAGCCTCATTCGAAAGTTTCAATGATACCCACATCGACTTTTTGGATCAGCTGACTGAAAGTATCGGTATCGTGCTAAATAATATCGAGACCAATACCCGTACAGAAGAATTGTTATCACAATCGCAATCATTGGCCGGTGAGCTTTCCGCACAACAGGAAGAATTAAGAAGGGCGAATGATGAGTTGCACGATAAGGGCCGTTCACTGGAAGAAAAAGCAGAGCAGTTGACGCTGACCTCCAAATATAAATCGGAGTTCCTCGCTAACATGTCGCATGAGTTGCGGACACCTTTAAATAGTTTGCTCATCCTGGCTCAGCAATTGTTTGAAAACCCTGAAGGTAACCTGACGGAAAAACAACGGAAGTTTGCAAAAACCATTCACTCCTGCGGAGATGACCTGATCCAGCTGATCAACGATATTCTCGATTTGTCCAAGATCGAATCAGGGGTTATCGCAGCTGACGTGATGCCGGTGAGCTTTAAAGAGATCGCATCCTTTGCCGAATCAACCTTTAAGCCAATTTCGGAAGCTAAGAATCTTAAATACGAGATCGATTTGGAAGAAGGTCTGCCTGAAACCATGGAAACAGATATGCAGCGCCTGAACCAGATCCTAAAAAACCTGCTCTCAAACGCGTTCAAGTTTACTGAAAAGGGCGGCGTAAAACTGCACATTTTCAGGCCGCGCCTGGGCCAGGAAAATCCTGTGTTAAATACGGATTCAGTCATCGCATTTTCTATTGAAGACTCCGGTATCGGTATTTCTAAAAATACACAGGGGATCATATTTGAGGCCTTCCAGCAGGCAGAAGGCTCTACCAGTCGCAAGTACGGTGGCACGGGGCTTGGCCTTTCCATCAGCAAGGGCTTTGCCGAACTTTTGGGCGGTACCATCACCGTTGGCAGCGAATTGGGCAGAGGAAGCGTGTTTACGTTATACCTGCCATTGAAATACAAGGAAGAAAAATCGGTGGTTAATGTGATAAAAGATAATTATCCTAATCAGCAGCATGCACGCACCAATTTAATAGATACAGCCGAGCTGATCATGGATGATGACCGCCATACCATCGTAGCCGAAGATAAGGTATTACTGGTGATAGAAGATGATATCCGGTTCACCAAAATACTGGTGGATAAAGCGCACGATTTTGGTTTGAAGGTTGTAGTTGCCATCAGTTACCTGGAAATATTCGAGAGTATACTGAAGTACAACCCCATCGCCATAACCCTTGACGTAAATATGCCGGAATCCAATGGATGGAAAATACTCAAATTGCTGAAGAGTGATACAAACCTCCGGCACATACCAATTCACCTGATTTCAGGCGAAGATAACAAGGTAATAGCGTTAAAGAATGGCGCTAAGAGCTTTAGTTTAAAACCGCTCTCCAATAATTCATTGGATGAATTGATCTCTGGTATCGTCAGCTTCCATGAGCACACTAAGAAAAGGGTACTCATTATTGAAGATAATGAGGGTGACCTCCAAAGGCTGACCGAGCTTTTATCTAATGATAGCGTAGAGGTCTTTTCAGCTACCACAGCTAAAAAAGCCCTCGGTGCTTTGAAAAAGGAATTGTTTGATTGTATCATACTGGATTTTGTGTTGCCTGATGCAAATGGTTTGGAACTGCTGAACAAGATCAATTTGTTAAAACAGCCTCAGACTACCATTATTTTACATTCAGCGCGTGACTTTACCCAGGACGAATTGATCCAGTTAAAACGGTTAAATCATAAAATAATCGCAAAGACATCCGACTCGCACGTTTATTTGCTTGAAGAAATAGTGACCTTGTTGCATATTGACAAGAAGTTCATCAGCGAAAGTAAATTGAAGATGATCGACCGGATAAGGCCGAACAATGATGTGCTGGATGGCAAAAAAGTTTTAGTTGTGGATGATGATGTTCGTAATCTTTTTGCACTAACAGCGGTTTTTGAACGTTCAAATATTGAAGTGATCACTGCAGAAAGCGGCAGGGAAGCCCTGGAAATATTAAACAATGATAAAAGGATTGATATTGTGCTGATGGATATTATGATGCCGGAAATGGATGGGTACGAAACGATACAGATCATCCGTAAGGAGCCACGGAATAAATCGTTGCCAATTATTGCAGTAACGGCCAAGGCAATGATAGGTGACAGGCAGAAATGTATTTCGTCAGGAGCATCTGATTACATTACAAAGCCGGTTAAAACCGACCAATTGCTATCTTTAATGCGCGTTTGGCTCATAAAATAAGGCTAAACTTATATATGAAAAAAGAAAGCGAAAAGGCACCTCTAAAAATTCTCTTAGTTGACGACAACGATAATAATTTGTTGTCGATGGAGGTTGCTTTGGAAAACGATAACTATTTGTTTTACAAAGCAACCTCCGGAAGGGAGGCTTTAAGGATACTCTTGAAGGAAGAGGACTTTTCATTGATCCTCCTGGATGTAAAGATGCCGACGATGGATGGTTACGAAACTGCCGAGCTGATTTACCAGCGTGATAAATTCAAAGATATACCGATCATCTTTATTACCGCACATGATTATGAAGAGGCAGCGATGTTTAAAGGATACCAGGCCGGTGCTGTTGATTTTATCCGTAAGCCCTTTAACCAGGAGATATTACGATCAAAAGTTGCCGTATTTGCCGAATTGTACAAGAAAAACCGCCTGTTAAAACAACAGGAAAAAAAGTTGCAGCGCATTAATAATGATCTGATACAATTGAACAGGGATCTGGAGCAACGCGTGCTGGACCGCACCATGGAGCTCGAAAATTTGAATCATGAATTAAAGGCGCTTAATATTTCAAAGGATAAATTCCTTTCCGTGATATCGCATGATCTCCGTAACCCGTTAACGGCCTTGCTGGCGTCATCAGCCAGGTTAAATGACGATCCTGACAAGATAGATCCAAAGCAATTGAAACAGCTTTACCAGATCATTCACCGCACTTCGCACAGGCTGCTGGATCAACTTAACGAAGTAGTAGAATGGGCCAAAAAGCAAAGTGAGAAAACAAATTTCAATCCCAAAAAGATCAATCTATTTGAAGGAATTACTGAATCATTGGAATTATTAAAACCAAATGCAAGCCAAAAGGGCATAAGGTTGGAAAATAAAACCCCAAAAAACATTAATGTTAAGGCAGACTCATTGATGCTGAGGTCCATCGTCCAAAACCTGGTTACAAATGCAATTAAATATACCCAACAAGGAGGTATGGTAAGTATAAATGCCGAACCAGACGCGCAGATGGTCTGCGTGTTTGTTGAGGACTCCGGTGTAGGGATGTCATCTGAAATGAAAGACAAGTTATTTACCAAAACTAATGGTTCATCACTATCCGGTACAAATAACGAAATAGGCACAGGCCTTGGGCTTTTGCTTGTAAATGATTTTGTTACCCAGCATGGTGGAACAGTGGATGTAGAAAGCACCATAGGATCCGGCACCACCTTTAAATTCACCATTCCGGCAGTTTAATATTTATCCTAATTACAGTTTTTGGTATGGGCTGATGATTGTTATAAATTTACCCCATGCTTTTCTATTTAAATAACAATTACACAATTGATATCGACCTGTTACTGGATATAGCAAAACAAGCCGGAGAGGGGATTTTAGAAATCTATAACGACCCCTCACGAGATATGTCAGTAAGCTATAAAGATGATCAATCGCCACTGACAGTTGCAGATTCGACCTCTCATCATATAATTGCCGCCAAATTAGCCGAACTTACACCAGGTATTCCATTACTATCCGAAGAAGGGAAGAATATTCCTTATGATGAACGAAAAGAATGGGAATATTATTGGTGCGTTGACCCGCTGGATGGCACCAGGGAATTTATAAAACGCAATGGTGAGTTTACCGTAAATATTGCCTTGATCCATAAAAACCTGCCGGTTTTAGGTATCATTTATGTGCCTGTAACCGATGTAATGTATTTTGGTGGTGTGAATATCGGAAGCTGGAAAATCTCACCGGATTCAGTAATAAAAAAACTGACCGTTTTGCATGGAATCGACGAATGGACAGCTGTTGGAAGCCGGACACATTCGTCTGATGAAGAGGCGGCATTGCTTGCTAAATATAAGGTGACCCGAATTATATCTGTCGGTAGCTCATTGAAGTTTTGCATGATCGCGGAAGGGAGTGCCCAAATTTATTACCGGCATGGGCCTACAATGGAGTGGGATACCGCGGCAGGCCACGCGATTGCCATATATAGTGGCGCTTTCATGACTACTCCTGCCGGGGAACCATTTTATTACAATAAGCCTTTATTAGTTAATGGCAGTTTTATTTGCAAAGTTTAGTAGCTTAACGAGGAATTTATTAATCAAATGATAACAGGCTACTTACATACGTTTGCCAATTTTAAGGACTGGGAACTGATGCAATCGTGGCGTGGCATCTATCCCAAAATGATGAACGGGCAAACCGAGCTGATACTGAAACCGGAAAGCGGCGTTGCAATAATTAACGGTATAGGCGGCAATGGTATGACCTTTTCATTTGGATTATGTGAAGATTATATTGGCGGCAGATAGCCAATATTTATAACCAAAAACAAAATGAACGATTCGAGAAGAGATTTCCTAAAGAAAGCTGCCTTGTTAGCGGGTGCGGCAGGGGTTGCCAATATTATACCCCTTTCGATACAAAAGGCGATGGCAATCAATGCGCCTGAAGGCAGCACCTACCTGGATGCCGAACACATCGTTATCCTGATGCAGGAGAACCGTTCATTCGATCATACTTACGGCACACTACAGGGTGTACGTGGTTATAATGATCCTCGCGCTATCGATCTGCCAAATAAAAATAAAGTGTGGCTGCAATCCAATGCAGCAGGCGAAACTTATGCGCCTTTTCACCTTGATATCAAAAATACTAAAGCTACGTGGATGAGCTCGCTGCCGCACTCCTGGGCCAACCAGGTAAACGCCCGTAACGATGGCAAATTTGATCAGTGGCTTAATTTTAAAAAGAACAGCATCAAGGAATACAGCCACATGCCGCTTACTCTTGGCTACCATAACCGGGAAGATATACCATTCTATTACGCCTTGGCGGATGCTTTTACCATTTGCGACCAAAACTTCTGCTCGTCATTAACCGGCACCAATCCCAACAGGCTTTATTTTTGGACAGGCACTGTTCGAGAAGAGCAACATGAGGACTCACGGGCACATGTGTGGAATGAAGATATGGACTACGGCACTTTGAAATGGACCACTTTTCCTGAGAGACTCGAACAGCTGGGCATCTCCTGGAAATGCTACCAGAATGAAGTAGCTATTGATACCGGTTTTGATGGCGAGGAAGATCCATGGTTATCTAATTTCCAGGATAACCCGCTCGAGTTTTTTGCCCAATACAATATCCACCTGCATCCAAAACACCTCGAAGCGATGGAAAAAAGAGTAACCCAGTTACCGGCCATGATCGACGGCTTGCAAAAACAAATTGATGCCTTACCCGCCGGGGATGCGCATATCGACCATTTAAAACACCAGTTAAAAGAGGTACAGGAATACCTGGATGGTGTTAAAAAGGAAAAAGAAACATACAGGCCCGGGCAGTTCGATGCCTTGTCTGACCATGAGAAGAGCCTGCACGCAAAAGCTTTTGATACCAATGTTAATGATCCCGATCATCGTCAGCTTTATACCCTGAAATATAATGATAATGGGATTGAACGCGAGATGCAGATACCTAAGGGTGATGTTTTACACCAGTTCAGATCGGATGTGGCTAATGGTAAACTGCCTGCAGTATCCTGGCTTACTGCACCTGAGCATTTCAGCGACCACCCGAGTTCGGCATGGTATGGCGCCTGGTATGTGTCAGAAGCTCTGGATATTTTGACCCAGAACCCGGAAGTATGGAAAAAGACCATCTTTATCCTGGCTTATGATGAAAACGACGGTTATTTCGATCACGTGCCACCTTTTACTGCCCCACATTCTGACAGGCCAGCAACCGGTAAGGTTTCAAAAGGATTAGATACCCGTGTTGATTTTGTAACCCTGGACCAGGAAAAAGAACGCAAAGGTTTCCCGGAACCTTTTGCCCGCGAATGCTCCATTGGTCTTGGATACAGGGTACCATTAGTAATAGCTTCGCCATGGAGCAAAGGCGGATGGGTTAACTCCGAAGTATTCGATCACACCTCGACACTGCAGTTTTTGGAGGAGTTTTTATCCAAAAAAACAGGCAAAAAAGTTACAGAGCCAAATATCAGCGACTGGCGCCGTACTGTTTGTGGTGACCTTACATCGGTATTCAGGCCCTATAAGGGTGATGCTATTGCCAGCCCGGCCTTTGTAGAAAAAGACCCCTTTGTGGAAAGTATCCATAAGGCACAATTTAAAAAACTACCGACAGATTATAAATTATTGACAACTGAGGAAATTGAACAACTTAACAAATCGCCGCATACTTCAGCTTACATGCCGCAACAAGAAAAAGGGATACGGCCATCATGCGCCCTCCCTTACGAATTATACGTTGACGGTAAACTAAACGCGGATAAAAGCGCATTCGAAATCAAATTTACAGCAGCCAACAAAGTCTTTAGACATAAAGCTGCCGGCGCGCCCTTTAACGTTTACGCCCCCGGAAGTTACCTGAAAGTAGATAGATCCGGTTTCGAAAATGTGCGTACCTGGGCGTATGGCCTAACCGCCGGGGATAGCCTGGCGGATAGCTGGCCGCTTAACGAGTTTGAAGATAAAAATTATTACCTGCGCGTTTACGGCCCAAACGGTTTCTATCGGGGTTTTAAGGGCAATGCTGAAGACCCGGGTTTACAGGTAGTGGTTAACTATGAACATGGCCACACCAGCAAAAGCAAGCTTACCGGAAATATCGAGATAATACTAACTAACACCAGCAAAAGAGCTGTGGTTATTGAAATTATCAATATGATTGATCCAAAAAGCAGCCGCCCGACAACGATTCCTCCCACCCATGACGAAGCCATAGTTTTAAACCTTGGGAAAAGCTATAATTGGTATGATTTTATAATTAGAGCAGTCGGCCACAATACCTATGAAAGAAGATATGCCGGTCGCGTCGAAACAGGTAGCCCGGGTTTTACCGACCCGGTTATGGGCAGGGTTATCGTTTAAATATCTACTATCTAATTTTATATTTGAAACTTTCTTGCAAGAAATTGCATCCTACTCAAAGTTTGACAATCACTTTTAATAAATAATTTTTCTTTCCATTGTCTCATCCTAAGCACTCACATTTTATAATAAATCATTAGCCCTTCACGAACAATACAGCGGCTCTACTGTCATTCAATTCAAGTAAATAAAAATGGTCATTATGGCATATTTAATGGTTCCATTTGCACATCATTCAACGGGCGCCCTGCCGAAATTTGAGTATATAAATCAAAGAAAAAATGAAAATCACAATTTTAAAGGCATGCCTGGTAGGGATATTGGCAGCCTGCAGCATTTCAGCATATGCCGGGCCAATTACCGGCGACTATGACAGTATCGTAAAGGAATATATTGACAGTCATATGAACGGGAACTATAAGCTATTGAAAAACATAATGAACAGTGATGCCACATTTAAGATTCCCAGGGCAGAAAAAGTGATTACCCAAAGCAAACCTGATGTGGTTGATGCCATGAAACAGGGAGGAAGCACCGAACAAAACTGCAAAGCCAGTTACGAAGTAGTTGCCAAAAGCAGCGCATTGGTTATGGTACGCGTTGACTTTTGCTATGACAATTGCGTTCAGCAAAATTTCCTGGTACTTGAAAAGGATGAAGATAAACAATGGAAGATAGCCGAAGTATATAAAATCTTTAATGATAAAGAGCCCGGCATGACCGAACCTAAAGTGATCGCCAACAATTAATATATTAATAAGTATCCTATCTTCATAAGCAAGTCACCTCAACATTGAGGTGACTTTTCTTCACAAAGCCTTATTTTTTTAAGATCCCCTCTTAAAAAATAATATTATTTCATAAAAATTCACCCGATTGGGGGTATACAGCCCCTCTTTTACAGTATTATCTTTGGTTATTCTCTTGGTATTAACTGATCTCACCTATACCGGTTAACATTTTACGTGCCGCTGATACCGCGTTTTTCGATACCAATAACCAACTATTACAGTGAATTTATTATGAAAATAAAATACATACCCATATTTACCGAAGATATAGACCGCCAGGTACGGTTTTTTACCGATACGCTTGGATTCGAGGTATATGACAAAAAATATATACTCACCTCCCGTGAGTGCATCATCATGCAAACAACAAGCCCCGATATTTTCATCCTGATCGCAAAAGACTACGGGTATGACGATAGCAGATGCAGCATAGTAGTCAATACAGATGACTGCCTCAACGATTGTCACCTTTTGAAATTGGCTGGAATACAGTTTTGTAAGGAACCGCAATACACTGCAACAGGACTGAGAGCTGAATTTGTTGACCCCTCCGGCAACCATTGCTTATTAATTGAAGAGCGTAATTACGATAATTGACCTGTGATGGAATACTTGAGAACACTGAGAAATAATAATGTTATATATAGCGGAACCCGCAGCACATATAATCAGCAAACTACATCTGATTTCAGCATCCGGTTTGTTTTTAGCGGAAATGAACGATATAACATTGGCAAAAGGCAACTTTCCATTTATTCAGATTCGTTTCTGATATTGAACAAAGGGACACACTACACCAGCACGGTCGAGAGTGCTGTCCCTGTACAGTCCTTCGGAATAAGCTTTGACGATAAATTTCTGCAGGAATTTAAAAACGGCTGGCAGCTTAAGGACGAGGCCCTGCTGGATTTAAACAAATATCCTTTCATCAACAGGCATGAGCAAGAATTTTATGAAACGATCTACCCTTTCAGAGGGGACATCTTTTTCAATATAAAGCACCTGAAACACCACCTTGACCATGGCTTGAAGGATGAATTGCTGATAAACGAATATTTGCAACATTGCCTGATCAACTATTTCCAGATATTTAATGAAGAGATTTTTCAGAAGGCCCAGCGCCTGAATTTTTTAAGCAAAAGCACAAAAATTGAAATATTGCGCAGGTTGAACCTGGCCAAAGAATATTTATATAGTAACTATAATACTAATATTAGCCTCAACGAACTTGCCGAATATGCCTGTTTATCGGTTACCCATTTATTACGGACTTTCAGGCAGGCTTTTCATCAAACGCCTCACCAGTTCCTTGTGCAAATAAGGTTACAAAGAGCCAAAGAGCTGCTTAAAAATACTGATTATCCTGTAAATGAAATAGTTAATATGATTGGATTTGATTGCCCCAGTTCATTCATACGGCTTTTTAAAGACCGTTTTCAAACAACCCCAATGAAATACCGGCAAAGCTCTTACTAATTATAGGCATTGAATAACCTCCCGGGTACGCGAAAGTCACACATATATGGTGATTTTCGCATATCCGGCTCTATGCTCATTATTTAAAATTGTCATCAGCAAATCTTTGCCCTACTGATCTTCTCATCATAACTGCTATTAGCAAATCATTTTAGGCTCAGCATATTCATTTAATTTATGAAAATTAAATACTTACCTGTATTTACCGACGATATTGAAAAACAAGTAATTTTTTTTACCGAACACCTGGGGTTCGAGATTTGCGGCAAAAAGAACATTTTGCCTGACCAGGAAAGCACATTGATAAAGACCAGCAGCCCCGACCTTTTTATCATCATACTGACGGACCCAAATAAAGAATACGGAAGAGGGCGGATCATTGTCAATAGTCATGATTGTTTAAATGACTATTACAAGTTAAAAATGGCAGGTGTTGTCTTCTACAATGAGCCGCACTATTTACCAATGGGCTTATGCGCTGACTTTTCCGATCCATCCGGTAATCAATATTTACTGATAGAAGAGCGCAGTTATAACCATATGTTTTAACGGTACCGGCAAACAGCAATTTGTTTTAGCTACCTATACCGTTATCCGAATAAATTCTAACCAAAAATTGTTCAAAATACTGGTTATTAATGCCTTTTAGGCGATTTTCGCACATTGCGACAGTCGTCTATATTTTATGTTTGTAATGGCCGGATTGTTTATCGTTAAGACATTTGGTCAGTTAATAGTTAATTTAAAAGTCAATTGCGCGAGGTAATTGACTTTTTTGTTTTTATTAAGAATTAAGTATCTCAGATGAGTTTATTTTTGCGGGCAACCTGGATCGCGGTGGACCTGGAATGCACGTCGAGCTTGACGTAAATATTTTTGATGTGAGTTTTAACGGTCTCTAATTCTATAAACAGGTCCCTGGCTATTTCACTTCGTTTTTTGCCATCGGCTACCATCCGTAAAATCTCCGTTTCGCGCTTAGAAAGCGGTGAGTCCTGATTTTTTTGGAACGACCTGATCACCATCCTGGCTATATTCCTGCTCATAGGTCCGCCACCATCACGCACTTCCCAAAGGGAATCGATTATTTCTTTTGAAGAAGAGTCTTTTGTAATATACCCAGAGGCACCGTTTGAAAGCGCCTGCAAGATCTGCTCTTCGCTTTCGAAAACCGTTAGCATCAGCACATGTGTTTTAGGTAGTTGTTTTTTAACAAATGGAATCGCTTCAATGCCGCTTATACCCGGCAATTGAATATCCATCAGGATGATATCCGGCTGATCATTTGCAATATACGTTTCAGCATGTTCAAAGGAGGTATAACCGTTCACTACGTTTATGCCCTCTTCCGCACCTATCAACTGCCTATACGTTTGAAGCAAGATCTTATCATCTTCAATAATCACTACTCTAATACAACCATGCATCTTACTCTGGGATTGGAAATATAACCTGGCTGGTGGTGCCTGCGTTGAGCTTAGAGTCTATGTCTAATTTCCCGTTAAGCCTTTTTGCCCTGTTCCGCATATTCCGAAGTCCGTTGCCTGTTGGTGCTAAGTGCTCATTATCAAACCCACAGCCATTATCGGATATCGTAATACAAATCTGTTTATAAGACGTAATTCCTATGGCAAGTGTTACAGTTTTTGCACCCGCATGTTGTAAAATATTATGCAATAATTCCTTGCAGATTAAAATTATGTTCCTGCCCATACCCAGCGGCAGTCTGATCTTTTTATAAGCCGGGTCATTTTCAGAGGGCTGGTATGAAATATCAGAGTTGTCAAATAGCTCCTTCCCGAAATTTACGATCAATTCATACACATCATATAGGTTGTCATTGTCGGGGTTTAATGCCCACAAAATGTTTTTTGTGCCCGAATACAACTCGTCCACGCTTGACCTGATCTCCTGTATCAGTAATTTTTCATCGGGGTTATCTTTGGTTACCTTTTTATCCAAAAGCTCTGATAAAAGGTTTATCCGGGTTAATTTATTCCCAAGGTCATCGTGAAAATCCTCAGCAGTTTGCCGGCGCACAAAGGCCTGTTCCTCGAGCTTTAACCTCTCGATATATAACGCTTTCCGGTTATTCTGGTATATTTTATATCGGTAGATGCCATATGCCGCCGAAATGAAAATTACAATAATTAATATTTTAAAAGCTGCACTTTGGACAAAGGTAGGCGTTATAGTAAATGAGAAAACAGCCGGGGCTTTATAGGCCCCATCGCTATTGATCGCTCTTACCTTAAATGTGTATTGCCCTGGTGGCAGATTGGGATATTCTACATAGTCATGGGTTTCGGTTTTGCCGAAAGTTTTATCAAGGCCCTCTAATTGATATTGGTATTGAATGTCTTTACCTTCAGAAAAATCAATAGCCTGGAACTCGATCTCCATGTGGCTTTTGTCTGATGGCAGGGATAAATTTGCCGGCAGCTTATACCCTTTCTGATAAGTGTACTGTATGCTATCCTTGTTCTTTGCAGGCAGCCCTACACTTTCAATGATCGTGTTTGGTACGGGCACAGCCTTTTCGTCCCGGTTTGTTTTGTAGATAAACAAGCCTCGTGTTGTCCCTATCCAAATGTTGGTATCTGTATGCAATATGGCATGCTGATTGCACTCAACTATTGGGTTAAAAATACTTTCCTTAGTTACGGTCATCCGGTTATGGTCGGTGATCCTGAACTTATTTATTCCCTTCCCCGTTCCCAGCCACAGTGTATTTTTTATGATATCAATACTGTATATTGTGTTTGATAATAAACCATTTTTGGTGTTGATATTACTTATCGCATTCGTTTTTGTATTCCAGATATATAACCCGTAATCATTGGTGCCTAATAAAACAAATGGCCCGTGGGCATATAATGAAACTACATTTTTGCCGGCCACGCAACTTAAATTGAAATTAGAATCCAGTTTTTTATTTCTGATGAGTCGAATTCCATTGAACGTAGCAATAATAACGGAGTCGGGCCCTTTTACTAATACAGAGGAACAATATTGAGTAGAGGGTACCCGAATTATCATTCCTTTTTCAAGGTAATAACAGCCAGCGGCTGTTGCCACCCAGATGGTATTGGATGGCCCTTCGGCTAAGTGAAAAAATATTTGCTGGTTATTTGAAACAGGAGAATATGCCGATTCACCTTTTTTCTTTACCCATAGCCCCAGGTTATCTGTTCCTACCCATAGGTTGTCCTTACTGTCATTAAGTAAACAATTAACACGGAGTTTGGATGATTCCTTGCCCTTGACGATCTCCGGTTTAAGCTTGTGATTTGCAAATGACCATAAGCCGCCCCCGTTGGTGCCCCAGTACATTACGCCCTTTGAGTCTCTTGCCAGGCTCATTACCGTTTCATTATTCAATCCCTGCGTTTTGTCGTAGATAACAAAATCATCACCTTCATAACTGTATAGTCCTCCCCCATCTACCCCAAACCACATACGATCATCCTCATCACAGTATATACTAAATACCCGCTCATTTGTAAATCCGTTATTCTCATTAAAATATTTAACAGATTGACCACTGATCAGGAAGGCGCCTTTATTTGTTCCGACCCACAGATTTTTATGATGATCCTGCTTAATACAGGTAAGCTCGGTGGCTTCAGAAAAAGATGATGGGATATTTATTTTTTCCAGGTGATTACTATCGCATTGATACAACCCCATGCCCGAAACAAACACGACCGCTCCAGGTGTTCTATCACTAAAAACAAAGTCACTAATGTATTGATCCTTTACGCTGATTACTAACTTCCAGCCGTTCTTATTAAGTTTATATATTCCGGAATGGTAAAGGGAAGCATACAAATTCCCTTGTTTATCTGTTTGCAGTGCACTCACATAATCCTTTTTTGCAATAATATCCTGAACCACAAGCTGATTATCAATTAATTTAAATAATTTAAAACCTGCTACTGCCCATATATCATTATTTCTGTCTGCTATTACTTTTAAGATATTCCTGGCGTTGATTTTGTCCTTGAATTTATAGTTAATGATTCCCTTATTGGTAAAGGCGCTCAGTCCCATTCCACCGCACCAAACGTTGCCGTTATGATCACAAGTTATAGCAAAATTAGTATTGGTCAAGATCCCTTCGTCAATGGAATAAGTGCTGAATTTTTTACCATTAAAGCAGTTGACGCCCCCCAAAGTGGTAAGCCAGATTTGTTTTTCTTTATCCTGGCAAATGGCCACAACTTGTGATTGCGCCAGGCCATTGGTAAGGTCATAATGCTGAAAATTATATTTTTGCGCGTATAAAGCGTTAGCGCAAAAAGCCAGGAACAGCAACAAAAACCGTTTCTGAAAAAGCCTTTTGATCTCTGTATATAGAAATGCCGACAGTCTGGATATCGTTGAAGAGTTTACAGGAATTTCACTACCGGCCGGGAGTATCGGTATCCATTTGATCATTGTCGCCAATTATAGAGAAATGCAAATCTAACACTTGGATGTCAAAAATAGATACCCCTAAAAGGGGTAATCGTTTCCAGACAAAGTAACCGAAATATAATTAGTGCAAACATAAAAGAAGCTATCCCTTTTTGAGATAGCTTCTTTTGGTTTCGTAATCCCAAATTACGGATTTGAAAGTCCCCACCAAACAGGTTGGTAAATAGGAATGGTCCCGGGAAAATGCAAATTTGAAGTTGCTTCCGAGTTGGGATACCTCATACGCAATGGCATTTGCCCGGCGGCAATTATTGACGCTGCAGAAGGAACAAAGAAGGTGGGATACCCCGTCCTTCTCCATTCGGTCCAGGCCTCAAAACCCTGGAAACCACACATCGCAAAATACTTTTGTGTGATAATGGCTTTAACCTTGTCGTTAACAGTAACTGCTGTAGCTAACGCCTGCAATCCTGCCGGCGCTGTAGTGATATACGCAGTAGGGTCGCCTGCGCCGGTGGCATCAAAGCTTGCTGTTATACCTGCTTCGTATAAAGCTGTTACATCACCGGTAGCCCAGCCACGCGCAACGGCTTCAGCTTGTAAAAAATAACTTTCAGCAGCAGAAATTAATTTAACAGGCGCTGTAGCCGAGGCGGGGTCATCCGCTTTACCTCCAACCAATGGTGATGGCGGCGAAACCTTCTTATTAACATATGCCAGGTAGTCGCCCTGCGGAATAGATTCTACAGAGTCAGCAGGGCTAACTTTATCAATAAACAGCGTAAAAAACTTACTTAAACGTGGATCATTATTTGCAGTAAAGGCGTTTACAATAGTTGAGCTTGCCACCACATTTTGAACTTTACCTAACTGGGGGCTTGCCGCTTCATTATAAAACGGGTTCTCGTTACCACCTGTAGGTGTGTAAGTTATAGATGCATCTGCAGTCAGGAACGTCGGATTGGTTTGGTATAGTGCAGCGATACCTGCCTTAGCAGTAACCGGATCAATGTTAGACAATCGTAAATACGCTCTAAGTTCAAGTGTATTAGCAAAAGCTACCCACTGGGTCATGTCACCATTAAATATCATATCCTGCGATCCCGGCGAAACGGCACTTGCTTTAAGTAAAGGTAATGCCTTATTAATGTACATAAATATACTATCGTAAACTACCTGCTGAGCGTCATATTTAGGGTTTGGATAAACACTTGGTTGCAATGCCTGCGAAAGAGGGACATCACCAAAAGCATCAGTTGCCACCTGGAATGCATAAGCCTTCATCAGGTAGGCAATCCCTTTAACATTTTCTAATTGTGCTCCCGGGCTTTTTATGATCAGGTCGGCGTTTACCAACGTAACCTGGTATAAGTTAAGCCATGCGTTGTCAAATGTTTCAGTTGTTGGGTTATATTGATCCAGGGCCTTATATTGTGACGCCAGTGGACTTTGAGTCCAATACTGCGCCCACATATTGCCAGGTACCTGGAATGAATTACCTATTACCTGGCTAATAGCAGCCTCTGTGGTAGGCAGAAGCAATGTGGGATTAGCGTTATCCGGGTTATTTGGATTTTCGTTTATGGCCAAATACTTTTTACAGCCCGAAAAACTGATCGCAGCTACAAGCCCTATAAATAAGGCTTGTTTTAAATTAAATCTATATTTTCTTTTCATGATGATTGTTATTAGAATGAAACTTTCAGGTTAATACCATAGTTACGAACTGATGGGTTTGCTGCAAAATCCAAACCTTGCTCGTTACCGGCACCACTTGAATTTACCTCAGGATCTACATAGGCATTGCTTTTGGGAGTCCATAGAAACAGGTTGTTTCCATATACCCCAATAGTTAATGAACCAAAAGGCAGGCTTTTTAATTGCGCTTTGTTTAAAGTATAAGATATACTGGCACTGCGCATTTTAACGTATGATGCATCAACAACATTCATACCCGTTGGTATTACACTTGTGTAATAATTATATACGGAATAGGGAACGGTGGTATTTGCAACACTTTTGCCATTGGCATCCAGGTAAACCGAATTCGGGAACGGTTGGCCAACCCGGGGTCCGCCGGTTTCAGCTGCAGTTCCTACGAAATCTACGAGAGCTTTAGTGTCTGAAAATAATACGCCGCCGTGTTTAACATCAAACAATACATTTAAAGCAAAACCTTTGTATCTTATGTTTGTACCTAATGATGCCTGGTATTTTGGCTCATATGACCCTAAATATTGGGCTGTTGGTGTAGGTATAGGTAACCCGGTATTTTGATCTACAATAGTTCTTCCCTGGGCGTCTGTTTCATTGGTTACCGCATAAAATTCTCCATAAGGCTTTCCTTTAGCGGCGACTATTGCCATACCAACGAAGCCACCTATTGCTACCTGGGCAACACCATTTGGCAAGGAAAGCACATCGCTCTTATTTTTGGTAAATGTTCCAAATAAAGTCCAGCTGAAATCATTTGTTTTAATAGGGCTTCCACTGATGGATAACTCGATTCCTTTGTTTTGAAGTTCACCCGCGTTTATTGTATTAAAACCATATCCTGTTGAGTTAGGAATGGGAATGGGTATAATTTGATTTTTGGAATCGTTAACGTAATAGCTGAAATCGATAGATAGCCTGCTTTGTAAAAGTCCTAATTCTGTACCAATTTCAAATGAGCTTGTTTGCTCTGGTTTGAGTGTAGCGTTGCCCAGGGTTGTTCCAACCTGCAACCCGGGGACATTTCCGAATGGAAATGTAGTATTGCCAAAGCCACCGTTAATGGTAGTACTTCCATAAATAGTCTTCAATACGTAAGGGTTTGTATCGCTGCCTACTTGCGCAAAACTCGAACGTAATTTGCCATAACTTAAGAAATCAGCAATGCCGGAATTTTTCAGCAATTCGCTAAATACAAATGAACCACTTACACTTGGATAATAATAAGAGTAGTTATCCACAGGTAACGTAGATGACCTGTCGTTTCTTAACGTGCCCTCTAAAAACAGGTACTCTTTATATGAAAGATTTAAATCAGCATAAAAACCTACCAGCCTTCTTATGCTGATATTATCTGTAAGTACGGCTACCGGCCCGTTACTGTTTGCAAGGTTATACCAGCCAGGTACTACCAAACCGCCGCTGGTATTTGTGCTTGTTTGATTGGTATTGGTAGAGCGTTCTCTGATATTATTACCCAACAATAATGATGCGCTAAAATCTTCACCAAACTTATGTGTTGCAGTAACCATAAAATCATGCACTACCTCATTCACGTTAAATTGGTCCACCTGGTAAGATCCATTGCTGGTAACCGGGCCCCAGAGTCCGCTTCCGGATTCGTCAGCAGGAAAGAACGTATATTTAGGTGAAATAAGCTTCCGGCGGTCTGAGTAAGAATCTATGCCAACGCGTTCTACTATATTTAACCAGTTAAGGGGTTTATAGGAAAGGTTAACGTTGCCGTTAACACGGTTAACATCATCAAGGTTACTATAGTTTTGAAGAACCCAGTATGGGTTTACAGTAAATGCACCATAATAACCATACGTATTAGTAACAGGATCATATCCATTATACTTATTGTTTAGATCGCCCATTTTATTAATAGGGATATCCCTGGGGGTTTGCATTAAATAATTCCATATACCGTTTGTACCCTGGCCGCTGGAAGGCGTGTTTGACTGAATCTTATTGTAATTAAAACTTATGCTTGCGGTGAAATTATTAGCCAGTTGAGTTTTACCATTAAACCTTGCCCCGTATTTATCATAAGTATCGCTATTGCCCGGAAATGGTCCATTAGAGTTTAACGAGTTTAAAGCTAAATAGAAGCTGCTTTTATCATTCCCCGATGAAATACCTAAATTGTTGTCAGCGGCAAAGCCGGTCGTAAAAAAATCTTTTACGTTGTTTGGCAAGGCCGAATATGGCTTTGTTTGGTTAACGCCATCAATTTTCTGCCCCCACGGCTCTGTCTTTCCGGTAAAGGGTGCCCCCCAGCTAAAGTTATCACTGGCGTCATTTATACCCGTAACGTAGCCGGGGTCTGTAGCCGAACCTGACATGTAGCCCTGGCCATACTCATTTTGAAAAGTAGGAAATTTCAGGATTGATGAGAATGTGTTTGTAGAGTTAAGCGTTATCTCCAGCTTTTGTGCTCGGTTTCCGCCCGATTTGGTAGTGATCGATATAGCGCCATTTGAAGCCCTCGAGCCATAAAGAGCCGCAGCAGCAGGCCCTTTTAGCACCGTGATCGATTGTATATCATTGGGGTCAATATCATTGCCCCTGTTTCCAAAATCAATCGCCGTTAAGCTGCTGGCGCCGCCTGTGATACTTGAATTGTCAATAGGAATACCATCAACAACCATTAAAGCCTGGTTGTTACCGGTAATAGACGACCCACCGCGAAGAACGATCCTGGTTGAGCTACCAGGCGTATTTGACGTTGAAGTGATGTTAACACCCGCAACTAAGCCTGTTAATGAGGAAAGTGCACTTGGGTTACCGCCCTGTGTTAACTCAGCATTGTTCACAGTTGGTGCGGAATAACCCAAAGTTCTTTTTTCCCTCTTGATACCCTGGGAGGTTACAACAACCTCATTGAGCGCTTTTGATAAGGAGGTTAAGGAAACATTCATTTCGCTGGAAGGACCCACCTTGAGTTCAACCGACTGATAACCAAGAAAGCTAAATACAATTGTAGCGTCCTGGGGTACACTTATTGTAAATTTACCTGCCGGGTTGGTTTGCGTACCTTCACGACCGCTTTTTACCCGAACCGATACTCCCGGTATCGGTGTTCCGTCCTGTTGGTCGGTAACCGTCCCACTAATTGTACGGTTTTGTGCAAAAGCCTGGCAGAAAACAGCCAGGCAGAAAACTATTATTAAAAGTATTTTTTTTTTCATGTTAATTAATTTAAAAGGATTTGTTCTTGAATCGGTGTAGAACTCTAAGTAGAGATGGTGTTTAAGGAGGGCGTGAGATAATATGCCTCATGATGATCGGAATTAATAGTTACTAAATTCCCCTGAACCGGGTAACGTAATGTTACGGCTTATCATTTTTGGCGAATAGGTGAAAACCACCAATTATCAAAATCCCCCTTATAGGGGTAGCAACATGCATCTTGGTCGGGGTAAATTTGAATACTGCCTAACAGCGTGATAATGAATAAGGAAGAAAGAAATAACGCGCGCAGTAAGCGAGGCTTTTGTAATTTGTAGCAAAAGGGTAAAAGGGTCATAACGAAGCTACACCTTGTCCCTGAAGGTTAGCATTTGAAATTTCAGCCTATTGGAACAATCGCTATGCCTTCCTGTAGAAAGGGGATCACATGAAAAAAATTAAAGTATTATATAATCAAAATAAGCTTCATAGTGAAATAACAGCGGAGGCCAGTTACACTGATCAAAAAAATGAGCTCTCCTTACATGCTGTTTTCAATGGGAATGAAAGCTATACTATAGGTAGAAGGAAGGTAACCGTTTTCCCGGGTAATTTTTTGATCCTGAATAGCGGGACTTCCTATGACCGGGCCATTTATTCAGATACACTGGCAAATACTTTCGCTATCTATTTTTCTCCTAAATTCCTCTTGGATTTTCAATATGGTTATTCCCTGCCCGACAGGAACCTGCTTGATGAGCCAATGGCAAAAAACTTAGGGACTCCCACTACTTTTTTAGAAACAATCTACCCTTGTAAAGGAGATATTAAATACAACCTGCTTCATTTGATTGATCATTTTAATGAAAATGCCGACGAGCTTTTGCTCGACGATTATATTTATCACGCCCTTTTACTTTTTCATCGTCTTTATGATAAAGAGGTTTTGCATAAAAGCAGTTGTTTAGATGCCTTAAATGCCGCTACCCGAAATGAATTATTTAAAAGATTAACCCTGGCCAAGGATTTTATGTTAAGCAATTATAGTCAGGATATCAGCCTGGATGATATCAGCCAGCAAGCCTGTTTGTCATCAACGCATTTATTCCGCACCTTTAAACAAATATATAACTGCACCCCACATCAATATTTAATACAAATAAGGCTGGATAATGCAAGGCATATGCTGAAAAGCACAAATTACACACTAAATGAAATCGTTAGCCTTGTCGGTTTCACCTGCCCCAGTACATTTATTAAGCTTTTTAAAAATAAGTTCCAGTTTACTCCCGGAACTTACAGAACCCATGTAGCATGATGCGTGGAAACAACCTTTTGGTTCTGTAAACCCATTAAATCATATAAACCGACCAGTTATACAGTATTCCGGGCTTAAAAAATCTGGGGCTTTTCTTTTTTGGTATCTCGCAGGGCTCATATCCGCCAACTAACTGTCCGCAGAATAGCGAATCGGGTCCTGCTACCGCTACCGAATCGGAAGGTTTGAAAAATCAAAGAATGCTTTATGTATTTTGTGAAGTAAATTAGAAGCGGATATCAGCTCCCTATTGTCAACCAAATAACTACTATACATTCATAATTATATAGACAAAATTGGCACCCCGCAGAATCGTATAAGACTAAGATTCAACTCAGAGCTTATATGGAAATAATGGAAAAGAAAAAAGTTGTAAAACAGGTTGAGGACAGCATTGCCCTGGCTATCGCCTCAGTCTTGAGTGTCAAGTTTCCCACAATAAATTACAGCTTTAATGCAATTAAGGCTTCATCAAATCCGTTTTGCCCCAAAAATTAGCTGATCAACTATTAGTCACCTGTATGTTTACCCCAACACACCCCAATTAATTTAAATCTGTATATCTGACATGTTCAAACACAGCCTATTAATGTTCGTTTTTGTATTTGCCGTTTCAATAGCGCTTACACAGTTTTTGGCCTACCAGCAATATAAAATATCGAAAGAAACGAAGAGGGCTGAACTGACGCACGAAGCAGCGGCAGCCAAAGACCGTTTTCGTAATGTTTTATTTAATGACATTGCAGCGGCTAATACGCTGGCCATAATTTACAAACAATATGGCGTTCCGGCTAAGTTTGATAGTGTGGCTCATCAGATAATACAGAACAGCCGTTACGCTGAGGCATTGCAGATAACTGAAAACGGCATAGTGCGTAACGTTTATCCTGATATCTCCTACAAATCTACCATTGGTGCTAACGTTAACGCCGACCCGGCACGCAAGGCGGAGGAAGCCCGGGCAGCTAACCGCAGGGACATCTACTTTGCAGGTCCGAGACGCTTAAGGTTTGGCGATACCGGTATCCTCGGTAAGGTGCCAATTATTTCAGATAACAAAGTAATAGCAATTGCCACTGTACTAACAAGGTTGCCCTCTATAAAGAAAGCGCTTATGCTCCAGGGTGCAGATAAGAGCAAGTTTGTTTACCAATTGCTGAAAACAAATGGTAAAGGCACTTCGTTCTTCTTATTGTCTGATTCAAAACCTGATGCTAGAAATGAATATATTGACACTGACATACCAGAAGGTGACTGGTTGCTGCGTGTATCTTACGGCAATGGATACACTATAAGCAAATTGCCATTTGAGTTATCCGGCCTGGGATTTTTATTTTCATTCATTGCAGCCCTGCTGGCTTACAGGAAAACGCAAGAACCCTATAAACTGAATAGAATAATTGGCGAAAAGACCGAGCAGTTAACCAAAAGCGAAAGATATTTCAGGACACTGATCGAAACAAGTTCGGATGCAATTGTCCTATTGGATATTAGCGGGCAGGTATTATATCAAAGCCCCTCGACAGAAAAAATACTCGGATATTCATTGACCGAAATACAACAAATGGACGGCCTTCAACTTATACACCCCGACGACAGAGAAGAGGACAATAACATTTTTTACCGGGATGTAAGCGAACCGGGTGCAATTGTTCAGCGCAGTCATCGGATAAAGCACAAAAATGGAAATTACATCTATATAGAGGGTACTTACCGCAATTTACTGCATGATAACAATATTAAGGCTATAGTGTACAGCTATAAGGACGTTACCGAAAAGGTATTGTATGAGCAGGAACTTATCGAATCAGAAAACAGGTTTCGCAGAGCGTTCGAAGATTCAGCTATAGGCATGGGGCTTACTTCGATAGAGGAAGACTCAATGGGTCAATGGCTGAAAGTAAACAAGTCGCTATGTGAAATGCTGGGGTATACAGAGCAAGAGCTTTTGTCGCGCACTTTTATGCAAATCACCCACCCGGACGACCTGGCAAGGGACCTTGCGGCCCAGGACAGAATATTACAGGGCGAGTCGGACACTTACAGGCTCGAAAAAAGATATATTCATAAAGATGGAAGTTTTGTTTGGATAAACCTTAACGTATCGATAATAAGGGGTAAAGATAAAAAGCCGATATACCTGGTTGCTCAAATAGAAAATATTACTGATAAAGTAGAATCGCAGATCAAATTCCGCAACCTGGTCGAGAATTTCAACGTTGGCGTTTATATTCTTCAAAATGGAAAGCTGGTTTATGTGAACCCAAGGGTTTTAGAGGAATCGGGATACACAGAACAGGAGATCATCAATATGCCGTTCGAGAAATTTATTTACAAGGACGATCTGAAGTTTGTACGGGAAACAATAGAGGCCAGGGAAAAAGGATTGCTGGATACCGTGAGATATGAGGCGAGGATAGTGAAAAAAGACGGGCAACCATTATGGTATGAGATAATAGGCAGCACAACGGTTTACCATGGCGCACCGGCACTTATGGGGACGATGGTCAATGTATCAGAAAGGAAAGCGGTTCACGAAGAATTAATAAAATCGGAAGCGAACCTCAGGTCTATATTCGACACAACAGATGTTTCATATTTATTGCTGGATACCAAATATAATATCATAGCTCTTAATCAGCAAATGAGAGATATTTACAACGACAATGTAGGAATAACGCTCAAAGAAGGCGATGATTTGATTGGGGTAATCGTACCTGAACGAAGAGAAAAAACACGTGAAATATACGATAATGTACTGCTCACAAAAAAGCCTTCCGGGTATGAGGCGGCCTTCACAAATAACGGGGTTAACAAGCATTTTGCAGCGAGCGTTTTTCCAATAATGGTAGAGGACAATGTAATTGGAATATGTATTTCGACTATTGATGTTACGACAACAAAAAATGCTCTTGAAAAGCTAAAGGACGCAAACGAAAACCTTGAAAAAAAGGCGAAAGAGTTGGAACTCTCAAATTCCGAACTGGAACAATTCGCCTATATAGCCTCGCACGATTTGCAGGAACCGCTTAGAATGGTTTCCAGTTTCATGACACAATTGGAAAGGAAATATGGTGATGTTGTGGATGACAAAGGCAGGCAGTATATACACTTTGCTGTGGATGGCGCGAAACGTATGCGGCAAATTATTCTGGATCTGCTTGAGTTTTCAAGAGTAGGCAGAGGTGAAAATGATATAGAGGCTGTAAATTTTAATAAACTTATTAGCGATATACTTCCTCTTTATCGAAGACAGGTAGATGAGGAACAGGCCAAAATAGTTGTTGGGCATTTACCAACTATTCATACTTATAAAACTCCATTGAGACAGGTTTTTCAAAACATTATAGGCAATAGCTTAAAATATAAAATGGCTGGTAAAGCACCTGTTATTGAAATATCCTGTAAAGAAAATAAAACACATTTCGAATTTTCAGTTAAGGATAACGGGATAGGTATTGCTCCCGAATATTTTGATAAGATATTTATTATTTTTCAGCGACTACATAACAAAGATGAATATTCGGGCACGGGTATGGGCCTGGCAATAACCAAAAAAATAATAGAAAGTTTGGGAGGTAAAATATGGGTAGAATCGTCAGAAGGAAATGGCAGTACTTTTTATTTTACCCTATTGAAAAAATAAAGAGATATGAAAGAGATACATATTTTGCTAATAGAAGATAATGAAGGCGATATTTCATTAACAACTGAAGCCTTTGAAGAAGGTAAAGTAGTAAATGGTATCAGAGCCATCAGGAATGGCGAGATAAAGGAGCGATCATTAAACCTAAAGTAAATTTAAATGCCAAGAAAAATATTAATAGCTGACGACCATTCTGCTATCAGGATAGGTGTTAAGCAAATTTGCTCCAATGAATTTCCAACTATGCAATTCGGCGAGGCAGTAAATTATTCGGAAGTACTTCAGAAGCTCAAACAAAACGATTGGGATATGTTGATACTCGATATTGATCTCCCGGGTCGTAATGGACTGGATATTTTGAAGCAGATCAAAGCCGAAAAAAACAAGATCCCTGTTTTAGTATTCAGTTTTCATAGCGAAGAGCAAATTGCTTTCAGGGCTATGAAAACGGGCGCAGCAGGCTATCTTTCAAAAGATGTAGCCGATTTGGAGTTAGTGAGGGCGATAAATAAAATTATGGACGGTAAAAAATATGTATCTCAATCACTTGCAGAAAAATTTCTGGGGATGCTGGATGATAATTCAACTAAAGAACCTCATGAACTTCTATCAGACCGAGAATATCAAACGCTTTTGTTTATAGCGTCCGGAAAAACAGTATCAGAAATAGCTGACTTCCTTTGCCTCAGCACCCCAACCATCAGCACTTATCGTGCACGAATACTCGCAAAAATGAAAATGAAGAATAATGCTGAACTAACGACTTACGCGATAAGCCAAAAGTTAGTATAAGATTATAGCTTATTAGATTCGGTAAACCCATTCCTGAATTTTCGAAATATTTTCCACAAGCACATCTACGCTATGTGCCAACTGTACATGCACATTCCTGAAGAAACAAACTGACGACAAAAACTGCCAGCGCTGTCAATCAGAGCTCTCATAATGTACATTCTTGTCAACCCAACTATTACAAAGCCTTCATCATCGTGTAGACAAAATTGCCCTCCTCTTAGTGCGTAAAAGTTCACTATACAACGGAACTATTAACAAGCAATAAATTAAAAACAAAGATCATGAACCTTATTAACATTTTACTGGAACCCGTTCTTAAGGCGGTTGCTACATTAGCAAACAACGGCGGAATATTTAAGAAAAAGAAGAAAGCAGCCTTTAATCCTAAAATATCATTGGGGTTCAATTTCTGAGACCTTAAAAAGGTGTAAAAACGCCATCGTAATCACACAGAATACTTTAAACAAACTATTTATCACATTAAGATCATGAAAAAATTAATCCTACCATCACTTATTTTGCTTGCATTAGCCGCATGTAAAAAAGAAGAAAAAATTTCGCCAAAAGCACCCCAATTAATAGCAACAGCCCTGCTTGTGACTAAACCAGATACAATTCCTGATAGTGCAATGCTTAAGATAAAATTAGGCGCAGACAGTATTAATACCGATGAAACGCTGTTTATATTTAATCACAAGTCAAGTCCACGATATGTTTTTAATGAAGATGCGCCATATTTCCAGGGTTTTGGACAAGTTAGCCTGGCAAGCATTTCAAGTGACGGCAAAGACTTAGCCATAAACGGATTGCCATATACCTTTGGTACGTCAATAGGTTTGGATGTACATACAAAAAACAACGGTATTTATTTTTTGGAGATCAGTTACCAGAAAAAAATCCCTTCAAATACCCAGATTTGGATTAAGGACTCTTACTTGAAAGATAGTGTTGACCTCTGCACCCGGAACTGCACATTTAATGTGAGCAAAGCTGATACGAATTCATTCGGCAGCAAAAGATTTAAACTGGTTTTAACGCATCATGCGCAGCAACAAACAGCTACCGCGCATTAAAATGAATAATAAAGACAATACAGCTAAATTGTACCATTTGTACTGCATTAACATAAATTGCACCGCATCAATTTACTACAATAATGCGGAGATCCAGGTTATTTTTAATCCAGAAAACCTGGCTTCTATACATATCTGTGCCATTTGCCGCCGCCAATTATATTCAGCAATGGATATCGAGATAGAGCAAATAACCGCTATAGCCGGAGTAAAGACACCGGACAGACCCTACTATTCTAATTTTTAACAAAAAAGCTTAAACCACTAAATATGAATTTAATATTGACACCATCAGCGATCCACGCGCGTAATAACAAAAAGAAATGCATTTATAATTGCCCCAAATGTGATATACGACTTAGTTACAGAATGCATAGAGGACCAATTATCAAAACACTTTTACCATGGCTTCCACTAAAAAAATATGCTTGTCTTAAATGTCTGAATAGCTATTATGTATATGTAAAAACAAGTTCCAAGAACCCCGTTATTTTCAAAACAAAGTACACTTATGACATTTCAGGACCATTTGATTTAACATACAACAAGTAATGCGACTTTGTTCACCTGAATGACATAGAACAAATGAATAAATCGTTGACTAAATCTCCATCAACGCAGCTTTACGAGGGCGTTTATTGGCAGAGAACTACCTTTAGCCGGAAGCGTTTGATGATATAGCCCCTAGGAAAGAGTAAACAAAAAGTTGTCTTAAAACCCAAAAATGCTCAATTACACTAAATAGGCTATTTTTATGGAAGGCTTATGCAAATTTGCATAAAAAAGCCACGCAAATTGCGTGGCTTTTTTTTCCTGGGGCTGGGCTCGAACCAGCGACCCTCTGATTAACAGTCAGAATTTGGCCAAATAACACAAAAATCATTTTCTTACTCAATAATAAATATAAATTCTATAGATATAGTAGATTATTAAAATATTTATATATTTGCATTGTAAAGCAACCGCAATGAAAGCATTTTTACATTCTTATAAAACAACAAAGATGCCTGTCACAATCCTGACAGCATACCGAATGTGTTGTTGTTGCTGCTGATCAATCAGCATTATTCTTTTTGAATATCGCTTACCATAAAGTAGTTGACATTGAAACCACGCTACTACATAATCACCATTTTTTTGCTTAAACAACTTTAACGTACCACGTATGAAATAAATATTTACGCTCAATACAAAAAAATAACCGGCAAGGAAGCCTCGCCGGTTAATTCATGAAGATCAGCCGTAACGCCAATCACTAACTGATCTCACTAAGTTTTACGAACGAATAATCATTAACATAAAACACTTTAAATATATGGAAATATATATCCATGCCAAACTTATACTAACCCGGTTACTGCAAGTCCTTCTATTTCTAATACTTCCTTTTATGGCCTTCGCCCAGCAAGACGGAGGCACACCGCTCATCAATTCCAGGCTTGAGGGTATTGTTACTGATAGTGCAACCAAGCAGCCTATTGCAGGGGTAACACTGCAAATTAAAGGTGTAACCCATGCGGTGTCCACAGGTTCAAATGGCCGGTTTACTTTTGTCACCGGTCAAAAATTCCCTTATACATTGATCGTAAGTTTTATAGGGTATAAAACAAAAGAGGTGATTGCCGATGGCAGCCCTATAGCTATACAACTTGCCGAAAATACCAGCCAATTGGGCGGGGTAGTAGTAGTGGGTTACGGTACCCAGAAAAAAAGTGACCTGACAGGCGCTATCGCTTCGGTACCTAAAAACCTGCTTAACCAACCTGCAGCATCATTTGATAATTTACTGCAGGGTGCTGTGCCCGGCGTTGCGGTAACCCAGAACTCCGGCCAACCGGGCAGCACAGCTACCATACGGATTCGAGGAGGTAATTCTATTTCGTTTGGTAATGCGCCATTGTATGTTATTGATGGTTTTATCATATACAATGACAACGATTATACCAATGTGGGTTCAAATGGTACCAGCGTAAACGCCTTGTCAACTATAAACCCCAATGATATCGAGTCGATTGAGGTGCTGAAGGATGCCTCGGCAACAGCTATATATGGTTCGCATGGGGCCAATGGCGTCGTTATCATCACCACAAAAAAAGGCAAAAAAGGAACCAACAACATAAACTTCAGCAGTTATTATGGCACCCAACGGGTTTCCAAAACACTCGACCTGCTGAATGCTTCGCAGTGGGAGTCGCTGGTAAACGATGTAAATGTAAGCGATGGTGTACCGCAAACGTTTTCCGCGGCACAAATAGCCGCCGCCGGAAGCGGCTCAAACTGGCAGCAGGCCGCCCTGCGTTCTGCCCCGGTCCTGAATGATGAGTTAACCATATCCGGTGGTGATGAAAAATCGAGGTATCTTATCTCAGGAGATTATTTTGATCAACAGGGAACGATCTTAAATACTGGCTTTAAGCGATACTCGGCACGGGTTAATTATGAAAAAAACTTATCAGACCGGTTTAAAATTTCGTCAAATTTCTTCGGCAGCCAATCGATAGAGAATAAGCTTTACGGAAGTTCCTACGGCAGCATCAATTTCAGTAACGCTTATGCCACATTGTTGACCACATCACCTTTGGCGCAGATCAAAAATGCAGATGGCAGCTATAATACTACCAACCCATACCTCGCAACGCCAACAAACCCTTTACAGGACATCACAGCAACTACTAACAGGACCACGTTAAATCGCGTTTTGGGAAATGTGGCTGGTGAGTATAAGATAATACCCGACCTGACACTGAAGGTTTCAGCAGGTATTGATATCCTGAATACGGCACAGAATTACTATGCACCTTCTTATACGGGCTCGCCCGCAGGCAGTTCAACAGGGTATGCTGCAAGCGGGTATGCATCAATAGGTGCAGGTAACGAATTGACCTGGTTAAACGAAAACACCCTGACGTATGACCATAGCTTTAACAATACCCATTTCCTGAACATCCTTGTTGGTGAAAGCTCGCAATACACCCAATTTAATTCATCAGTTGCATCGGCGCAAAAATTTCCCAATGACCTCACAGGCTTTAACAACCTCGCTTATGCGGGTGTAGCCAATTTGCCGTCATCAAGCGCCGCCAGCCAGGCTTTGGATTCATACCTTGGCAGGGTAAACTACTCCTATCTGCATAAATATAATGCAACGGTTTCGATTCGTGCCGATGGCTCGTCTAAACTGGGTTCAGATAACAAATGGGGATATTTCCCGTCCGCAGGCTTCTCGTGGAATGTGGATAAGGAAGACTTCTTTAAACCGGTTTCGGGAACTATCAATAGCTTGAAGTTGCGTTTAACCGCCGGGAAAACCGGTAATTCTGAGGTTCCACCCTACAGTTCATTGTCGGCTTTAGCACCTACCAACTATTACTTCGGCAGCAAGCTGGTTACGGGCATCGCACCGCTGCAATTACCCAACCCTGACCTGAAATGGGAAACTACCACACAATATGACGGAGGCTTTGACCTGGGCTTATTTGACAATCGCATCAGCATAACCTTCGACGCCTATTACAAAAAGACATCTAACCTATTATTGAATGTACCGCTGCCGCTTTATACAGGTTATTCAAGTGAACTGGAAAATGTAGGTAGTGTGCAAAACAAAGGCTTAGAGTTGGGTATCAATACCACCAATGTTAAATCGGATGCCTTTACCTGGACAACCAACCTGCAAATTGCCGCGAACAATAATAAAGTACTAAGCCTGGGGCCGGGCGTAACCAGCTTCTTTCCCTTAGCTCCTACAGGCCAGGTATCCCCTGTGATCGTAAAGGTGGGCCTGCCCGTGGGTACATTCTGGGGTTATTCGACCAATGGCCTGTTAACCGCCAGTGACCTGGCGAACGGCACCCCTCTTTTAGCCGGTGTGCCGCAAAAAGTTGGAGATACGCGTTATGTTGATTATAACCATGATGGCCAGGTTACAACAGCCGATAAACATAACCTGGGCAGCGCACAGCCCAAATTTACCGGGAGTATTACCAATACGTTCACCTACGGGCACTTTGACCTGTCAGTATTCTTCCAGGGCTCTTATGGTAACAAGATATTTAACCTGTTACAGCAAACACTGGAAAGGCCAACGCTTTCGCTTAATGCTTCAGCCACTTTGTTAGACCGGTACAGCGCTTCAAATCCAAACGGAACAGTAGCCAGGGCTACCGATTCGCCCGTACCGCAGGTGACGGACAGATATATTGAAAACGGCTCATACCTGAAACTGAAAAATGCATCGCTGGGTTACACCCTTGATAACTCAATCGCGGCAAAGATCCATGCGAAGCAGATAAGGGTTTATGTTTCCGGCCAAAATCTGTTAACCATAACCAAATACACTGGCCTTGATCCTGAGGTGAACTTCTACGACAATGATAACACCAAGCAGGGTATTGATTATGGCACCTACCCCCCGGTAAGAACTTTCCTGGCTGGCCTTAATGTTACTTTTTAAAATTAATGAAAATGAAAAAGCTATCTAATACTCAAATTATATGGTTTCTCGCATTAGTAGTAATTGCCGGATTTTTTTCCTGCAAAAAGCTATCGGAGAACCCAAGTGCGATTATCGTATCCTCGCAATTTTATAAAACTGCTTCTGATGCTACTTCGGCGGTGAACGCGGTTTACAGCACCTTAAACAGCGACCCGGCAGGAGATTTTCCTCTTTACGGGCGCCAATTAAACCTCCTGGTCGAAAATGGAAGCGATAACCAGATCTATAGCCCCAGCAATACCAATCCCGATGTACGTGCATTAGGAACGGCTACCTACATCTCCTCTAACAGCCGCGTGCAAAAAGTTTGGCAACAGCTTTATTATGGCATTAACCGGGCCAATATCGCTATCGATAATATCCCAGCCATACAGATGGATACCACTTTGAGGGCACGTTTGGTAAGGGAGTCAAAGTTCATCCGCGGGCTTCTGTACTTTGACCTGGTGCGCTTGTACGGACCTGTGCCATTGATATTGCACAATCCTGCCAATATCAATGTAAATGCGCTTTTAGTAGGGCGCACATCTGTCGATTCGGTTTATGCGCAGATCGTTACCGATCTTAAGGATGCTACTAACCTGCCGAAATCATACGCCGGAGCCGACCTCGGCAGAGCTACGGGAGGTGCCGCGCATACCCTGCTGGCTAAGGTTTACCTTACCCGCCAGGATTGGAGCGAAGCACTGGCCCAGTTAAATACAGTTATTAATGGCGGTTACGGCTATGCTTTGTTCCCCAATTATTATGACGCTTTCCAAAAAGCTACAAAAAACGGTAAGGAGCATATCTTCTCGGTGCAGTTTGAAACAAACCTTGGGGCAGTTAACAGCACACAATATTTAAGTGAAAGCTTTACTTCCTTTAATACCGGTACTTTTCCCATAGATATCCCGGCTGACAGCAGCCTTTATCAATTGTATAGCCTTACCGATACCCGCAGGGCGGTAACTTTTTACAGTTCGGTTTATAATGCGGCAACCGGGCAAACAGTGGTGTTTCAAAATGCTTACACACCATACTTTAACAAGTTTGTGGACTACAGCTTAACGCCACTGAGCATACAGGCACAAAGCGGCGTTAATTACCCGGTTTTGCGTTATGCTGATGTGCTGCTGATGTATGCCGAAGCGCAGAATGAACTTAGCGGCGCGCCTACCAGCGATGCTTACGCTGCCATAAACCAGGTAAGGACCCGCGCCAATATTCCAAACTTGACGCCGGGATTAAACCAGTCTGATTTCAGGGATTCGGTCTTTTTAGAAAGACGAAAAGAATTCATACAGGAGGGCCACCGTTGGTTTGACCTGGTACGACAGGGAGGAACTGTATTGGTGGATGCATTACACAAGTTTCCGGCAAAATCTGGCGCCAGCTCAAAAAACAACCTGTTCCCGATACCATTGGTCGAGCTACAGCTTAACCCAAAATTGACCCAAAACCCCGGCTATTAATCATTAAATCATAAACACTTAAAAACAAATCATATGACATTATCAGACGTATCACTTATAGGGAAAAAGATACTGGTAGGCATAGTCGTTACCGTCATTCCCTTTACCATTATTGTTGGCGGCCTATGGCTCACCCAGCATTTGCTCAGCCATCATCCGGCAGGAAAAACAGCTGTTCATCAAACTTTAAAATCTTAAAATTATGAAAATAGAAAAAGCCACTAAGGATCAGATCACAAGAAATGTGATACTCAGCCTCTTTATTTATGTGCTTCCTATAGCGCTAATGTTTATCACCTTCCTGATAACCGGCCAGCGCCCTTGGGAAAAGAAAACGCATCAACAAGAAAACATAAAATCATTAACCAACAAAAACTCACAAAACAATGGAAGCAACGATTGAATTTTTCAGAAAAATTATAGAGAATCTAAACGGCATTGGGTTCCCGTTCCTCGTATTTTCAATAGGCATACTTGAAGTGATATTTGGCCTTTATCAAGGCAAATGGCCAAAAAATGAGCGCTGGGTTGATATCAGCTGCTTTATTTTACCCCGACTGGTAGTGCAACCCGCGGTTGCTTACTTCAGCCTGCGTTTTTTACCCTTTATATTTTCAGATGCCAAAAACGTATTCAGTTGGGTACCTTTTTTCTGGGGATTTATCATCATCGCAATAGCTGATGACCTTACCCAATACTGGTACCACCGGCTGCATCATCAAATACCGTGGTTATGGCGCTTTCACCGTACGCACCACTCGGCATCGTATATGGGCATGGCAATGGCCAGCAGGCAAAATGTAATTTATACGATATTTTTTTCGCAGATATACCTTACCGCAGCATTGGTTTACCTGGGTTTGGGTATCCCGGCAATAACGGTGCGGATAATTAAATCAACCATTACTACGCTCGCACATTCAAGCATCCCCTGGGACAAACCGCTGTATAAATACAGGATTCTGAATCCTATAGCATGGGTTTTAGAACGCCTGATATCGACTCCGGCAACCCATCACGCTCACCATGCCGCCACAACCGACGACGGTGTTGGCCACTATAAAGGCAATTTTGGCAACATGTTCTTTTTGTGGGATGTGATCTTTGGGACGGCGTTAATATCACGCAAGTATCCAAAAGCATATGGCATATCGCATTATGCCGGCGACCAATGGACCGCCCAATTGTTATGGCCCATATTCAAATCAAAAGTTGAAGGAAGCGAGCTGGCGCCTAATGGCCCGATGGTACGTATAGAGGATGACTACGAAGCCCTGGCTAAACGTGATAAACAGAAAGCTACGGTAGCATCGACTGAATTAGAGGCCGTGCCTTCCTTTTCTAATAACTAAATAAGCACAACCGAAAATGAAAAGATCAAACATACACAGAACCCTGTTAGTTACTGTGCTGGTAGGGTTACTAACAGTAAATTATAGCCAGGCGCAGAATATAACACAACAACAGCAGCCATTTAAAGGCATAATAGGCAAAACGCTCGCCGGGTCTAAAGAAGATTGGGTCGCACCCATTAAAGCACCCAAAAGTGCCCCCAACGTAATATGGATATTATTGGACGACGTTGGTTTTGGCGCCTCAAGCACATTCGGCGGAGTAATTAATACCCCTACATTTGATAGTTTGGCAGCCAACGGTTTGCGTTATACTAATTTTCACACTACAGCAATTTGCGCGCCCACACGTGCTGCTTTGCTTACCGGGCGCAACTCCCATTATGTGCACATGGGTGGGTTTGCACATACCGTTTTATCGGCAGGTTTCCCGGGTTATGATGGCCGCATCCCGTCTGACAAAGGAACTGTTGCCGAGATATTACGTGAAAATGGCTATAACACATTTGCAGTAGGCAAATATGGTTTAACACCAGATGAAGATGCTACCGACGCCGGCCCATTTGACCGCTGGCCAAGCGGAAAAGGTTTTGATCATAACTTTGGTTTCCTGGGTTCGCAAACGGATCAGTATAAACCCGACCTGGTGGAGGATAATGCCCATGCAACACCTGATGGGCGGCATTTAAATGAGCAGATCACAGATAAAGCCATTTTCTATATAACCCGCCAACATAAAGCGGCACCCGATAAACCATTCTTTCTGTATTATGCGCCGGGTGCTACACATGCCCCGCACCAGGTATCCAAAGAGTGGAGCGACCTGTACAAAGGGAAGTTTGATAAAGGTTGGGATGCTTTCAGAGAAGAGGTTTTTGCCAGGCAAAAAAAGCTGGGCATTATACCGGCCAATGCTGTATTACCTGAGCGTAACCCGAATGTAAAAGCATGGAACACCTTATCGGATGATGAAAAGAGGTTGTATGCGCGGTTTATGGAAGTGTATGCAGGTTATTTAACCTATACCGATCATGAAGTTGGGCGATTGGTAAACTACCTGAAACAAAGCAATCAGTTAGATAATACCTTAATATTTGTGATTATTGGTGATAATGGCGCAAGTAAAGAAGGAACAGCTAATGGCGATATTGACCGCCAGCTTTTTGGCAAGCCATTATCCGAGCAGGAAAATATAAAATACAATTTAGCCAGGATAGGCGAAATAGGTACGCCCGATGCGGTAGAAGGCAATTATCCGTTAGGCTGGGCCCAGGCAGCAAATACACCTTTTAAATACTGGAAACAGGATGCAAATTCGGAAGGCGGAACCCGCAACCCGCTGATCGTTTTTTATCCCAAGGGAATAAAAGACAAGGGCTCGATCCGTACGCAATATGGCCATGTCAATGACGTGCTGCCAACCACATTAGAATACCTGGGTATTAAAGCGCCCGAATATATCAGGGGCATTAAGCAGGATACCTTGCAAGGCACTTCCCTGGTTTATTCATTTGACCATCCTGATGCCGCCTCACAGCATCATGTACAGTACTATTACATTTTTGGATCAAGATCTATCTATAAGGACGGATGGAAGGCCGAAGTGTATCATCATCCCGACTTTAATGATATGGCCAAAGGCGTAGCGTTGGCACCGTCAAGCGGTTTCGATAATGAAGTATGGGAACTTTATGATCTGAAAACTGATTTTAACGAGCGTATTGATCTTGCTAAAAAATACCCTGAAAAATTAAAGGAGTTGCAGGCTCTGTTTGATGAACAAGCTAAAACGAATAACATCTATCCGTTTATTGATTGGGACGATGTACTTAAGCGAAGGATACACAAAACACCCGGCGCACCGGCAACATTAACAGTGGCCCCTTCAGTAATGCCTAAAAGCAAATAATGAGGAGGCAAATAACAATAGCATTTACATTGCTGCTGGCCGTCATGGGTTGGCAGCAGGTAAATGTCAAAGTCAATACGCTATTTTACTTATAATGTTATGATTGATAAAGTGAACTTTTGCAGGTTATTCTTCGTGCTCTGTTTGTCCGCAACAATTGTTACTTGCAAACAAAAACCCGTGGCAATAACAATTGTTGCCAGGCCCGTTGATCTAACTAAAAAAGCCCTCTGCTGCGAATCTAATATCCCCAAACGATTTGCCTCTCTTACCATTACCAAAACAGCTACTTTGGAAGATGTAAAAACAGGTGAGCACTCACACTCCGGAATGGTTTGGATCAAACCTGGTGCATTTATGATGGGCGCTGATAATAAACAAGCCTCGCCAGACGAGTACCCTAAGCACAAGGTAGCGGTAAATGGTTTCTGGATGGATGTTACCGAAGTGACCAATGCGCAGTTCGCCAGGTTTGTAAATGCGACACGCTATATTACCACTGCGGAACGTAAACCGGATTGGAGCGAGCTCAAAAAACAATTGCCCCCTGGCACACCCAAACCGGATGACAGCCTTTTGGTAGCAGCATCATTAGTATTTGATCCGCCAAACCACGAAGTTCAGTTAAATGATTATAGTCAATGGTGGGCATGGAAAAAGGGAGCTAACTGGAAACATCCACATGGTCCTGCCAGTAGCATAAAAGGGAAGGGGAATTACCCGGTGGTGCACATTTCGTGGTTTGATGCCGTGGCTTATTGCAAATGGGCAGGCAAGCGTCTACCCACAGAGGCAGAATGGGAATGGGCTGCGCGCGGTGGCTTGCAAAATAAAATTTATCCCTGGGGCGATGAGCCAGTTGATGCGGGCAACATTAAAGCAAATACCTGGCAGGGACATTTCCCAGATCATAACACTTTAAGAGATAAATTTTACGGTTTGGCGCCTGTGGCATCTTTCGCCCCGAATGGTTATGGGCTATATGATATGGCCGGTAATGCTTGGGAATGGTGCTCCGATTATTATAACAATCAGTATTATAAAACTATTGCCTATGGAGCTGTTAATCCCAAAGGGCCGGCTAATAGTTATGACCCGGATGAACCTTATGCGAAGAAACGCGTGATCAGGGGTGGCTCATTCTTGTGTAACGATAGCTATTGCTCGGGCTATCGCGTAGCGCGCAGGATGAAAAGCACGGAAGACAGCGGCATGGAACACTTAGGTTTCAGGTGTATAGCCGATAAATAAGAGCATGGTAATTATTCTAAACAAACCAGTTTTATAGAAATTAAAAAGCCCCGCATGTCTGCGGGGCTTTTGCTCCTGAGGCTGGGCTCGAACCAGCGACCCTCTGATTAACAGTCAGATGCTCTAACCGGCTGAGCTACTCAGGAATCATTTTCCGGTTTGGAGTGTGCAAAAGTATGATTTCCGGCTTAATTTCACAATATTTGTCCGAAAATAATTTAAAAGATATTTAATGAGTTTGTTAGTTATTGGTACTGTGGCATTTGACGCCATTGAAACACCCTTTGGTAAGACGAATAAAATTGTTGGAGGCGCGGCTACTTATGCCGGTTTGGCCGCATCGTACTTTTGTGACCAGGTAAAAATTGTTGCCGTAGTAGGCGATGATTTCCCGCAAAGCGAGATAGATGACCTCAACAAACATCATATCGATACCGAAGGCCTGCAGGTTAAGCATGGCGAAAAATCGTTTTTCTGGAGTGGTAAATACCATAACGACATGAACAGTCGTGATACCCTGGTAACCGAGCTGAATGTACTGGGCGATTTCGACCCTATCATTCCTGAGTCGTACCAGGATTGCGAATTCCTGATGCTGGGCAACCTGACACCACAGGTACAGCAAACGGTTATCAAACGGCTCAAAAACCGCCCTAAGCTGATCGTAATGGACACGATGAATTTCTGGATGGATATCGCGATGAATGACCTGCTGGAAACCATCAAGCTGATCGATGTGCTCACTATTAACGATTCTGAAGCGCGCCAGCTATCTGGTGAGTTCTCATTAGTAAAAGCGGCCAAAAAAATATTGAGTATGGGCCCTAAATACCTGATCATTAAAAAAGGCGAACACGGAGCATTACTCTTTGCGGACGGTCTCATCTTCTCGGCCCCTGCCCTGCCATTAGCCGAAGTATTCGATCCCACTGGTGCGGGCGATAGCTTTGCCGGTGGCTTTATCGGTTACCTGGCTAAAGTGGGTACGGTGAACTTTAATAATATGAAAAATGCCATTATTTATGGCTCGGCACTGGCCTCATTCTGTGTAGAAAAATTTGGCACTGAGAAATTAAGGAACCTTACTGAACAGGAAATAGCCGAAAGGGTACAGGAATTTGTGAGCTTATCGAAGTTTGAGATCATCTAAGTCCAGTTGGCAGTTTTCAGTGCGCAGTTGGCAGTTGTTTTTTAGATGAATATTGCCCACTAAAAACTGCAAACTAATTATAGAATGTCCACGAAACCCCTAACTTGAGCATACTGTTCGGACCGGGATACCGGTTCACCATATAATAACCCTGGCTCAGCAGGCCCTGGTTAACGTAATCATACTGCACAAATATGTTGGTACGTATCAGCGTAGCTTTAAAAAATACGGAAGCTACCGGGTAGGATGAAAATGTCAAATTAGGGCTGCTATTATAAAATTGCCCCAGCCCTACCGCATACGAAGGCGCTACATATTCAGAATTATAGCGCACGTTGACCCCAACATTGCTATGCAGAATACCAAACAAAAACTGCGAGTGCGATAAACTGCTGTACATATAAAATTCGGGGGTACGCAAAGTTGCCTGGTAATCTGTTTTCTGGTAAACCAGGAAATTATCAAAATGCCAGTCGTGCCAGCTTAGGTTTTTTCCTAAGCTTACTTTCAACAGGTTAATATCCGAATGTAACTGGGTGGGTGTGGCGTCAATACCATTAGGCTGGGCCGCAAAATACAGGTAATCGCTAATTAAAAAATATTCGGCTTTCAGATCAAGCTTTAGCGCATCATTAATATAGCTGAACGACACGCTGTTGGTTTTTTGATTACTGAAATTATTATGGAAGATATAGTGATTTGATATCCAATCGGTATAAACCAGCGGAGGCGAGCTACTTTGCGAATAGGCCCCTAAAATGATCCTCCCAGCTTTGCGGCCACCTGCCAGCGTAACCTTTGCATCATACAGGAAATCACCAAAATCGCGCCCCTGGGCTATTTGTTGGAGGTCAACATCCAGGAATATCCTGTCGCTGAAACGATAACCCGCCTTTGCCTTCAGCGTAATATCCTGGAACGATTGATCTTGCTTCTTGTCATTTTGCAGAACTTTCCCAAAGGTGTTAATGTCTGTAGCTGTATCAGCAACAAATTGCTGATAGTGATAAAAATCCTGTACCAGGCCCACATCGAGCTTTACTTCATTTTTGATGGATTTACTCCGCAGATAAAAACTATAGGAAAAGGTATTCTGGATGTGAAATACAGTAAGCGAATCGTGGGAATAATTAGAGCTATAGTAATAATCAGGAAATACATTATAGGTGTCGGGCTCATTCTGCAGGAACTTATATTTACTGGTGTTATAGTAAAAAGTATAAGCTACGCGCTGCGTAGGCAGTATTTTTGATTTATCAATCCCTTTTTGCGTAGTGTCAATCTTCCCGATATAGTAAAACTGCTTCAAATAAAATCCATTATTACGGATATTATCGCTGGTGTTGTACAGGCGCACCGGCTGGTTTTGGCTGGTAGCGTAGGCGCTTTGTGAAGTAGTGAAGATGCTCTCGTCTGTAACCGATCCGTTTTCGGGTGCTTTCAGGTTGTTAAAAATAAGGTTGGCCAGCAAATTATAGCGTTTGCTTTTCGATTCGTACCAACTAAACAACGCTGCGGACAGATCCTCCCCCGCCTGCTGCGGATAAAAACCATGCGAGCCTATAAAATTAAGGTTAAGGCCTACATTCAGCTGCGGATTGATATTCTGGGTATGGGTCACCTTAAACACCTGCTCTTTTACCCCGCCCGAAACCATATATAAATTAGTATAAGGGACACGGGCTTTATAATATTGTATATCCTGCGGCAGCAACAGGTAAGCATCCAGGTAATGCTCTCCTACGTCAAACCCAATAGTGCGGCTGGGTTCAAACAACAAACTACGCTCTGCCAGTCCCAAATTACCCAGGCCAATCTTCGGGCTTCGCGGCTGGTAAAGCGGGCTGTAATTTTCAAAATTAGCCAGACCGGTATCCAGCGCAAACACCTGGGTACTATCACTCAGGAACCGCTCATTAGTTACCCGGATAAATTTTGCTGAAAAAATAACCGAATCGCGCTTACCTTCTTCCTTTTTCCTTATCGCGTCTATCTCCTGGTCGCCGGTGAGGGCTTTTCCGGTAGCGTTAGTCGCCGTATCTTTATTAAAATTGGCCCTTTGCTGGTTGGGGTTATTCGGATTGTTGGGATTATAATTAGGGTTAGTTGGCGACTGTGCAAAAGCAAGCCCTGCCGACAAACACAACAGCAATAAAAGGATATATTTTAGCTGGTTAAACATTAAAGGCCGGCGATCAATTCTTTAAGTATCAATGTCATTTTTGGTTCAGCCTCGTGCGCAATGGCGAGTATCTCTTCAATCGAAACCGGTTTTAAATTCTCGGGGAACCCCTCGTCAGTTAATACCGATATGGCAAAAACCGGCAGCCCCATATGGTTTGCCACTATCACTTCGGGTACGGTGCTCATCCCTACCGCGTCGCCGCCAATGATACGCAGATACCGGTATTCGGCCCTGGTTTCGAGATTAGGGCCTGTTACCGCTACATAAACTCCTTTATGGCAGGTAATATTGTTGGCCTTTGCAATATCCATGGCCTTATCGATCAGCGCCTGCTTATAGGGCTCGCTCATATCCGGAAAACGCGGGCCCAGTTGTTCCTCATTCCTGCCGATAAGCGGATTAAAGTGCTGCAGGTTGATGTGATCGGCTATTACCATCAGGTCGCCTTTTTTAAAGTCAGAGTTAAGCGCACCGCTGGCATTGGATACCAGCAATGTTTTTATGCCCAGCATCTTCATCACCCTCACCGGGAAAGTGATCTGCTGCATGGTATAACCCTCGTAATAATGCAACCGGCCCTGCATGGCCACCACTTTTTTACCTGAAAGCGTCCCGAATATCAGTTTACCCGAATGGAATTCGAGGGTTGAGATCGGGAAGTCGGGGATGTTGGAATACATCAGTTGTTTTTCAACTTCAATTTCAGCAACCAGGCCACCAAGCCCTGTCCCTAAAATGATGCCCACTTCGGGCTCAAAATCGCCGATGCGGTTTTTAATGTATGATGTGGTTTGTTGTATGCTCTCTAACATATTCTGTAACTAAATGGCCGAACTGCTGTTCCCCGTTATTCAAAAACTGCACGCCTATCGGTGTCACCAATATCGGCAGGGTTTTTACCAACGGCAGCAACTCGTGTTCAACTAAACGTTGTGCGTCCTTTTCTGTTGTAATGATCAATTTTTTTGTTGCTGTACAGGCAGAAAATTCACTGGCAAGTTTAGTGATATTTTTTAAGCTAAATTGATGATGATCGGGATAATTATGATGGATAATACGCTGGGTAAAACTTTTAATATGCTGAAAAAGCGGTTGTGGGTTGGCAATTCCGGTCAGCAAAAAAACGGTGGTATCAGCATCTAATGCGATATCTGCATTATTCCCCTCTATATCCTGCATGGGCTGGTACGTAATCGTGGTAAAGAAAAGGAATTGAAAAGGCAGCGGACCTATCCGTTCGGCAACCCTTGTTTGCTCCTCCTCAGATAAGACTGCCGGGCATTTAGTTACCACCAGGATATCGGCACGCCAGCGTCCGCTAAACGGTTCGCGCAAATTACCTGCGGGGAGTAAAAGATGCGGCTCGTTTATCCTGCCGTAATCAAATAACAAAATGCTAAAACCTGGTTTAACCGCCCTGTGCTGAAAGGCATCATCCAAAATGATCAAATTATGCCCGGCTTGCAGGTGCTGTATTCCCTCAACTCTTTTTTCGCAAACAGCCACCGTTATTTCCGGAAATTTGTGTTTGAACTGGGCAGGCTCATCGCCGATTTGAGTAGCGGTGGCAGCAGCAGTGGCAGTTATAAAATCCTGGGTTTTTCGTCCGTAGCCCCGGCTTAAAGTGGCCAGTTTATAATGATCTTTAAGCAAACGCACCAGGTACTCGGTCATTGGGGTTTTGCCTGCGCCGCCTACATCCAGGTTGCCGACTGATATAACCGGGATGCTAAAACCGTGGCTTTTAAATATCCCGGCATCATAGCACCAGTTGCGCATAATGACAACCAGGCCATATACAAGCGAAAACGGAAACATGAGCCAGCGGAGATATTTCATTTGAATAGCAAAGATAAGAAAAACGCTTCGATAGGGATTTTATCAACAATATCTCTATTTGCAATTTTTCTTTATCAGGTCCGCAGCCTCTTTGTTGCCTAATGACAGGGCTTTGTTCCAATCTGCACAGGCGTCTGTTTTGTCATCATGATCAAACCTGATACCACCCCTGCTCATATAAGCCATATCATTATTAGGGTTGATAGTAATGCATTGGGTAAGGTCCTCTACGGCGCCGGTATAATCATTTTCCAGCCCCTTGATCGCTCCCCTGTAAAGTAGTGCCTTATCATCCTCATGTCTTAATTTTAAAACATTGTCAAAAGCTTCTATTGCGCCTTTGTAATCATTCATCGCACCTTTTGAAACACCCAGGTCAAAATAAATATCCGGGTTGGAGGGGCTTAGCTCCAGGGCTTTGTTATAGTCGGCAACAGCTTCCTGGTAATTTCCTAAATGATTTTTAGCACCGCCACGGTTTATATAAACTTTTACAACCTTCGGGTTAAGCGCTATTGCTTTATCATAATCCTGTATCGCCCCCTGCGTATCACCTGATAAATATTTGGCGTACCCACGGTTATCGTAAGCGCTTGAATAGTCGGGCTTCAATTCAATTACTTTAGTATCATCATCAATAGCGCCCTTAATATCCTTTAAATAAAGTTTATCAAGCGCGCGGTAATAATACGCCATCGCATAATTTGGATTGATCATAATGGCCGTATCTAATTTTTTAGCGGCGCTTTGATAATCCCTGGCTACATGATCTTTAATAGCTAAGCGGTAATACCTGGTGGCTTTGGTGGTATCTGCCTGGCAAAAAGCTTTGCCGCTTATTAAGCAGGCTATTATAAATAACGAGAACTTGGTCATATCAAAAAATCACAATCGTATTAGATCAACGCAATAAATCCAAAAAGATGTTTTTTGTGATGAGTTTTATTTTAACGCCATTAAATTGAGCCTGTGATCCTTTGCCCTATAAGATGCGGAGACGATCTTTTTTTATTGATTTCCCTTCAGCTTATCAACACCGGCGGCTACGTTCAGTTCATCGTCCAGGTTGGTGTTAAACTCGAAGGTGTATACTTTCCAAACGTCCTTAGGTTTGTAATAAAGGAAAATAAAACGAACGGGCTGCTTATCATACTTAACCATATAGCTCATCAGCTTCAGGCTGCCGCCCACATTTTTTTCGGTTATCGGTTCATAGCCGTTATAAGCGCCATCGAGATTAATGGTAACGTTCAGGTTCTTTTTGATCGCGATGATATCATCCTTTAGCTCCTTGGTCGGCTTTTCACCCGAAAAAAGAAAGTCAATGGCATCCATCGGTTTGGTGCTGTATATCTCAAAGAATCTTTTGGAAAACTCTTCGGGCGTATTCGGCTGCTGGTCATTTGCCGCTGGTTTGGTGCCCTGGGCAGATGCAGAAAATATAAAAAACAGTATAAGGCTTGCTGATAAAATTAATTTCTTCATGATAATGATCGCTTATTAAACTGCTAATCTAATAAGATTTTGAATAAGAGGATAATTTAACGCAATCAGAATGAACACCACCAATTTAGTTGGTTGCCATGTTAAGTTCTTCTGTAGTATTTGTCTCTGCTGTTACAACAAGCACCGGCTTATAAACGATACAGAAATAATTTGCCCCACGCTTATGTGGCAACAGTGTAATTTCAAAAGTGTTATCAGCCGAAATCCATTTGGTTGGGAATATTTTGCGGAACTCGTTATCAAAACGCTCTTCCAGCGCAGATAATTCTTTTTTATCATAAGTGACCTCGTACGACATGCAGAGGCCATCATTGTTGAAATAAAATGTATAATCGCCAACTACGCCTACTTTTGTAAAGCAGATGGCCTGGGTGCCACTGTCTGTCTTGAATTCTTGTACACAGGTATAGGAGATATTTTTGTCGAAGTATTTTTTTATCTTAACCTTATCGCTGCCCAGTGGAAATTGTGCAAAGGCAGTAGCTGTGTACATCGCCATGAAAAAGATAAGTATGAATTGTTTCATGCCGGAGACAAAACAACAATTACACCATTTTTAGTAAATATCTGTATAAATAGCTTGATGATCAGCTCATTACAAATAGTAATGAAACTAAATTATTGTGGAGAATAAAAATGAGAAAGAAGTACAGTACGCATTAATGTGCAAAAGTTGCTACACTTTACTTAATTGCGCTAATGACCCGGCGTA
>Ga0206976_1005_pt1 | contig 81816 bp, 67 predicted proteins | sample Alteio_BWOrgHeat_82_FD_152926 | JGI IMG/M metagenome (GOLD analysis project Ga0206976, IMG submission 152926) | Enriched cells from forest soil in Barre Woods Harvard Forest LTER site, Petersham, Massachusetts, United States -... | ecosystem: Environmental > Terrestrial > Soil > Temperate forest >... | reverse complement strand
CCAGAAAACCGGCTCCCGGCACAATTTTCTTTAACGTATTGACTAATTTTTTTTCTGACTCTTTATCAACATAGGAGACCAGATTGCTAAAGCTGCCTTTCTGTTCAATTCGGGCACGGTCGAAATGTGTGCTTTCTGTCCGGATGAAATCAGCAACTTCATCGCACAGCGCAATCACTTCTTTTTCTATCGTCACTAAATTCATTCCGTTTCTATTTGGCCATTACAATATACGTTGTTGGCTATGAAGAGGATATTATTTTTCCTTAATCGTCATTTGGCGGGTTTTTACTCACTCCGCTCACTACTATTACAATTTCGCCCTTCACTTCTTTCTTTTTAAAATGCGAAAGAACATCCGTTACCGCGCCTGTAAAAGTCTCTTCATGAAGCTTAGTTAACTCCCTGGAGACCGAAACCTGTCTGTCGGCCCCAAAAAACTCATTCATTTGCTCCAGCGTCTTTATCAACCGATGAGGAGATTCATATAAAATGATAGTCCTTTTTTCGTCAGCCAATTCTTTCAACAGGGTTTGCCTTCCTTTTTTGTGCGGCAAAAAACCTTCAAACACAAAACGATCAGTAGGAAATCCTGATTTTACCAATGCAGGGACAAATGCTGTAGCACCCGGCAGGCATTCAATCGCGAGATTATTTTTCAAGCATTCGCGCACCAGCAAAAACCCTGGGTCGGAAATCCCTGGTGTGCCGGCATCACTCACGAGCGCCATGGTCTCACCGCTTTTTAGTTTGTCAATAATTGCCTGAAGCGCCCTGTGTTCATTAAAAATATGAAAGCTTCGCAGTGGTCTTGTGATCTCATAATGTTTTAGCAAAAAACCGGAAGTACGTGTGTCTTCAGCAAGGATTACATCTACCGATTTTAAAATCTCAAGGGCACGTAACGTAATGTCGCCAAGGTTGCCAATGGGAGTAGGCACAAGATAGACCGACACCTGGGGTTTCTCCATTAACCTAATTTATCGATCGCTTCTGCCAGTTTGTGATCTTTGTCTGTTACCACATCGCCGGCATCGTGCGTTGAAAGTTCGAGGCTTACTGTATTATAGACATTGGTCCACACAGGATGATGATCCATCTTTTCGGCAATCAATGCAACGCGAGTCATAAAGGCAAAGGCTTCAGAGAAATCCTTAAACTTAAATGTTTTTGTAAGGCGGTTGTTTTGCTCAATCCATTTCATAGGTAAGAGAAAGATAAAACAAACTTAGGCAAAATGAAAGTTGGTCAAAGAGCGATGATACCCTCAATACCTGATGCTGCCCGATAGATATCTATCACGGCATCACTGCCCGGCATCATCATCTGAATAGTGACACTGGTGTAGTTGCCATTCTTCGAATGTCTCTCTGTTGATTCATGTAAAGGAAAAAGCCGTTTAACCTCTTCTTCCTTTCCTTTAGGCACAATAAATTTGAACGTATAGAGCGCAGGCCAAATATAGTGCTCGTCTAGTTTTTTGCGAAGAGATTCTGCCCAAGTGGCGTCCATAGTTCGGTAATAAAAAAGCCGACAAGGCGCAAAGCCCTGTCGGCCTTTTCATGAAGTTGCTTAATAAAATTTGTAACGTTTGTCCTTAATGTCAGATCCCTCTTTGATAGCATCAGCAATGTTAAATCCCGATTTGTCGTTCAGCTTTTTTAAAAGTTCATTTTTGAACATTGCATAATCGCCTACTTCAGGGGCAGTTGTCTTATTTTGAAGCTCCAGTATAATCACTCCGTTGTCTCCGACAAAGGGAGCGGAGCGTTTCCCATTCTCCAACGAGAATACCTTACCTACAGCCGCAGGATCGAGGCCAGCGCTTGGCAGGGAGTTGCTGTTCATTTTTAAATCACTTGAAGAATTTATGGTAGCATCAGTACCAAAGCCTTTCGCCATTTCATCCAATGTGCCTTTTTGAGCGCTCAGTTTTTCGACGATCTTTTTTCCTTTAAGGATATTGCGCACAGCCGGAGTGATCTCTTCTTTTACCTGGTCGAATGAGCGGTATCCTTCTTCGGTTTCTCCGGTCATCACTGCAACCAGGTAGTTGTCGTCAAGATCAAATACTTCCGATATTTTTCCTTCGCTGCCATCGCGGAAAAGCCATGTCACCACTTTGCGGGCATCGTCAAGATTATTCACCCGCTGATCGTTGGTGCTCAGGTTGCGGGCTTCTAAAACATTCAATTTTTCCTTACCTGCTTTTTCCTTAAAGGCTTCTACTCCGGAAATGCCGGCGGCAAAAGTCTGTGCCTTCAAAAAAGCAGCATTGTGTGTATCATCGCTTGGAGTGATTTTTAATTCCACGGAAGCAACGGTGTACGAAGAATTATCTTTTAGGGCAGTAACGTCAATGATGTGATAACCAAACTGAGTTTCAACTACATCTGCAAGCAAGCCTGTTTTCTTTGCATTGAAAACAGCGTTTTGAAAAGGCTTTACCATTTGACCCGACGTGAAATAACCCAAGTCACCTCCACGGGAAGCTGTTCCATCGGTGCCAAACTCACGCGCTTTCGCTGCGAAGCTTGCACCTGCTTTGATTTCATTCAAAATTTTGCGGACCTTGTCTTTGGCAGCTTTTTTCTTGGCGTCAGTTGCATCATCCCATTTGATGAGGATGTGTGATGCTTTTGCTGTGAAGACCGTGTCTTTGCCGACTTTCACAATTTTAATAACCCTGTAACCATCGTTTTCTAAAAATGGCCCTTCTACATTGCCGGCAACAATTTTATCCTTGGCAATAGTTGACGGAAGATTGGAGGCGTTAAATTTTTTGTAAGGATTCTGCCCTTCTGTATTCGTTACTGCAAAGACCGAGTCGTCAGATACAGTTTTGAAATCGGCTGCGATTTTTTCGGCTTCTGTTTTGATCTTGGCAGAATCATCGGCCGATGCAACCACAGGAAAAGAGACATAGCTAAGGCTGCGAGTAAACTTGGCCTTATACTTCTCCTTGTTTTTGTTGAAGTAGTCTCTAAGTTCAGCCTCGGTTGGTTTTACACTTGAGTCGCTTACCGCGAAAAATGGCACGAACAATAATTTTAGTTCAGCCACATCATTTTGGTTGTGATAATCACGCTCAGCTTCGGCAGCTGTTACATAATTGGTTTTAATAAGCAGGTTTTCGTATTTGACACGCTCGCGGCCCAAGCCTAAGTCTTTCTTGTAAACATCCCAACGGTATTTGCTTTCTGACCACTGCGCATACATTTGCTGGTTTACAGGAGGAGGAGAATTAAAATTATTAATGAACTGAATGACTTTTTTGCGATCAAAGTTGCCGGCCGAATCGGTAAAAGATTGCTTAACACCCGGATCGATATTTTTTCCCTGCACCATATCCCAAATTTCGTCGGTGGTCACTTGCACGCCTGCTTTTTCAAACTGGTTGCGCAAAGCATGCTGTACTACAAGCATCTCCCAGGCTTGCTGTTGTAAAGTAGGCCTTTCGCGTTCGCCTGGCTGGCGGCCGACAGAAAGGATATAATTGTTTTCACGCTCTTGCACGGCGGCCTGGTATTCATCACGGGAGATGTCTTTGCCGGCAATTTCGCCCACGTTATTTTGGTTTCCACCGAAAATTGACCGGGGGCCACTTCCAAATAGATCACTACCCACGATAAATGCGCCCATGGCGAGGGCAACAAAGCCTACCACAAACTTCGTCATCTTAGTCCTAAGAGTTCCAATCAATGCCATAATTCAGGAATATAATTTTTAAACTAATTTTTACTGCTGATCAGTGTTTTGCAAAAAACCGGGACCAGTTCCCGCCTTTGGTCAGTTTACCCGAAAAAAGGAGTGCAAATTTAAACCGTTATTGGTATTCGCCAAAACGATCAATGAATATAAACCTCCTGCAAACCAGATAGTTAGTACAAATGAAATTAAGCACGGGCACTGCCCTTGTCCCAGATCACTTTCACTGTGTCAATTCTCCTTTTTTCGATTTTCAAGATGATGAAAGTGAAAGGAAGGATTGTGACAGTGTCGCCTTGCTTGGGAAAGTCTTCGGTGAAAGCCAAAATCAAGCCCCCCAGGGTTTCGTATTCGCCAATTGGCAAGTTGAGCCCGAAATGGTCGTTAAGGTAGTCTACTTCCAAACGTGCACTCAGCAAGAAGGTGCGCTCATCAATTTTTTGTTCTACCAGGTCGTCGTTGTCGTGCTCATCTTCAATTTCGCCAAAGATCTCTTCAATAACATCTTCCATGCTCACCATACCTGACGTGCCGCCAAACTCATCCATGACAACCGCAACGCTTTTGCGCTCTTTTATCAGTTGTACCATCAGCGCGTTAGCCATTGCCGTCTCCTGGGTGATTATCAATGGCGTGAGGATATCTTCAATACGAGCAGGTCTTTTGAACAGCGCAGCAGAGTGACAATAGCCGATCAAATCGTCAATGGTATCCTTGTAAATTAAGATTTTGGAATGACCACTTTCTACAAATGCTTCTCTGAGCTTTTCAATGCCCTCGTCTATGCCTACTGCAGAGATTTCCATACGTGGAATCATACAGTCGCGGACTTTTACAGTTTTAAACTCCAGCGCGTTGTGGAATATCTTTTTATCAAGTTCAATATCCTCGTTTTCGTGCCGCACCTTCATCATGTTCTTCAAATAGTTGTTGAGGTCGGTTAAGCCAAACACCGGCTTTACTTCCGAATATTCAATACCCATTACTTTGGTGATCACTATTTTAGAAAGCCCGACAATGGTGAAAGTCAGAGGGTAAAGCAACCAATAAAAAATATTGAAAGGCACTGCCAGCGTAGCAAGTACGAGATTGGGATTAATGAGAAACAGACTTTTGGGCAGGAATTCTGCAGTGAATAGAATAAACAATGTGGAGATCAAAGTTTCAATCATCAGGTGGATCACCTCATCATTCAGATTGGGAGGTAAAAAATCGAGAAGTGGATCGATTAGCTGAGCCATGAATATCCCGAAGAGCACAAGTGCTACGGTATTGCCAATGAGTGTAGTGCCGATAAATGCAGAAGGGTTTTTTAAAAATTTGGCCATGATCAAACCCCATGGCTTACCTTGTTTTCCTTGTAATTCAATCTGGAGTTTATTGGCTGAAAGGAATGCAATCTCAATTCCTGAGAAGAAAAAGGAAAAAACAAGGGTGGCGAAAATGAGCGGTAAAAGACTGGTATCCATGCTATTTCCTTTTGCGATAGAGGTAGAGGAAAAAGAAGGCGATGGAAAGCATCACTGCCCAATAGCCCTTGCCGACGCCCAAGGCCATCATTTCATAAATGCCGATGATGATAAAAGCTGTCGCTAATGAGAGCAGCAACGAGTTGACTAATTTCATGAAGGCGCAAAGATAACAGGATTCGCAGAATCTGGCTTTCTATTCGTTTACCTCCACATTCCCTGAAGTGTTTTTAAGGGAATAGTGGGATAGGTCCTGATCGGCCAATAGCCCGGTGCCATAGATCACGTCATTTTTTTGGGTGATGGTAACAAATTTGTCGGTGAATATTTTCTTGGTATCAGGTTTCCAAAAAAGCTCTTCAGTGTTCAATTGTTCTCCTTTTTCAAGGTTTACCACTTCTACTTTGCCCCGGCCACGCCATTTTTTTTCTTCTTTGAAATAGAAAGCAGTGTTGGCGCGCAGGGTAGACGTCATTTTGCCAAGCTCATTGTAAAACTCCAGATAGATGCCTTCGGGGAATTCGCGGTCGCCATTTTGAAATTCGTTCACTTTTTTAGCCTGCAGCATCACTTTCACCTTCTCTTTTTCGGTGTAGTGCATAACGATGTTTTCGGCCTGGCGCAACGGCCCTTCGTAAGCAACCACCTTTTCAACTTGCTTTGTTGAGCAAGAAACGGGGATCAACACAGTTAGTAGAAAACCCGCTGTTCGGAATGAAGCAAATGGACTTTTATAATTTCTCATTAAAAAAAGAAGGCTGGCTCCTCGCCAGCCTTTGCAACTATTGTGCTAAAGTCTATTCTTTCCTGGCCTTTACTGTCACAGTCTCATTTATCCAGCAGCCAATTTTCTTGATTTCACCAGCTTTCCAGTTGGCTTTGGTCAAGTCGGCTGCAGTAGGGTATTGAGCTAATGTCTGCTCCATTTTTTCGCGATCTCCTGATTTCAAATACATCTGAAATGCAGCTATATAAACCAGCTTCTCTTCAGCTGATCCTGCACTCTTTGAGCAATCGGTAGTTGACGCCCTGTAAAGGTCTCCGATTTTTTCGTAGCACTCTTTGCAAGTCGGATCGGTAACTAATCCTTGACGGTAGATGTCGCGGGCACCGGTTTTATTGTCCTTTTGAAATTCGATATCGCCTTTCAAAATTTCAACAGAAGCTTTTTCGGCAGGCGTTTTTGCCAAAGTTTGTGCTTCGGCTAGCAAAGGTGTTGCCTTATCAAAGTTTTTGTTCTGGATGTATTGTGAGCACAATTCATTGGTGATAGCAAAATCGGGTGAGGCTTTGTGTAATGCTTCGGCAGCTTCAATCCACGTGGCTTCGTTCCGGCAATTGTCATTAAGCATTGCATTATAGATCTTTTTGGCTAAAGCTATATCGCTAGGGTTAGCTTTGAATTTTGCTTCAAAGTTTTTCTTAACAAAGGCACAATTCATTTTCACGGTCTTGGCGAGCTTAGCATCAATGGCCGAAGTCACTTTTTTATACTTCTCAATATCACTGGTCTTATTCTGCTCCTGGGCTTTTTTTACTTTACTGTCCACCACTTCCATCAACTTATTGTAGCGCTGCATCACCTGATCTTCATTCAGTGATTTGAGCATTTCTGCATTATTTTTCACAATGCCCATGTACGCATCAAGATTGTTGTCCATCACATTGTTGCCACTCACTTCATAGGTCTTATCGAAAATAGCCAGCACATCAGCTACTTTATCCTTATTCTGACCATTGTATTTATAGGCGGAAATGGCTTTGCGATTGAGCACATTCATTTCATCACCACAGTTTTTGATACGCAGATCATATACAATCATCAATGAATCTACATATCCTTGCTTGGTGGCAGGGTCAAGTTCCTGGCCAGCCAGTTTATCATAGGTTTCGATGGAGGCCACGTATAAATCCGAATGCCACTGCGGAACGTTGGTCATCATCCACTTCAGGCTTCCGGTGGCTGCCTTATAGTTTTGATCTTTTATAGCGGCTTTAAACGCATCAACATACTTTTCTGCGGTGGTCTGGTCTTGCGGCCATTTGTACTCGGTACACTGTGACCACGCACTCATGTTGAGTGTTAAAAGAGCCAAGACTAGAAATACATTTTTAAGCTTCATACTGGTAATGGTTAAATCATAGTAAAGGTTAATCGAATTTTCGTTTTATAAACCAACGGTCGTTAAAAGTGATGCCAAAATAAATCCTAAAATAGTTTTCCTGAAGAGAATTTTGAGAAACAATTCCGCGCTGCCCGATTCTTACCCCCAAATCAACGGTAGAAAAGCCATTTACCGGTAAGGAAAATCCAAATGTTCCGGCAATGTCAGTCAGAGGATTGCCATTGACCAGGAACGGGAATCGTTCATAGGTGGCACCCACCCGGTAGGCAACTCTATTGAGATAATTTGTATAGTCTTCGCCTTTAGGTATAATCTCTCCGCCAATGGAAGCCCTGTAAGAAGTAGTGGGAACTTCCCGTGTCTGTGAATATTGGTTATAATCTGGGAATTTTATCTGGTAAGATTCATAATTCTTATAATCCAGAAGAGTAAAATCAGCTCCTGCAGTCCAGTGGTCAATTTTGCCAAACGAGATACCAGCTCCAAAACTTTGCGGGAGCGTAAATTTTGCACTTAAATTGGAAATAGTGGTTGAGTCGATGACCACTCCAGATAAGCTAATTGACTCTGTAGTGGCTTTATGCTTGACACCCGTATTGGTTCTCAGCGAATAAATTAAGCCAATGTTTAATCGATAATTCTTTTTAAAGAGTGAGTCTTTGTGAAAAGAAATCCCCCCGGTGAAGTTTGTGCCACCAAATGAATATTGTGATACAAGTGCCGAGTAATTATTTACTGCAACCCCACTGAGTGTATTGAAGTCTTTGATATTGATGGCGCCAAACAGATAGGAGGCCTTAACGCCCAAAGAAAAATATCTGTTTAGGGCTACTCCGTTTGACCAATAAAATTGACTTATACCACCCTTTCCGGTTTCCTGAACATTCATCGGTATGTTACTGCTTCCCGTAATTAAAGTTTGGTAGCTGAGGTTATAACTAACAGATGAATAAGGCATTGTACCTACCGAGGTCGTCCACTTGCCAGCCATGACAGGGAATGCTATGGCTAGGTAATTCAGATTTCCACTTGCAAAGCTTTGTGTATTTGTCCCATCATAAGCCGTGTTTTTTTCCATCTGCATGCCGCCTTGAAAAACGGTTACGCGATTGAAAACCAGAAGCGCAGGGTTTATGTTGTTCAAATACCAGCCGGTTGGGTTGCTAATTCCCAGTCCACCCATACCTTGATTCTGGGCTATGCCACCATTGTTAAGCTCGCCAACGCCAAATTTTGAAAAAGGGCTGGACGCAACTTGCCCGCTTGCACTGAGTGCAACAAAAAATAAAATGAAAAGTGCGGGAAAAACCCTTCTACTACACTGCATTATGAAGCAATATCCTGTTCACACCGCTCAATACGAGATCGGGGGTTGCAAATATGGGAGGTTTCAGATTGTTTTCAAAAAACAAAATATCGCCACCGCATAAAACTACACCCAGGCCGGGGTATTCTGTTTTGTATTTTTCTATAGTCCCTTCCATTTCTGCTAAAACTCCGTTCAAAACTCCGCTGCGGATACAGCTTTCGGTGCTGTCGCCAATCAGTTTTTCTGATTTGGCCGCCTTGACTAACGGCAATCGTTCAGTAAAAGTATGTAAGGCTTTAAAGCGCATTTCAATCCCCGGCGAGATAGCCCCTCCATGATAATTTTTGTTACGGTCAACAAAATCATAAGTAATGCATGTGCCTGCATCAATGACGAGACAATCCTGTTCAGGCACAAGATCAAGTGCTCCACATACTGCTGCAATCCTGTCTACGCCCAATGTTTCTGGGGTTTTGTAACGAATCGTGACGGGCAGTGAGAGAGATGTTGACAATAGAAATTTTCTATTCGCCCGAGCCCAGGCTAAAACCTGATCACCGGGCATGCCTACCGAACTTACCATTACGTTTTCAAAAGAGTGCCCGGAAAGAAACTTGTGCATCTCATCAGTATCCGGAAAGATGAACTTCTTTTCGAGGTGTGTACCTGAAAAAATCCCTGCCTTGAATCTGGTGTTGCCGCAGTCGATCGCCAAGTTCATGATTCAATGATTACTTTCGTATCCAATTTTTGAAGTTTGCGAAAATATGCAATCAAAACCGATAAATAAATACAAAGTCATCGGGCTTATGTCGGGCACGTCATTGGATGGTGTAGACATTGCCTTTTGTAAATTTTCTTTTAAAAAGAACAAGCCTTCCTTTTCTATTGAAGCCTCCAAAACCTTTCGATACTCTGATCATTGGAAAAGTAAACTTTCAGAGGCCCATCTGCTTTCAGGCGAAGAATTAATGCAATTTCATTCGGGTTACGGAAAATTCCTTGGCCAGCTCTGCAACCAATTCATTGAAAAAAACGAGATTAGAAACGTTGACCTGATTGCCTCGCACGGCCACACGGTTTTTCATCAACCAGATAATAAATTTACATTTCAACTGGGGAATGGCAATGAAATTCATGCTGCGACTCAGCTGCCGGTAGCATTTGATTTCCGAAGCATGGATGTAGCGCTCGGTGGCGAAGGCGCACCCTTAGTACCAGTTGGCGATAAATTCCTTTTTTCAGAATATGATGTGTGCTTGAATCTGGGTGGCATAGCCAACCTTTCAATAGATGTAAAAGGGGAGCGGAAAGCCTTCGATATTTGTTTTTGCAACCTCGCTCTAAATCATCTTGCATTGAAGGCAGGAAAAGATTTTGATGCCGGCGGCAAACTCGCCTCAATCGGATCGGTAAATGAAAGGCTTCTTAACTCTTTGGATATAATCTATTCCCGCAACCAAAAGAAGAAACCATCCCTAGGTCGTGAAGGTTTTGAAAAGCAAATACAACCCTTGCTCGATGATGAATCAATCCCATTGAACGACAGGCTTCGTACGGTTTGTGAATCAATCACGAATGAAATTTCCTTTGCCATTCCTTATGCCAGGAAGAGAACGAAATTATTGGTAACAGGTGGCGGTGCACACAATAAGTTTTTGATAGAATTAATACAACAGAAGCTACAAGAGAAAACAAAAATTATCGTACCGGATAAAACCATTGTGAATTTCAAAGAAGCGCTCGTCTTTGCTTTTTTGGGCGTACTGCGATTGAGGAATGAAATTAACGTGTTGAAAAGCGTAACCGGAGCATCCCGCAACTCTTGTTCGGGTGTTTTAATCGGGTAGATTTGTAGCCGTATTTTTTAAAGTCTTTAAAATTTAGCCATGAAAGAACTTCTTCAAAAATTTGAGAATAAGCGTGCCGAGATAGTTTTTGAATGGAAAGATGCGGAAACCGAAGCCGAAGGATGGGTGGTGATCAATTCCCTGCGTGGAGGCGCAGCAGGTGGTGGCACACGCATGCGCAAAGGCCTTGATAAACGTGAAGTTGAGTCGCTGGCGAAGACGATGGAAGTGAAATTTACTGTTTCGGGTCCACCAATAGGAGGCGCAAAGTCAGGAATCAATTTTGACCCCAATGATCCACGCAAAGCCGGTGTGCTTCACCGCTGGTATCTGGCTGTGATGCCATTGCTGAAATACTATTACGGAACTGGCGGAGATCTTAATGTAGATGAAATTCATGAAGTAATCCCGCACACAGAAGATGTCGGTATCTGGCATCCGCAGGAAGGTGTTTTCACAGGCCACTTCAAGCCGAGCGAGCCTCAAAAGGTGAATCGCATCGGCCAACTGAGGCAGGGCGTTGTGAAAGTAATTGAAGACAAGAAATTTACTCCCGCACTTGAAAAAAAATATACAGTAGCAGATATGTGCACCGGCTATGGTGTGGCGCAGGCAGTGCGTCATTATTACGAGCTCTGGGGCGGAGAAGTAAAAGGTAAGCGTGTGATTGTGCAGGGGTGGGGTAATGTGGGTGCTGCGGCAGGTTTTTATCTAAGCCAGCTTGGAGTGAAGATAGTTGGGGTATTAACTCGCGAAGGCGGACTGATTAATCAGGCGGGCTTTTCGCATGAAGAAATTTGTAAGCTTGTGGTTGACCGTGAAGGCAATAGGCTGGTAACAGAAGATTTGCTTCCATTTGATATTGTGAATCAAAAAATCTGGGATCTTGACTTTGAGATTTTCATTCCGGCAGCAGCCTCACGGTTAGTAACAAAACAACAAGTCGATAAGATGATTTCTTCAGGCGTTGAAGTATTTTCATGTGGAGCGAATGTGCCTTTTGCAGATCCTGAAATTTTCTTTGGTTCTACCGGCCTCGATGCAGACGAAAAAATTTCCATTGTCCCTGATTTTATTGCCAACTGTGGAATGGCGCGCGTATTTGCCTATTTTATGGAAAGTGAAGCTGCCATGGATGATTCAGCTATTTTCAATGATATTTCAAATACAATCCGGAAAGCGCTGGAGAAAACGAAGAAAGCCAACCCTGCCAAAACACAAATTGCTCAGGCTTCTTTTGAAATTGCGCTTAGACAATTGGTGGGGAACTGATATATTGGCTGTGTAGTTTATAGAGAACAAAAAAATCAAACTCTATGTCATTACCACAACAAACAGCACTGATCACCGGCGGCACCAAAGGAATAGGTTTTGGAATTGCAGCCTCATTGTTAAGTCAAGGAGTAAAGGTGGCTATCACCGGCCGCAAGCAGGCTTCTGTAAATGAAGCTGTAAAAAAATTAAGCAGCAAAGGCGAAGTACTAGGTATTGTGGCTGACGTTCGTAGTCTGGAATCGCAGCAAAATGCGGTTCAGCAAGTTCTGGCCAAATGGGGCCGTCTTGATGTGCTCGTTGCCAATGCCGGTGCCGGTTTCTTCAGCCCAATTGATGAGATGACTGTTGACCAGTGGAATGAAACCATCGATACCAACCTTACAGGTGTATTTTTCAGTATAAAAGCTGCTGTTGAGAGTTTGAAGAAAACGCATGGTTATCTCATCACACTTTCAAGTTTGGCAGGTGCCAATTTCTTTGCCGGAGGCGCGGCTTACAATGCCAGCAAGTTTGGGTTGACCGGCTTTACACAGGCTGTGATGCTTGACCTAAGAAAGTTTGGAATAAAGGTGACCACAATTATGCCAGGCTCGGTAGCCACCGAATTTAATAGCCAGGCTCTTCGCCCCGAAGATGCATGGAAAATTCAGCCGGAAGATATCGGCCAAATGGTTGTTGATCTGCTGAAAATGAATCCCCGCACGCTTCCCAGCAAGATTGAAGTGAGGCCAACTCAGCCCAAATAATTTGAATAGTTTACTAACCGTGAATCATAACGCCAAAAGTAAACCTGGCCAAAATAATAAAACCAAAGGGGATAAGTTTGGCGGTAAATGTCATGAGGCGGTGGGGTAGGGTTCATACGAAATGAAACGGTTTACCCACGTACATTTGTACAAAGCGGATCGCTTTTATAAGAAAGAACTTTAAGTGGACCTATCCTTGCGCGCCAGCAAGCAGGTAAAGCACAGCCATCCGTACTGCTACGCCGTTTTCCACCTGATCCAAAATGATTGAGTGGTGAGAGTCGGCGGCATCGCTGGTAAGTTCTACACCGCGGTTGATTGGCCCGGGATGCATGAGTACGATTTTCTTTTTCAGGTCGTCAAGCATTTTCTTATTGATGCCGTAATAAAGCGTGTATTCGCGCAGCGAAGGGAAATATTTTAGCTGTTGTCTTTCCAATTGGATCCGTAGCACGTTGGCCACGTCACACCATTCGAGTGCCTTTTGGACTTCAAGCTCGACTTGTACACCGAGCGATGAGATGAACTTTGGAAGGAGTGTCGGCGGGCCACAAACCATCACTTCCGCTCCTAATTTTTTGAGCGCAAAAATGTTTGAAAGCGCTACTCGAGAATGTAAAATATCGCCAATAATGGCAACTTTCTTTCCTTCCACACTTCCGAGCTTTTCATGGATGGAAAAAGCATCGAGCAAGGCTTGTGTAGGATGCTCGTGCGTGCCGTCTCCGGCATTGACAATATTGGCTTTGATGTGTTTCGAGAGAAAGTGTGGCGCCCCAGCGCTGGCGTGACGCATCACCACCATATCCACTTTCATTGCCAAAATATTATTGACTGTGTCTAACAGGGTTTCACCTTTTTTTACGCTGCTGCTTGATGCTGAAAAATTAACTACATCGGCCGACAGTCGTTTTTCAGCCAGTTCGAATGAAAGCCTGGTGCGAGTGGAGTTTTCAAAAAAGATGTTAGCAATGGTCACATCGCGAAGCGAAGGTACTTTCTTGATCGGGCGATTGATGACGTCTTTAAAATTGCTGGCAGTTTCAAAAATAAGTTCTATGTCCTGGCGGGTGATGTCTTTGATTCCGAGTAAGTGCCGTTGACTTAGTTTTGACATTTTTAATCTTTATTGATTAACCAGATTTTATTTTGTTTGTGACCTTGCGCTTGCAATTCTACCAGTACGCGCTGAGTATCAAGTGTGTCTACATATTTGCCAACATAATCTGCCGCAATGGGCAAATCCCGAGTCAATTTCCGATCGACTAATACGAGCAACTCCACTTTGGCTGGCCGTCCAAAAGAAATCATGGCATCGAGAGCTGCACGAACAGTACGTCCGGTGAAGAGTACATCATCAATAAGAACTACATTTTTCTCTTCGATGGCGAATGGTACCCGCGTTTCGCTTGCTTTTGGCGGCGCATCGCGTCGTCTGAAATCATCGCGGTGAAATGTAGCATCGAGGTAGCCAAGCGGAACTGAGATTTTTAACTGTTTTAGCTTCTGATGAATGAGTTCGGCCAAGAATATGCCTCTTGGCTGTAGCCCTAAAATGACACAATTGCTAAAATCTGAGTGGTTTTCGATGAGTTGTTGGCAAAGGCGGCTGAGAGTGATGTCGAGGTGCTTCGAATCGAGGATCAGTTTTTTCTGCATACGCCGATGCGAAAGTACGGGAAATTAGTCACATATAGACAATACATATCAGGCGTTGGGCATTAGGGATTGGGGGCAACTATCGCGGACTTGGGACAAGGTATTATTCATGGTCATACACAGAAAAATCATGATCTATGAAAATGACATGCATTATAAATTTATGCCGATGAACAAGAATTGGTTTTTTTCCTTGAAATCTGAGTGCAAGCAAATAGTCCACGTCTTTAGTTACAAATGCAGGAATCACCTGGTTAATGCTATCTCTATCTATTTTTTCGCAACCTAATCCATGTCTTGGGGCGCCCCATATTTCTTCCCAAGTCATATTACACCATTTCTCAATTTTGTCTAGCAAAGCTGCCTTTTGATCGTCAGAGCATTTAGAAATAGAATAATCCTTATGAAGATGTTTGAAGCAAAAAATAGGATGGTTCCTATCTTCTAATTCAACCATTGCTGGCGCAATTATATTTTTTCCCCCATCAACCTTGGGAGAAAGGATAAGCGATTTTTGTTTGTGTCTATTGGGATTTTTAGCCACAATTTAGGCTAATCTGGTTTTGAAATAGTTAACCAATTTATCGTGTGTTATCTCATTATTCATTGGCGTTGTTTTCCATGGTGGCTCAACATGAGTGAGGTTCATCAATTTTACCGCAGAAAATTGCCCATAAACCTTATTCACTTCCTTGAATAGTTCCAATTGAGATTTCGTTTTAAATATCGACCAATCCCCTTTGATATTATCCAATGGTATGCCTAAACTCCCACTATCTTTATATTGATGATAAACCTCCTCAACAACAGGGCCATATTGCCAAGCAATGATTTTCTCTTTAAATAAAGGCTTCCCAAACTTAGCCAAGTTGAATCCTTGGACATAATATAGGAGCTTTTGAAGTTTTAAATTTGAAACAGTATCTCCTTTATTAGGATTGTATAGGCTAAGAATTGCCTTAGCTATGGTTTTTGAATCAGTCATTTTTGCCCCTATTTAAAGTAATGGGATATTATGGAACGCACAAATATCAAATTTTTGCATAAAATTCCAATGTTTTTTACTAAGAAATTTAGCAAATGGTTAAATGGGTAGAAAAAGAGGCTTATTCAGCCTCATTTTTCTTTATCAAATCCTTATAATTTCAACCTGCCTTGTATGTGCGTTAGAATGCTTGCTAACCTTTCCTGATGCGGATATTGTATCTGTATGCAAATTCATCTGCGTAAGCCTGTAAATGCTTATTAGATACTTGGTGATAGATGCCGATTGGGTAATAGGCATTAAAGATTAGGCATTGGTATTAGTCAATAGTCATTGGGCAATAGTTATTGCGCAGTAGGGAATGGTAACAGTCAATGGTTTGGGGCAGGGATAGGAACGGAAAGCCCGAAGTGTGAGGATTTGAGCATTGGGCGGACTTGCAGTGTATAGCCCGATGGCCGCCTCGGCCAGCCCCCAAAATGAAGAACTTCGTTTAGAAAAGAATGCGATGGCTGTTTGTATAATTCGTCGTTTTACCGATATTTGCACTCCCTTTTTCTGGAAAGGGCTCATTTAAAACGATTTATATGGCAAGGGTTTGTGAAATTTCGGGAAAAAGACCGCAAGTAGGTAATAAGGTATCGCATGCTAACAACAAGTCGAAACGCAGGTTTTACCCTAATCTTCAGACAAAAAAGTTTTTTATTCCTGAAGAAAATAAGTGGATTACATTGAAAGTTTCCACGAAAGTGATCAAGACAATCAGTTCAAAAGGCATTAGTGTTGTGCTGAAAGAAGCGCGTCAAAAAGGCACACTGACAGCCACTATTTAAAATTTAAAAGACCATGGCAAAGAAAGGAAACCGCATTCAGGTGATTTTGGAGTGCACAGAGCATAAAACCAGCGGGCTACCGGGCATGAGCCGCTATATCACCACCAAGAACAGAAAAAACACTACCGAGCGTATTGAGTTAAAGAAGTACAATCCGGTGATGAAAAAAATGACCCTTCATAAAGAAATTAAGTAAGATAGCTATTGGTTAATCTTTAGTCGAAAACCGCACCAACTGATAACCAAACTAACTTTTAACTTATTACAATTAACTAATAACAAAATAGCATGGCAAAGAAAGTAGTTGCATCGCTCAAGAAAACAGACGGTAAGAACTTTGCAAAAGTGATTCGTGCCGTGAAATCAGAAAAAACTGGCGCTTACATCTTCAAAGAAGAGATTGTAGCCTCTGACTTGGTAAAAGAAACACTGGCTAAAAAAGGCTAGTTGCTAAAGTATTGAATTTGGAAAGTCCCCACGCGGGACTTTTTTATTTTTGCATCGTACCGAACAAATCTCATGTCATTTCTGGGTAATTTATTTTCAAAGGAAAAAAAGGAATCGCTCGACCACGGCCTGCAAAAGTCGAAGGAGAGCTTTTTTGGCAAGCTGGGAAAGGCTCTGATTGGCAAATCTTCGGTAGATGATGAAGTGCTTGACAACCTCGAAGAAATCCTGATTTCATCGGATGTAGGCGTTGATACAACTTTAAAAATCATAAAGCGCATTCAAGGCAGGGTGGCTAAGGATAAATACCTCGGCACTGGCGAGCTTGATACTATTCTCAAAGAGGAAATTGCCTTCCTGCTCGGCGAAAGCAATTCTGTTTCCGAAACTGATTTTGAAACACCAACAGAAGCAAAGCCTTATGTACTGATGGTTGTGGGCGTAAACGGAGTGGGTAAGACTACAACAATTGGCAAACTATCATCTCAATTTAAAAAGAAAGGCAAAAGCGTAGTACTTGGCGCGGCAGATACATTTCGTGCTGCTGCCGTTGATCAGCTGAAACTTTGGGGCGAGCGTACCGGTGTTCCTGTTATATCAAAAGGAATGAATACAGACCCGTCGGCGGTAGCGTTTGAAGCCGTCCAAAAAGGAATGGAACTTGGCGCCGATGTGATCATTATTGATACTGCGGGCCGCTTGCATACCAAGATGAACCTCATGAACGAGCTTTCAAAAATAAAACGCTCTATTGAGAAGGTATTACCAGGCGCACCTCATGATGTATTGTTGGTTTTGGACGGAAGCACGGGTCAAAACGCAGTAATTCAGGCCAGAGAGTTTACAAAAGCCACCGAAGTCACTTGCCTAGCTATCACCAAACTTGATGGTACTGCCAAAGGTGGCGTGGTCATTGGTATTTCTGATGAATTTAAAATCCCTGTAAAATATATTGGCGTAGGTGAAAAAGTAGATGACTTGCAGGTTTTCAACAAAAGTGAATTTGTCGATTCGCTGTTTAGAAAAAACTAACTGAATTACTTAATCTTTTTTCACTACGACAGGTGGTAGCTTTCTCCAGGCAAACCGCCAGAAGACCTGATAGTTAAATCCCCACCACGGCTTGTTTTGCACAATGCCATAGCCGGGCATATCATAAGGAGCCAGCGTTGCGCTGTTACCTTTTGTGCCAGGTGCAAATTTCATGCGGGCAGTATAACCCATCCATAGCCCTTTCCAGATCTTTACCCGAAGGCCCGTGGTGAGTTCGCCCCAGCCACCGCTAACGCTCCCGTTGGACAATTGATAGTTTGCCGGCGAAAATAAAGGTGAAGTAGCTTGGTAGGTTAACGTCTCATGAAACAATGAATGTCCAACACGAAAACCTAGAAAAAACATGTTTCTGTCAGGGTCATTGGTTAGAAAATTGACATCGATTCCCATACGGAAGTAAGTGCCTCCATTAGTGTAGTTGCCATTGTTTAGGGTGAGATTCTTCGCCCACGAACCGACATCTACGGCTAAATAATATCTTGAGAAATCGATGTCGCCATTAAGCTCCCAGCCTTTAAAAGTTTGCCCTGTTTTGACAAGGCTGATTATGTCTGTGCCAACGCGTAAAGCCGATGGGGAATAATCTATTTTTGGCTTTGGGATTGCTTTGGGCTTTGTAGTCGTAGTGGTCTTCTCTTGCGCCTGTGCAAATTGAGCCAGTAGTAAAGCCAGGTAAACGCTAATACAATATCTGATAATTGATAGCATAAGCGGAGGGTCCTGAACTTGTTGGGTCTTTTATTAAATCGGTGCTGATAATTTTTATTTGAGCACTGCTCAGGTTGGTTCTGATGATTTTTAAATTATGATAAAAAGTAAAAGCGCCACAATCTCTTGAAATCACTTTGCTTTGTTTAGTGTAGGTCACTTGTAGCGTATCTGTTGCCGTGATGGTCGGGTTATCAACATCATCTGCTCTATGAAAGATGAAAGTTGTTGATGTTGCATCAGTGCTGATATCTAATGGAATCAGTAGCTCAGACGACAAGGAATCCTGCAACAAAAGGGAATTAGAGTTGGAGACTGTGATCGAAGTAAAAGCAACCGTTGTATCGGTGGTTATGTTTGTTTTTTTCTTGAATTGAAAATGAACGTAGTTGGTAGCGCTGATAAGACAGTCGCCCTCGTTGAAACAACTGGCCAAAACAAGGGAAACAAACATTAAGACAACAAACTTCATCAGCGCCTGCAAATATAAGTGTTAACGATCGGCTACCTCATTTTTTTGTAACTTTGCCGCCTTAATTTATCCGGTTTGAAAACAAAAGGCCATCGCAAAAATAAAGTCAATATAGTAACCCTGGGTTGCTCTAAAAACCTGGTAGACAGCGAGGTGTTGCTTACCCAGCTTAAGGGCAACAATATTGATGCCATACATGAATCTAAAAATGACGATGCTAATATTGTTGTTATCAATACCTGTGGATTTATTGATAATGCCAAGCAGGAATCCATTGATACGATCTTGCGCTATGTAGATGCAAAAGAAGAAGGCCTTGTCGAGAAAGTGTATGTCACGGGTTGTCTTTCGCAGCGTTACAAAGCCGATCTCGAGAAGGAAATTCCCTTGGTAGATGCCTGGTTTGGCACTCGTGATCTTTCAAGACTGCTAAAACAACTGAATGCAAATTACAAGCAAGAGTTGGTAGGCGAACGGATCCTTACTAATCCCAGTCATTTTGCTTATTTGAAAATATCTGAGGGGTGTGATCGCCCGTGTTCGTTTTGTGCGATTCCGCTGATGCGGGGAAAACATATCTCAAGACCAATGGAAGAGTTGGTGCTCGAAGCAAAAAACCTGGCCAAAGGAGGGACGAAAGAGTTGTTACTGATAGCACAGGATTCAACGTATTACGGACTCGATCTCTATAAAAAAAGAAACCTTGCCGAATTGCTCAAGCGGCTTTCTGATGTTGAGGGTATTGAATGGATACGGTTGCATTATGCATTTCCAACCGGTTTCCCGATGGATGCGCTTGATGTGATGGCCGAACGAAATAATATCTGCAAGTATTTGGATATCCCTCTTCAGCACGGATCTACAGAAATGTTGCAGTTTATGAGGCGCGGCACAACACGTGAAAAGACGGAGGCACTTTTGCAGACGATTCGAGAGAAAGTACCCGGTATAGCGATCAGAACTACTTTGATTGCCGGCCATCCTGGTGAAACGCAAATGCACTTTGATGAGATGATGTCATTTGTTGAGAGGTCTCGTTTTGACCGACTTGGCGTGTTTACCTATTCACACGAAGAGAATACGCACTCTCATTCGATGGCTGATGACGTTCCCGCCAAGATCAAACAAGAGCGGGTTGATCAGCTGATGGAGCTACAGCAGGGCATATCACTTGAGTTGAACCAAGCCAAGGTTGGTGATACGTATAAAGTACTCGTTGACCGAAAAGAGGAAGGAGTTTTTATTGGTCGCACCGAGTTTGATTCCCCGGAAGTAGACAATGAAGTGATTTTGGAAACTAAAGATTACCTCCGGTTGGGTGATTTTGTAAATGCCCAAATAACAGGCGCCACCGAATTTGACCTGACGGCTAAAGTCATTTAGTTGTTAAAAAGTTCTTAAAATCGAAAAGCAGCCTGAGAAAAAATATCGATCTTACTTTTTAAAGAACCAAGTTGCTTCGTTAACCGTTATTCGCCCCATGGTTTACCTAAAACTTTCCTGTTGTTGATATGCAGCTCCACAAAATTGCTCTGGCGGATACACGCTCTTTCACTTCATTTTTTCTTGACTACATCTCCAAAAAAGAATCCCTTAAAAAATTCTATCGCCGGTTTCCTTCAGTTGAAAATTTCAAACTGCAGATAACAGAAAAAGCCGAATCGTTCCCTCAACTCAGCCGTACTATTTTATCAGACACGTTAAAACGCCAATACGAGGGGCTTGAGGCAAGCGAATCAGTAACGTCCAATCTACGATCACTCAAGGACTCCAAAACGTTTACCATCACCACGGGACATCAGCTGAATATTTTTACCGGCCCTCTTTATTTCATTTACAAAATTGTCACTGTCATAAACATATGTGCAGTTCTTAAAAAGAAATACCCTGAACACAATTTTGTGCCTGTCTATTGGATGGCAAGTGAAGACCATGACTATGATGAAATCAAATCGTTTCGGTTGTATGGAAAAAAATACGCCTGGGAAACAGACCAAACCGGAGCCGTCGGGAGATTCGATCCGAAAAGCTTAGTGAAACTTAGTGATGAATTACCCGGAGATGTTTCTCTTTTTAGAAATGCTTACAGTAAAAATAAGACGCTTGCTGATTCAACCCGGTATTATGTTAACGAGCTTTTTGGAAGTGAAGGGTTAATCGTATTGGATGCAGATGACCGTGCTCTTAAAGCACAGTTTAAAGATGTGATTAGCAATGACCTGTTTACTCATTCTGGCAAGGAGTTGGTGGAAGAAAAGAACAAACAGCTGGAAGAGCTTGGCTATCATCCACAGGTTTTCGCACGCGACATTAACTTTTTTTATCTCGATAAAAATATTCGTGGACGCATTGAAAAGAAGGATGACCATTATCATGTTGTTGATACTTCGTTAAATTTTTCTGCCGAAGAAATTAAGAAATTGATCGATGCGGAGCCTGAGAAGTTCAGTCCAAATGTGATCCTTCGCCCGCTTTACCAGGAGACGATCCTTCCTAACCTTGGCTACGCCGGAGGGCCGGCCGAAGTAGTGTACTGGCTTCAATTGAAAGGTGTGTTCGAATTTTTTAAAACACCATTTCCCATTTTGATGCCACGCAACTTTGCCTCTGTATTGGATGAGCCCACAAAAAATAAGTTTTTGAAGACAGGCCTGAAGCTAAAGGATTTTTTTGAAGAGAAGAATTACCTTTTCAATCATTGGATCGCAGAAAATTCTCAAACCGATTTGTCGCTGGGCAAAGAAATTAACGAGGTATCTGAGTTCTTCGGTCAAATAAAGTCCCGCGCTTCTCAGATTGATATTACATTATTGAAACACATTGACGCGCAAAAATCACGGATGGCACATGCATTGGAGGGTATAGAACATAAAATGATGCGTGCCGAAAAGCGCAAGCATGCAGACAAACTTGGGCAAATCGAAAAAGTAAAGGATTTCCTGTTTCCCAATGGCAGTCCGCAGGAACGAACCGATAACTTCCTGAATTTTTACCAGCAGGATCCTCAATTGATAAAAAAGCTTATTGAATGTTTTGATCCTTTTGATTTCCGGTTTAATGTTATCGAGCTTTGAACAAAAAAGAACTTCGAGATAAGTATTTAAAACTTCGGCTCGCACTTTCCCCAGAAGAGCTGGCTAGACAAAGTCAAATTATTTGCGACTCGTTTTTCTCTTTAATTGACCTCACGAAGATTAGAACGATCCACATTTTTCTTCCCATCGATTCAAAAAAAGAACCAGACACATGGTTAATTATTGATCGATTGAAAAAGGAACATGCACATATTCGTGTTTCGATTCCAAAAATTGATGATGCAAATAGACTAGAAAATCTCTTCTTTAAAGACAAACAGCAAATTGCGGTAAACAAATGGGGAATTCCAGAACCTCAATATGGAGAACCTACACCAACGAAAGAGATTGATCTGGTAATGGTTCCTATGCTTGCCTTCGATCAGGCCGGCAACAGGGTAGGCTACGGCAAAGGATTTTATGATGCGTTCTTGAAAGAGTGCAGAAGTGACTGTAAAAAAATCGGGCTGTCTTTTTTTGAAGCGATTGAAAATATTAAGGATATTCAACCTCATGATGAAAGGCTGACTCATGCGATTACACCTGCAAGAATTTATACTTTTTAAATAGCTGGTTCCTGCTGACTTAGGCAATGAAATGACCCCAGCCCCCAAATAATGTCAGCGGAGTCAAGTCCAACTACTTTCCGGTTGGGAAAATATTTTTGAAGAATATCCAATGCCTGATCATCCTTCTTATCCCGATAGGTTGGAACAACTACGTACTTATTAGCGATATAAAAGTTAGCATACGAAGCGGGGAGCCGCTGTCCTTCGTGATACACTGGTGCTGGCATTGGCAGCTGAACTATGTTTAAGGATTTGCCATTTTCCAGTTTCATTTTTGCCAGAAGCTCTAAGTTTGCTTTGAGTGGCTTATAATTTTCATCGGCTTTGTTCTCTTCAACTACTGTGACTACCGTATCGTCATTTACAAACCGGGTGATGTCATCGATGTGGCCGTCAGTATCGTCACCGGCAATGCCATCGCCAAGCCAAAGTATGTTTTCAACACCATAATAATCGATGAGATGCTTTTCTATTTCCTCTTTCGACAAGTGTGGATTGCGATTTGGGTTAAGCAAACAAGCTGTGGAGGTAAGTACAGTTCCTTTCCCGTTGAAATCGACGGAGCCGCCTTCCATAATAATACCTGGAGTTGCCAGTGGCAAGCCGTAGTGTTTTGCAATTGAGATTGGAATCTGATTGTCCAAATCGAATGGCGGATACTTACCGCCCCAGGCATTGTAGTTCCATTTCACCACCATTTTCTTTTTTTCCTTGGAATGAACCAAGAACGCCGGGCCATGGTCGCGGCACCATGCATCGTTGGAGGGGTGGAAGAAGAAATGAATATTACTCAGATCAGCATTAGCCTTTTGCAAATGGCCAATGGCTTTTTGTTTCATCTTTTCATCAGCCACATTGATATTCACATTTTCTCCTTCGGCTACCAGTTTTACAAACTGCGAATAGATAGGAAAAATCGTTTCAATCTTGCCCGGCCATGATTCTTCTTTGTGAGGCCAACTTAGCCAGGTGGCAGAATGTTTGGCAAATTCGGCGGGGAAAAAAAAGCCGAGTTCTTTGGGGGATTTACCTTGTGAAGTCATACAACAAATCAATCCGCAAAATACAATTTTCGGAGATACGTTTTAAAATGAAAAAAGCCGGAGATGAACCCCGGCTTGATTATACTGGATGATTACTTATTAACCTTTTACAGCAAAAGCTACCTGGGTGTTTTCCCAACGCAGCACGACCTTGTTTCCTTCTATTGCAATTTTAAAAGTCTCAACAAACTTGTCAGTCTTGCCTGGTTTCACAGTAGCGCGAAGCACATCATTAGCTTCTTTGTAGCTATATGCACCCCATTGTTTACCATATTTTTGAAGGATGATTGTCCATTCGGTTTCACCGGGAATAGTAAATAACTCATATTTCCCTGCTGCCAAATCCTTGCCTTCAATTTTTACATTCTTGCTGACTTCAAAAATGGTGGCTTCGTTAGCACCTGTGCGCCATACTTTGCCAAATGGCTCTATGCCACCAAGCATTTTCCGTCCTTTGGCTGAAGGGGTGCTGTAGTCGACAACAATTTTTGCCCCGTCTACGGTGCCTTCTGCCTTGGCTGGAGGACTAGGACGTTTGCTTTTATCGCCTTTATCATCTTGCGCAACAGCGGCAATTGAAAATAAGCAAGCCAATAACAGAACGAGAGACATTTGTTTTTTCATAGAATTGATTGGTTAGTTGTTTTTTTGGTTTTTGATGATAAACAGGAAAGCGTCCCGTATTTTGCGGGGCGCTTTCAATATGTAAAAATTCGATTTAACCTGTAAACTAATTTTCTTAACGTCAGAAACGATTTTTGGGTTGTCGCGCCTGTCAAATTATTTGGAGGGTATCGTAACTACCTCATGATCTTCTTTTTACGCCCCTAACTGCCTTTGCAGTCCACGGATCTTCGGGCCAATGGTGTTTTGGATATCGCATTCGAAGCTCTTTTCTTACCTCATGATAGGTGGTCGTCCAAAAACTCTTCAAGTCCTGACTGACTTGTACCGGCTTATAGCCCGGTGAAAGCAAGTGCATAATGATTTTTGTTCGCCCTTCATTTATAGTCGGAGTCTCTAGTAATCCGAATACTTCTTGTAGCCGAACTTTCATTATAGGAATCGCTCCCAGAGAATATTCTATTCCGATCATTGAACCGCTGGGAACCTCTATTTTTTCAGGGGTGAGTTTATTTAACAAAAGTTGTAGTTCCCACGGCAGCAAACCCGTGAGTATTGTTTTTATATCTAATCGTTGAAAATCAATGCGCTTATAGACAGCCAATAAGTAAGGAGCGAGCCAGTGATGAGCCGTGGTCAATAATGTTTCATCGCTTACGTCGGGCCAAGGCTTTTCTGGTCGCCATGCCCTCAAACACATCACACGTGCCTGCCATTGCCGGAGCGATTCATCCCAGTTCAATAATTTCAGGCCTTCTTCGAGAAGAACCTCGCACAATGTTTCTATTCTAAGAGATTCATCAAAGGTTTGAAGTACCCGCGAAGTCAATACCAGGTTACCAATCTGCTTTTCAGTTGATGCCAGAATCATTTCACGTTCCTTGTCCCAAATCACGTTTTGTTTTTCTTTTGCCATAGGCAATAAGTCTTCTTCGTCAACAGGCGCTGCTGAAAAAATTTTCCCTTCACTTGAGCCCAAGTCGGCAGAGGCGATAGCCAGCCATGTTTTTTGAATCAATGAATCGTGGTTTTGTATTCTTGCAAAGCGACCGTTAGCGAGTTTATAACGAGTACCGAATTTTTCAGTCTGCTTGGCGATTCGCTCAGGATAAGCTTCAATCAACAACTTTCCAACGTCTGTATCGGCGAACGCAGAATTGTCGACATCGATGCCAAAAATCTTTCGCCAGGCGAAAGCCAGTTTTTCGATGCGTTCCAAACTATTTCTTTCGGCATCGACACGCTCACCACTTCGCCACTTTCTTATCGCTTCAATTCGCAGCGTCAGGTCAACACCGGTTTCTTTTGGCATGGGATCGCGCTCCTCCAGCAGTGCTGCAAGGTCAGTTGCCAAAGCCGTGCTAGTCGAAAAGGATTTGGAAGCAGGACTGGTTACAGAACTTAAAAGCATGTGCGCTATTCGCGGATGCGTTGGCATTCGGGTCATTTCCTTTCCTCGTGCAGTAATTTTATTCTCTTCAATTGCGCCAAGCTCATTTAGCAAATCAATAGCCTGACTCACATTACCACTTGGAGGATTAGTAATCCATTTTAAGTCATTTACATTCGTACCCCATTGAAACAATTCGAGCATGAGTGGTGCCAGGTCTGCCTCCAAAATTTCCGGTAGCCGCGTAGCTTGAAGATGTTGGTGAGTGGCTTTTGGCCATAATCGATAACAAACCCCGGGTCCAAGTCGACCAGCTCGACCAGCACGCTGATCGGCTGCATCCTGTGTTACGCGCACAGTTTCCAGTTTGGTGAGACCCGAGCGCGGGTCAAACTTTGAGACGCGTGCATACCCACTGTCGATTACCGTGGTGATGCCTTCTATGGTCAGCGAGGTTTCTGCAATTGAGGTAGCGAGTACAATTTTACGTGAGCCGCCTGTATTGGGCAAAATTGCCTGTTGTTGCTGTTGAAAGGATAAGTCTCCGTAAAGAGGGAAAACTTCTGCTCCACTATTTTCTGTTTCCAAAATCTCTTGTACCCGTCTTATTTCTCCGGCACCTGGAAGGAAAACAAGAAGATCACCGCGTTGCTCTTTAAAGGCCCGCTTTACAAAACGTGCGGTACTTACGGCTATTGGTTCATTCTTGTCAACGGCTTCGTATTTTATTTCAACGGGAAATTGCCTGCCCAAACTTGTAACAATTGGGACGTTATTTAAAACCGAAGAAATCTTTTCTCCGTCAAGTGTGGCCGACATTAACAGGATTCGCAGATCCTCCCGTAGTAAGCTTTGTGATTGAAGACATAGTGCTAGCGCAAGATCGGCATGAAGGCTTCGCTCATGAAATTCGTCAAAGATTACCAGCCCTACTTCTTCTAGAGCATTGTCGGTTTGAAGCATGCGTGTGAGAATACCTTCAGTTACAACTTCAATTCTTGTGTTTTTTCCAATCACATTTTCAAAGCGAATCCGATAGCCGACTGTCAGTCCGATTTTTTCATTCAATAAATCAGCCATGCGAGAAGCTACAGAGCGAGCAGCTAGTCTTCGAGGTTGGAGTACGATTATTTTTTTACCATTCAACCAGGACTCATTTAAAACCTCAAGTGGCACAATGGTGGACTTGCCCGCACCAGGAGGAGCTTGAAGGATAACTGTCCTTTGCCGAAGCAGCTTTTCTTTTAACTCGGAAAGAATTTCTGAAACAGGATACGATTGCACGGTGCAAAAATCGAGAAATAAAACTTGTCACGCTGATCTGCCACTGATCATAAAGTATTTACCATTGCATGCAAATTTTGTACTTTTCATGGCATGTTCAACTTCAGGCTTTCATTTTTGTGCGTTTTCGTTGGTATTTCTTTTTGCTCGCCTGTTTACTCACAATGGCAGAATTTATTTAACAGCAAGAACCTCGAGGACTGGGATACCTACATTGGTCCTGCTTTTGACAGTGCAAGGAATTCTTTCGATACACTTAAAGTCTTAGGTCTTAACAAAGATCCGAACAGATTATTCTCAGTTGTAAAAGAAGATGGCCAGCCTGCGCTCCGCATTTCCGGGGAAAACTTCGGAGGTATTTCTACGAAATCGGAGTTCAAAAATTATCATCTCAAATTAGAATTCAAATGGGGGCGAAAGAAATCGAATCCCCGAAAAGAGAAAAAACGGGACAGTGGAATCCTTTATCATGCGGTGGGTAAGCACGGAGCTGATTTTGGATTCTGGATGAGATCACAGGAATTTCAAATTCAGGAAGGCGATTGTGGCGATTACTGGGGTGTAGCCGGTGGGTCGTTCGAAATCCCCGCAAGGAAAAACACTGATGGATTTGTTTATGACCCTGCTATGGAAAGATTGGTATTCAATGAAAAAAGTAAAAGCGGAAGATGGTGTATAAAATTGGGTAATCCGGAAAAACCAACCGGAGAATGGAATATCGTAGAGATTTATTGTCTGAATGATACTGCTGTTCACATAGTGAATGGAGCTGTTGTTATGATCTTGTATCGTTCTGGTCAACTTGAGAAAAGTAAAGTTGTTCCATTGAGTAAGGGGAAAATTCAGATCCAATCGGAAGGCGCAGAAATTTTTTACAGAAATATTCAGATTGAAGGGATAAATAAAATTCCGGAAGAGATCGTTCGCCGCTAATGATTCTTTTTAATTATTTGTCAGCTCTTCATGAATCGGAAAAGTTAACTTAATTTTAAGATAGTCACTTAAAACTCAGCGGATGGAAAAACTTATCATCAATGGATTTTCTGAATTTCAGCAATACATTGGCAAAGAGTTGGGTGTTTCCGAATATATCCGGGTTACGCAGGAGCAGATCAACAAATTTGCCGATGCCACTCTTGATCACCAATGGATACATATTGATCCGGTTCGAGCCGCAACCGGTCCCTTTAAAAATACTATAGCCCATGGTTATCTGGTCTTATCGTTGGTTCCGTATCTATGGGAACAAATTGCAGAAATAAAAGGCGTAAAAATGCTGGTGAATTATGGTATTGAAAAAATGAAGTTCAACCAGCCGGTGATTGTGAATAACGAACTGCGCCTGCGAGTGAGTTTGAAATCATTGAATGACCTTCGTGGAATCACAAAAGCAGAAATGGATATTGTTATGGAGATCAAAGACAATTCCAAACCGGCATTCACTGCTACGATTATTTTTCTGTATCATTTTAATAAGTAAGTATCCACTATTTCAAAGCTAACCATCGTTAGTTAAATACTTCCCTTCTCCGTAATTTTGCTCGATAATTCCAAGGATTATGAGCACAGAGGTTGCAGAGAAGAAAAAACAAGCGCGTCCATCGGCCAGCCATACACCAGTTGAGCCTTACAAACCCAAAAATAAGGTCCGTATTGTCACGGCAGCCAGCCTTTTTGATGGCCACGATGCTGCTATCAATATCATGCGTAGGATTATTCAAGCGACAGGCTGTGAGGTCATTCACCTTGGACATGACCGCAGTGTGGAAGATGTAGTGAACACGGCAATTCAGGAGGACGCGCAGGCCATTGCCTTGACAAGCTATCAGGGCGGCCATAACGAGTATTTCAAATACATGCATGACTTGCTTCAAGAAAAAGGTGCAGGCCACATCAAGATATTTGGTGGCGGTGGTGGCGTCATTCTTCCCGAAGAAATTAAAGAGTTGATGAATCATGGCGTCACTAGAATTTATTCACCAGACGACGGTCGCGCACTTGGACTTCAAGGGATGATTAATGATTTAGTTAAGCAAAGTGATTTCCCTACCGGTGATGATTTAACGGCCGATGAGCAACTGACAACGAACAACTACTTAAGGATAGCTCAACTTATTTCTGCTGCAGAAAACTATTACGATAAGCACAAAACGATTTTTGAAGAGATTAATAAAAAAGCGGCAGTGTCTAAAACGCCTGTACTTGGAATCACGGGTACTGGTGGTGCTGGCAAGTCATCAATGGTGGATGAAATAGTGCGCAGGTTTTTGGTTGACTTCAAAGACAAAAAAATCGGGTTGGTTTCGGTGGATCCATCCAAAAGAAAAACTGGAGGCGCGCTTTTGGGTGATCGTATCCGAATGAATGCTATAAACAATGGACGCGTTTACATGCGCTCACTCGCCACACGGCAAAGCAACCTCGCCTTGTCAGTCTATGTAAAAGAAGCAATTCAAATTCTAAAAGCAGCTGGTTTTGATTTGATCATTCTTGAAACATCGGGTATTGGACAAAGTGATACTGAAATTCTTGATCACAGCGATGTAGCACTCTATGTAATGACACCCGAATACGGAGCTGCCACGCAACTCGAAAAAATTGACATGCTTGACTTTGCCGATGTCATCGCACTTAACAAATTTGATAAGCGTGGCGCACTCGATGCTTTACGCGATGTAAAAAAACAATATCAGCGAAACCATAACCTGTGGGATAAAAAGCCGGAAGACATGCCGGTGTTTGGTACAATTGCCTCCCAGTTCAACGATCCTGGTACCAATCAACTTTATAAACATCTGATGGATAAAGTTGTTGAAAAGACAGGCGCTGATTTGAAGTCAGATTTTCATATTACACTCGAGATGTCGGAGAAAATATTTGTCATTCCACCACATCGTACTCGCTACCTCAGCGAGATTTCTGAAAATAATCGGGCATACGATCAATGGGTAAATGAGCAGTCGGCTACAGCTCAGAAACTATATTCTATTCAACAGACTATTGAGGCATTGGGTCAATCTAATCAGGACATAGTTAAAGTATTAAAGGCTGAGTTTGACCGTATCAAATTAAATCTTGATCCGAAGAATTGGAAATTAATCGAATCATGGACTGAAAAAGCGCAAAGTTATCGTGAGCCGATTTTTAAATTTAAAGTGCGTGACAAAGAAATTGGGATACAAACACACACCGAATCTCTCTCTCATATACAAATTCCTAAAATCTCATTGCCACGCTATGAGGCTTGGGGTGATTTGCTGAAGTGGCAGCTGCAGGAGAATGTTCCGGGAGAATTTCCTTACACCTCTGGTATTTATCCATTCAAGCGCGAAGGAGAGGATCCCACTCGTATGTTTGCCGGTGAAGGCGGGCCCGAGCGTACCAATCGCCGATTTCACTATGTGAGTTTGTCAATGCCTGCTAAACGATTATCCACAGCCTTCGATTCTGTGACACTTTATGGAAACGACCCTGATTACCGTCCCGACATTTACGGAAAGATTGGAAATTCAGGAGTTTCTATTTGCTGCCTTGATGATGCAAAGAAATTATATAGTGGCTTCAATCTTGCCGATCCACGGACTTCTGTATCTATGACGATTAATGGACCCGCACCAATGCTGCTGGGTTATTTCTTGAATGCAGCTATTGATCAACAATGTGAAATTTATATTAAGAAGAACGGACTCGAAGACGAGGTTCGAAAAAAAATCAAATCGATAATCTCTTCAGAGCCTCCAGCTTATCAGGGTGAATTACCAAAAGGCAATGACGGCCTCGGACTGATTCTTCTCGGAGTAACAGGCGATCAGGTTTTGCCGGCAGAGGTTTACAATAAAATCAAAGCAGAGACACTACAGCAAGTGCGTGGTACTGTACAAGCAGATATTTTAAAGGAAGACCAGGCTCAAAACACGTGCATTTTTTCAACAGAATTTGCACTGCGACTGATGGGCGATGTGCAGCAGTATTTTATCGAGCAGAACATCCGTAATTTTTACTCGGTTTCTATTTCAGGTTATCATATTGCCGAAGCCGGCGCTAACCCTATAACTCAGCTTGCGTTTACGCTTGCCAACGGTTTCACGTACGTGGAATACTATTTGAGCCGCGGCATGGATATCAACGAGTTTGCTCCCAATTTATCCTTCTTTTTTTCTAACGGAATTGATCCTGAGTATTCGGTTATCGGCAGAGTAGCGAGAAGGATCTGGGCGAAGGCGATGAAAAATAAATACAGCGCTAATGCCCGAAGCCAGATGTTGAAATATCATATTCAAACCTCAGGCCGTTCGTTGCATGCTCAGGAAATTGACTTCAACGACATTCGAACAACACTGCAAGCGTTATATGCTATTTACGATAATTGCAATTCCTTGCACACCAATGCATATGATGAAGCAATTACAACGCCCACCGAGGAGTCGGTGAGACGGGCGATGGCAATTCAATTGATCATCAATAAGGAGCTGGGCTTAGCTAAAAATGAAAACTCATTACAAGGCTCATTTATCATTGAAGAGTTGACTGATCTCGTCGAACAGGCCGTGCTTGCAGAGTTTGATAGAATCACTGAGCGAGGAGGAGTGCTGGGCGCAATGGAAACCATGTATCAGCGAGGCAAGATTCAGGAAGAAAGTATGTACTATGAAATGCAGAAGCATACTGGCGAATACCCGATCATCGGAGTAAATACATTTTTGAGCTCTAAAGGTTCTCCTACGATTATTCCGCAAGAGGTAATTAGAGCCACCACCGAAGAGAAAGAATACCAGATTAAAATGCTGAGGAGCCTTCATAATGTGCATGGCCATGAATCAGCTGCGATATTGGAGCGCGTTCGGTTGGCTGCAGTTCAAAACAAAAACATATTTGAAGAATTGATGGAGGCCTGCAAGGTGTGTTCACTTGGGCAAATCACCAAAGCCTTATTTGAAGTAGGAGGGCAGTACCGTAGAAATATGTAGATTTTATGTTTTTTTATAGCACAAAAAAGCTCCTTAAATGGGAGCTTTTTTAATTTGATTAATTTCTGAGATTATTTTACTCTTTTGTTGCTTGCAATATCAATTACTCGGAATGTAGGCTCACCTTGTACTTCCTTCATACTATATACTAAGCCTAGGCTGCCATTGATTGTTACTTTTTCATCGTGAATCAATTCATCGTTGCTGTCGAAAATGAGTACGTTGATTTTTCCATTGCCTGCTGCAGACATCAAATATTTTCCGCTTCCTTGTAATTTCGTGATATGAATAGTTTTAACAGCAATTTCATTGGCGACCGCTGTCTTTTCGGCAATAGCAATTTTGCTTGTATTATAGTTTACTTTTTGAACTTGTGTTCCGTTCGCATCCGTTATTTCGATGCTATATTCGCCGTGCTCTAAACCATTAAAGTTCAATGGACGCATGAATTTAGAGAGACCTCTTGTGCTTTCGCTAAAAAGCACATTGTTGTTGCTGTCATAGATGGTCACAGTCACTTTTCCGGCAATTGAACCTACGTAGATCAATTTGTAAACTCCGGAATTGTTTTGGTTGATCACCGCTACTTGTGAACTTGGTTCGGCAGCAAAGGTGAAGACGCTAGCCACGATTACAGCGGCCAAAGTCAATACTACATTTTTTGTTTTCATAATTGTTAGTTTATTTTTTTTCGTTTCGATTACAATGCAAATGTACGCGTGTAGCCAGCGCGAAGACGGAAGTTGTAAGTAAACTTGATTTTTAGAGCAAAAAATCGATTGCGTAAATTATAGTCGGAATTTTTGAAGCGATCGATTTATGAAATCGCATTCTGACTTGAAAGACAGTGATGAGAAATAAAACTTCTTATGCTAACGTTTGCAATTTGTCTAACAGGATCTAATGAACTTAAAAGACTCATAGATGTGAGCCACCTGGATTAAACACTGGTATCGGTTAAATAAAAAAAACCCACCAGAGTATCTGATGGGCTTAATACTAAATTTATTTATTGTCTTAGTATTTCACTGACTTAAGCGTTCCATTACTATCGGTTATCTGGATAGTGAATGACTTTACTTCTTTCAAATTATAAACTTGTGCAAAGCCACCGTTAATTTCCTTTGTTTCACTGTGGATCAGGTTTTCTTTGTCATCGAAAATATTGATTGACACTACGTCCTTTGCAGGCGAGGCAATTGTAAGCATATATTTATTTTGCTCTCCGGCCAATCGCAGCACGTTAACCAAAGCCTCCACTTTGCCTGATTTGTAACTTACCTTTTCTATCATCTTGCCACTTTCATCTTCAATGATAATTGTGTAGAGGCCTTCCGGCGATCCTTCAAAGTTATAAGGACGAATAAAGCCGTCTACTTTTCGAATGGTTTCGTTGAAGATTGACTTTCCATGGTTATCAACAACCGAAATTTTTACGTTTTGGCTTTTCGAAGATTTATAATATAATTTAAAAAGTGACGAGCCTGTCGAATTAGTGACAGCCACAGAAGACGTTGAAGATACAGGAAGAGTTGTACCATTTGCGGACGCGAGTGTACAAATAAGTACACCGGCCAAAAGTGAGCTGAGTTTTTTCATAATCTTTTTTATTGTTAAGACGAACCACACTACTCTAAAGTTGCAGAGCGGATGTTATTTAACTTTGAATAAAACATCTTGAAGATTTAATGACGAAGTGCTTGCAAACGAGAGACGTTTGTAAAAGGGTTCAAGTCGTGAATGGAATTGTTCTATTAGTTGAGATGAAATACGTCTTTTGCTTTTTCCGCCTCATGAAGCAATTTTGCCTGGTAAGCCAGATGGGAAAGCAGAAACGTTTCCTTATGCTGTTCATCATGCTTTACGAAACGAATTTTCTCGTCAAAATCGAGTGAGAGCTCATTGGCGATCGTGAATAGCGACGGAGTTATTTCACTACTTCGAATTTGAAAATGAAGCAGGTAATCCCTGAATGCCTTTTGTAGTCGGTCGCTGGCCGGCAGATTCAAATCAATATTCCAGAATTCAACTTCTCCGCCTGGATATTTTTTATCACGAAAAGCACGGTAGAGCATACTCATAGAAAATAAGTCAATACATCTTACTATAATATCTGACTCACCTTGAGGGTCGCGTTTGATAATGCTTTCGAGTTTTACCAATGACCCAATCTTGTCTGTGTTGACTACATGATTAAAAAATATTCCAAACGAAATATCTTTGGTTTCAGCATCGTGTAGTAATTGTTTGTAGCGGGGCTCAAAAATATGGAGCGGTACCATTTCGCCTGGCAGCGGGAAAATTGAAAGTGGAAACATCGGTATTTTCACTAACTCGGCCATTCTCCGTTTTTAACAGTTTATAGACCCGAAATGTTACAGCTAAATTTAAGATTTTAAAACTTCACAAGATAATGCGGAGTAACACCGAAACGCTCCTTCAATAAGCTCTCTCCAGGCAAAAAGGAGAGGTTGATGATAAATGAATATCCGGCTACGATGCCACCCAATTGCTGTACCAGATGACCAGCTGCTGTGGCTGTTCCGCCAGTGGCTAATAGATCATCATGCAATAAAATTCTGCATCCCGTTGCAAATGCATCTTCGTGCATTTCTATAGCGGCTCGTCCGTATTCTAACGCATACTCTTCAGTAATTTTTTTATAAGGAAGCTTCCCGGCTTTACGAATCGGAATCAACGGAATATTTAACTCCTGGGCGATCAGTGCCCCAAAAATAAATCCGCGTGCTTCAACTGCCGCGAGTGCCTGAATATTCTCTTTTGAAAAATGGTCACAGATTGCTTCCACCGTTTTTTTTCTCGCAACAGGATCGTTCAACAGCGGTGTGATGTCTTTAAAGATAATGCCAGGCTTGGGAAAATCCTGCACATCTCGTAAAAGGGACTTTAGTGTTTTTTCCAAAAGCATTTTTCGCTAATTAATCTATCCTCTTTCCATTTAGAATTATACTGCCAACAAAATTATTTCCAAAGTGGTATGGTAAGTAAGCCACTGATGGCGCCGGTTTAGTAATGTAAATATTCGCTTTTTTGCCTCGGGTGATGCTCCCGTGAGTTTTTGAAAGGTCTAAGGCATACGCAGTATTGATGGTAGTACTATTGAAAACTTCTTCAGGTGTCATTTTCATCTTGATACATGCGAGTGAAAGCATCAGTTGCATATTACCTGATGGTGAACTTCCGGGGTTGTAATCACTTGCGAGTGCTAAGGGTAAACCTTCGGCAATCATTTTTCTCGCTGGTGGGAAAGGAAGATTCAAAAAAAATGCTGCACCAGGAAGAGCCGTTGACATGATACCTGTTTTTTTGAGGAGTTGTATTTCGTCATCTCCAATATTTTCTAAATGATCAACGCTAATAGCTCCGGTTTTTACTCCGGCCTGAACACCTCCCGAACGATGAAGTTGATTTGCATGAATACGGGGTTTCATTCCAAATTTTTTTCCCGACTCAACGATTATTTCGGTTTCATGCTGAGAAAAGAAACCTTCTTCGCAGAATACATCTATATAATCGGCAAGGTTTTCTTCAGCTACTGCAGGAATCATTTCTTCAATTACCAGCTTTACGTAATCGGGTTTTTTCATTTCTAATGGTATTGCATGAGCACCTAAAAAAGTTGTTTTGACGGTCAAAGGCGTCTCCTTTCCGATTCGCCTCGCCACGCGCAGCATTTTCAATTCGTCTTTTACAGTAAGTCCATAACCACTTTTTATTTCAACAGCCCCAGTGCCCAGGTGAATAATTTCATAGGCTCGTGCCAATGCTTTTTCGAATAGTTCATCTTCTGATGCCTCTCTTAGTTTTTTTGCAGAGTTAAGTATACCTCCGCCTTTCGCAGCTATTTCAGCATACGTAGCTCCTTTTATTTTCATCACAAATTCTTCTTCGCGACTAGCTGCAAAAACCAAGTGAGTGTGTGAGTCGACGAAGGATGGAAAAACGAAACGCCCCGACGCATCAATAGTTTCTTGGGCTTTGACTGTGGGAAGATTTTCCATTTTCCCATAATCAGAAATGAATCCATCTGAAATCAAAAGATAGGAGTCGGCAATAACGGGCAATTCATCCATTGCTGTGCCTGACAAAAATTCAACAGATTGTTCCCTTACCTGAGCAAGGCCTTTGATATGGGTGATGAGAATATCATTGGCCATGATAAAAAGATTACTTCCCGAAGGATTCTACTTTATAATCGAGGTTGGTACTGTAAAGAGGGAATGAGATTTTGAACATGGCGTAGAAACCCTGACCTACCAGGCTTGGTCGATAGCCAAGTTCGCCACCATAGGCCCAGCCGAATGTCCGGTTGAATTTACCATCAATGCCCGCACGAAAACCAAGAGAATGTGTCTTCAAGGCGGTGGTAGAATATTTGTCTCCAAGATAAGTGACCGGATCAAGTTTCACTGAAGGCGCTATGAGGATGTCAAAAAAGGTTGTCAGCATCCCATCATCCATTCCTTCATCATATTTGTCGAAGCTCACTGCTACATTTCTGATCCACGTCATCGAGCCACCTACGTAAACATCGGCCGAATGGATGTTACCAAACACATTAAATTGGTTTACCTGACCATTTATGTCGGTATAGTTATCTGGAAGCTTCGTGCCTGTTGAAGTAACCAAATTAGCATTTGTAAGTCCTTGCTTACTAAGCGCGCGATTCAAATCCGCAGTACTGCTCCATAAAATACCACCGAGTCTAGCTCCATAAATTTTCCGCACCTTACAGGGGATTTCCGCATGCAATGGCACAGTCGCTGCCCAACGATCACCTTTCAGGCTTTTCTTATAAAGAACCATCTTAGTCTTGGAATCCTGATCGAAATCTTTGATGTGGTAAGTGCCACCAACCTCGTAGTAGGCGAATGATTGTGGTTTGTCTGATACGTTATTATTTTTAGTCGCCAGCTGGCGATTTTGATCAAAGAATTCGCTGCTGTAGGTTTTTCTAAAACTTGCCTTAACATCAAACTTATCTTTTTGATAATAGCTTCCTTCAATTCCAAAACCGGCGTTCACGTTAGTGGCAAATACTTCACCGTATAAGGGCTGAAATCCAATGAATAGTTTGTTGATCGAATATGGCTCATCATAAAGTTCTTCGTATGTGACAGCGGGTTTTTCTTTCTGGGTTTGCGCCAATACCAGTGATGGTGACGCCAACAGCAATGCGGTAAAAAGCTTCATAACTTTTACCCATCGATACTTGAACTTGTCCAAAAGAAACTCCATCGTGTAAAAATAGAATATTTTAAACGGTAAGTTAATCAAAACCCGTTTGAAGGCCATTGGTTGTGTAAGGATTTTGGCAAAATCTGAATAAATAAGGGTATCACGGCTTGTTTATAGCCTCCAAGCGACCACCTCGGAATGATATAAACGGCACTACTTTGTTGTCGTGTGTGGCCTGCATCTGATAGCCAAATGTGAGCACCCCGGGTATTCTGTCGTTCATCAGGTTTTCTTGAAAATAAACTCCGTATTTTTTCAGTGCATGGCCCAATACCATAATGAATTCGTATCCTTTTTGAGCATAACTACCGGGAAGGATTCCATGGGTATGAAGGTATTTTCTTCTGAACTTAATATAAGGCTCATCCGATATGGAAGTAAAATTGGGAGAAGCCAACGCAATCTTAACGCGTTCAAACTTTGACATATCAACGGAGTTGTCCTCAAGCCAATTCTCCTGACCAACAACCACTACAGAATCTCCGCGAGTTTCTACACTGTTGATTACTTTAGTGTAAATCAACGGGTCGTCGGAGGCAACGAAAACACTTCCAATACTATCGAGCTTGAGTTTGAATTGTTTAGGGTTTTTCCATTCGTCAAACTCGGTGGCTGTTGCTAATGTTGTAAGAATGTTGGCTGAGGTTTCAGCTCTTACCTCTTCTGCATAAACTATTGTCAGCCCGAGACTGATTGCCTTGCGCATAAAACTGAATGCCATTATTGAATCCTTTGGACTCTCTCCGTAAAAGACAAGGCACTTTTTGTTAGAGACTTTTGACGTAAGCATTTCTGCCGATCGCTCGCCAAGTGTGGCATGGCTGGGCTGAAAGAGAAATGCCATTGGGTTAAGTCCGAGCAAATCGCTGTTGAATGACAACGGGTTCACAACCAGATTAATTTTATTGGCTTGTGAAAACTCCTGAACAGGCTTGGCATCATCGGAAAAGAGCGGGCCAACGATTACATCTGCACCCTTCATCTCATCTTCCTTAAGAAGTCTTTTTACTTCCTCAATATCGTGGTCGGTATCATAAGCAAGCAAATCGATAAGAATGCCTTCGCCGAGCAGAGAGTCTGCAGCTTGTTTCATTCCCTGGTAAAGATCTAATACAAACTGGCCTTTCTTTTTCCCTGGGCCTGGATCAAGTGTGCTGGTACGGAAAGGCAATAGTAGCGCTATGCGATATCTGTCTTTGAATACTGGCTTTTGAGTTTGGTTGCTTATGAAGTCTTCCTTGTTCCAACGGAATTTTTTTGAAATCGAGTCTAATAGAATGGTGTCGGTTAGTGGTAGTTGCTTGCCGATGGCTCGCATCAATGCCCGCGCTGCTTCTTCGTCTTCCGGATTTTCCTCAAACAGCATTTTCAATGTTTCGGCATCGTCAAGGCTGATAAGCGCAACTCTTTTCATTGCTGTTAAATCCTCGGCAAAAGACGTGCTGTTGATCTCCTTAGCTAATAAGAAGGCATGAAAATATTCGTGTTGCTCGAAGTAGATTTTTGCAAGCCAATAATTCACTTCATCAAGCTTATCCCATTGAGGGTATATCTTCTTTATTTGCGAAAATGATTCTTTGGCTAGTGTAGTAAAACCAAGGCGTTGAGCTGACAAGGCATAGTAGAAGGATGCGTATTCAGGGTATGGATTATTTTTATCATAAACCCCTAGAGGCTTGAATGCATCGAGAGCAGCGCTGTAATTACCATCAGTGAAGAGTTCTTTGGCTTTGCGGTATTGTTTTTTAAAGTCCTGTGCTGTGACAGCTGATACCGAGAAAAAGTAGATTACAATGAATAACAACTGAAAGCGAAAGCTACGTGGCTTATGAATTTTAAGACTCCAACTATTGACTATTGACCAGTTACTATTTTTTCTCATTCCCATTCGATGGTTGCCGGAGGCTTTGAACTGATATCGTAAACTACCCGATTGATACCTTTTACTTTGTTGATAATATCTGAAGAAACTTCGCTGAGAAACTCATGTGGCAAATGAGCCCAGTCGGCTGTCATCCCATCTACACTCACTACTGCACGGAGTGCAATCACTTGCTCGTACGTGCGTTCATCGCCCATTACACCAACCGAATATACAGGCAAAAGTATCGCGCCGGCCTGCCATACTTTTTCGTAAAGATTATGCTTGCGTAAAGCGCTTATAAAAATATGGTCGGCAGCTTGCAGCACTTTTATCTTAGCGGGATCAATGTCACCTAAAATCCGAATTCCCAAGCCCGGGCCTGGAAATGGATGCCGGCCCAGGATAGATGGATCAATGTGCAGGGTTTTTCCAACCAAGCGCACTTCATCTTTAAACAGAGTATTTAAAGGTTCTACTACCTTCAATTTCATTTTCTCAGGAAGGCCACCAACGTTGTGGTGCGATTTGATAGTTGCCGACGGACCCTTAATCGAAACAGATTCGATTACATCCGGATAAATTGTTCCCTGACCAAGCCATTTTACATCCGAAAGTTTATGGGACTCTTCGTCAAACACATCAATGAATGTTTTTCCGATTGCCTTACGCTTAGCTTCTGGATCTTTTAAGTTTTCCAAAGCTGAGTAGAATTTCTGTTTAGCGTCAATGCCTTTGATGTTCAGGCCCATTCCTTCATAGGAAGCGAGCACTTGCTCGAATTCGCCTTTGCGAAGCAACCCATTGTCTACAAAAATGCAATAAAGGTTTTTCCCGATGGCTTTATGAATGAGGGTGGCAGCAACTGTAGAGTCAACTCCTCCCGAAAGCGCCATGACTACTTTATCATTGCCTAGTTTATTTTTTAAATCAGCTATAGTAGTTTCAACGAATTGGTCTGGAGTCCAGTCTTGAGCACAGCTGCAGATGTGTACAACAAAATTTCGAAGCAGATTTTTCCCTTCAAGTGTATGGGTTACTTCCGGATGGAACTGGATTCCGTATATTTTTTGATTTCGTATTTTATAAGCAGCAATTTTTACTGATGGAGTGCTGGCGGTAACTTCAAAGCTTTCGGGAACTGAAGCAATCGTATCGGCATGCGACATCCATACCTGAGAGTCGATGGAAATCTCTTTAAGTAGCTCGTTGTGGTGATCTACGGTAGAAAGTTTTGCACGACCGTACTCACGAATCTGTGAAGGTAGAACCTCGCCTCCGTTTTTATGGGCGATCAATTGAGCGCCATAACACACGCCCAGTACCGGAGTTTTTCCAAACAGGCTCATATCCACATCCGGCGAACCAGTATCACGCACAGAGCATGGACTCCCGGAAAGGATCACACCTTTGATTCCCTCATGAATGGCCGGAATGTTGTTAAACGGGTGGATTTCGCAATAAACATTCAGCTCACGTACCCTTCGGGCGATCAATTGGGTAAACTGCGAACCGAAATCGAGGATGAGGATTTGCTCTGGCATTTGCAAAAATAAAAGGTTAAGGCCAGAGAACAATAAAACTTTTACCAGGCCATTTTCACAATGCCAATCTGGAATCCTGTATTGATGAAGTTGGTGTAGTTATTATTGCCGGGTGTTATGAAATTGTTGTTGACGAGGTTGCTTGCATTCGAAGCATAGTCGTAGTGATAAGAAGCTTTGATCCTCCAGGCAGAATTCGCCTTGAAGCCTATCAAAACCCCAACCTCTGGCCGGATTTGAAGCCCCCATGAATCGCTCGAACCAGCATAAATATTATAATATTGGCTGAACTTGTCATAAGCAACGCCCACGCCAAAACCGGCATAGGGAACAACAATCTTTTCCATAGAAAAGAAAAAGTAATCGATGTTTGCCGTAAGGCTATAATTATAAGAGTAATTGTATAAGTCGGTACTTACTGCAGATGTGCCGTATTGATACGTCTGAAATGGCATATACTGTTTATAAACAGCCCAGCCGAAATCTCCTCCAACCCATAGCTTGTCTTCATCATTTAGCCTTTTGCGAAACCCCAATTTGGTTCCAAGTGAACTTGACTGGCCGATAAAGTCAGTATTAGACATTGGCTTATTGGTATCCCACGATAGGAAAAAGAATTTGTCAAAGTCCCTGTCTGATTTATTATCTGTTCTTGATTTTTTTTCTGCCCTTGGACTGACAACTCTATCCGGATTTTTTGAACGATCATAATAGTACTGTGCCTTCCCACTAACGAAGCAAGCTGAGCTAAGTACGAATATTAAAAGAAGCTTCTTCATATTATTTTTTCTTGATGTAAGAAGATTGTTGAAAGGCTTGGTCAATGGAACGTATAGTAATAGAACCATTTGGATCTGGCGAGGAAACAAGATCACCTATATCACATAACCACAGAGGTTTGCTGTGGTTCGTTAAATCAAAAATCTCAATATATAAATCGGCCTGATCAGAAACACTGACTGTAGGGTAATAGCCACCTCCGTACCCAAATCCATACCCGTAACCATATCCGTAAGGGCTGTAGTTGTACGATTGAGAAACATTATAATTTTCTATGATGAATACATAGATTTTTAAGTCGGGATTCTGATTTCTCGGAACTTGCTTATAACCAATTGCGTCCAATCTGGCTTTTACCTCGCTTGTTATTACTCCGGGGTAACTTCCGAGCTGATTTGAGTATCCGTTGCAAGCATCGCACTGCAGTGTATCGGCCGCATATGGGTCGTCGCTATTAAAGTAACTGACGGTGTCCAATGCAAGATAGTATGTTGAATACTTCGTGAAGTCAGTTGTATTGTCATATTGCGTGGAAACCACCATATTCTTCACAAGGTCCCCCGCATCAGGCTTAGGCTGACAGCCCGCCAAAATCATTACGGCAACTATTACAATGGAGCATTTTTTTTTCATACTGATGATTACATCAAGTTATAGAACTCAGCGTTACTTATCGACCCCTGTGGCCACCACCACCTCCACCTCCACCGAAATGAGCAGCACCACCTCCGCCTCCTGCTGGGCGACTGCCACCACCACCTACGCCACCCCAACTTTGTTGATGAAACTGTGTGGCGTGGAAATTATTGTAGGCCTGATGATTAACAGTATTGGTATTAATTGAATTACGGAAGTTGCTGGCAGGGGCGCTTCGATTGACATTTACGTTACGATTAACACTCGTATTGCGATTTATGTTTGTGTTACGATTTACATTGCGCTCTACATTGCGATTCACATTACGGTTAGCAGCAGCTTCGCGACGAACATTTGCCTCTCTGCCCTGACGACCTATTCCGCCAAAATGCCTGTTCACCGAATTATTAAATCCATGGTAGACGTTGTTAATGTGGTTGACATAAACCCGATGCGCATTATAATATGTGTTGCAATAGTTATAGTAGCGTGGGTATCGGTGATAACCATAGTTGAAAAACCATCCTGAATAAGCTCTTGAAGGCAACCCGAGAACTACAACGGCACCACCCGCGCCTATATAAAATCCGGTATGATAATATAATGGTTGTGGGTACCAGATTGGGCTTGCATACCAGTAGGGATAACCAAACCAATATGGATAAGGATTTGGATTATAATTAGAGCCATAGTAGTTGTTCACAACTTGTGGCTGCTGATTTTGCTGAGCCGCTTGTTGCGCGTTTGGATCTTGAGGAAGAACGGCATCTGATGGTCCTTGTTCACCGTCTGCAGAATAGCTGTCGGCAAAATCCTGAGCCGATTTCTTCATTTCTTCCTGCATCTTAGGATCACTCTCCACCTGTTTCTTGTAGTCGTCCAAATCTTTTTGATTCTGAGCATTGATTTGGGTGCTCAAGGAGTCAAGCTTTCTTTTGGTTCCCTGTGGATCGTTTTTATACGCATCACCAAGGCTTACCGCCAAGTCGATTCTCTCAGTGAGCAAACTCATCACTTCGGGCATGCTTATAACTTTATTAAAATCAGCTTGTGCATCGCTTGGCAAGCCGTGAATGATATCATTTAATGCTTTTTGAGACGTTTGGTAAGTTTTGTCCATCGCCTGCAAATCTGCCAGGTGCATTGGAAACAGCGCGCTCACTGCAGCTGAAACTTCTTGTGGATATTTAGTTAATGTTGGTTTAACCTGCTCCAAAGTTTGAGGTGGTCCGTCTACCAACTGATGTATAAGTTCAGGATAACGAGCGAGTTCATAGAATTTTTCCTGGTCTTCACGAGGATAAGAAGATAATTGATCTTGAAAAGACTGGCTGGTGCGTGCCTGAATCCGTTCGATTTTCACCAGTTTCTGTGAATATTGCGATACATCTAGAATCGCATTACGCACATCGGCCGGATACGGAGCGATGGAAGTAATGATGTCGTCGTCATCTTTTTTCAGGCTATCCTGATATGATTGCGAAAAAGAGAGTCCGCCTTGAAAAAGCAATAAAACCAAACAAGTCAATTTGATAATTTTCGATTTTGTTTTCATAATTTTTAGAAAATGCATTTTTAGCATTGATGGTTAGACTATATAACGATAGAGAAAGTTTAATTGTTATTTTCGACAGTTGCAAGGGGGTTGTTATCAAAGGGAATATTTGATGCTTGCCGCTACTTTATTAGCTTTTGCTCTTGCTTCCTCAATTGACTTTCCTTTGGCAAGGCCAACACCCATTCTGCGCTCACCGTTCACTTCAGGCTTGCCAAACAATCGAAGTTGCGTGTCGGGTTCTTTTAAAGCCTCTTCTAATCCTGAGAAGATTACATTTTGAGATTTGCCTTTTACAAGTATCACACTTGATGCAGAAGGTCCATATTGCCGGATCACCGGAATAGGTAATCCTAAAATTGCGCGCACATGCAAAGCAAATTCTGACAGATCTTGAGAGATCATCGTGACCATGCCGGTATCGTGTGGACGAGGGGAGAGCTCGCTAAAATAAACTTCGTCACCTTTGACAAAAAACTCAACGCCAAAGATTCCTGCTCCGCCTAATTCATTGACCACTTTCATTGCAATGTCTTGCGAGGCGCGCAAAGCTTTTCCGGTCATGGGGTGCGGCTGCCACGACTCCTGATAGTCGCCATGCTCTTGCCGGTGCCCGATTGGCTCGCAAAACGAAACGCCATCTTTGTGCTTGATTGTGAGCAGTGTAATCTCAAAATCAAAATCGATAAAACCTTCTATAATTACTTTCCCACCGCCACTTCGCGATCCTTCCTGTGAGTAGGTCCACGCTTTGTCTATGTCGGCTTCTGATTTTATTAAACTCTGGCCTTTGCCCGATGAACTCATGATCGGTTTTATGACACACGGAATTCCGATGAATTTTACGGCCACGATGAATTCTTCCTTTGAGGCGGCAAATCGATAGGGTGAAGTTTTTAGTTTCAGCTTTTCAGCAGCTAAAGTTCGGATACCTTCGCGATTCATTGTAAGCCTGGCAGCGTTGGCCGTAGGGATTACCCGAAAACCTTCTTTCTCTAGTTCAACTAATGTATCTGTGGCAATAGCTTCCACTTCGGGAACAATAAAATCCGGTTTCTCTTTATAAATAAGATTGCGAAGCGCTTCACCATCCAGCATAGAAATGGTATAACTGCGATGTGCCACCTGCATGGCTGGTGCAGTGTCATAGCGGTCAACGGCAATTACTTCCACTCCATACCGCTGAAACTCAATGACAACTTCTTTGCCCAGCTCACCAGAGCCAAGCATCATCACTTTGATAGCAGACGAGGTAAGTGGTGTTCCTATTTTGATAGAGCTTTGATTAGTTGCCATTTAATTTTATTCAATGAAAATTTTCTTTCTCCAAAATGAAAACGCCGGAATGCTTAGACCTACTCCGGTAAAGTCCAGACACCAGTCGTAGAAGTCTGGTGTGCGATTAGGTGTTAAATGCTGGTAAAGTTCATCGGTCATTCCGCAAAGGGCACCAATTACCAGAGTTAATAAAATAACTTTTGCCCAAGACGAGGAGCTAAATTCGGCAGCTACCCATCGTACAATTAGAAACCCCATAATCATGTATTCCACGCAGTGGATTAATTTGTCGGGTGTAAGCTGAAATACATATGGAATTTTTCCTCCTGGAATTGAAGACCCCATGATGATAAGTATAAAAAAGACGATAGCGGTGATTCGCTTAAAGATCAGGGTACGCATGATACGCTAAGATTCAAATTTGGCGGTGAGTTAACCGAAGGCAAATATAATTCGATCTGCCGGAATGTTAGGTAGCGAGTCAATTGGAAGGAATCTTCATAAAAAAACCCGCTGCACAGTTGCGCAAACGGGTTGGTGTTATTTCTTGGTTACTGTCTACTTCACCATGATAACCTTAGCATTTACAATGTCCTGGCTCCTTTGAATAGTAAAGATGTATATGCCTGGTGCCTGCCTTGCTCCGCCCATATCCTGACCATCCCATTGAAGGGTGTTTTTGCCTGAGGTTACTTCCCACTTCATTTGTCGAATATTCTTTCCCATAATGTCTGTTATGTTTATTAGTACTTCTTCAGCTGTTTCCGAGTAAAGCTCGATAAAGACCTTTTCCTCAAATGGATTGGGGTAGATGCTTGTTAACCTCGAGTAATCTATTTTATCCAGTTCGCTCCAAGTCACGATATAGGGCTTAGAATTTAGTTCTGTATCGTAGACTTTGACTTCAGTTACAGCGCCATTGATATTGACATCTTTATAATTGCCTGTAGTGGATTTGAAGCGCACATCAAAAAGCTCTTCTTTATCATTTAAACTTGTCGATTTTCCCAACAGGTCATCCCACAGGACGGTCAGCTTTCCATTAGCTATCTTATTATCGCCAAACGAAGAGACGGTATTTTTATTCGTAACACTTACATATTCCAGTTTTTGATTATCCCATGTCAATGTGAATTGGTACCCCGAGATAGAGTTGAAGTTCTTTACTCGAATGGGTATTTCTATTAATTTTTGGGCGGCATCACCAACCAGTACTTCCTGGCGGATATCAAAAATTAATTCATCACCAGATGCTATTCTTCCCGACTGACTGTTGTCGCGGCTGTTATTTGCGTCACCCAGTTTTATGCCGATGAAATCAACGGAGGGAGAAAACTCCAGATCGTTTAGTGTCAATGTTTTGTCTTGCGGATAGGTAAAATGATCATTAGGATCTAAAATAAAATCATTAGGGAGGAATGTCCATTGGACGCCATTGGGAAAGTCACTTTGCATGCCCAGTATTAATGCCTGAATGAAGACAATATCAAGTGTAGTTACCGTTTTGTTTTGGTTTACATCAGCTGCAATCCATTGATATGGGCTGGTGAACGGTTGTGTTTGCAATATCTGTCTTCTAATCAGCGCGATGTCTTGTACATCAATACCATTCAACGGATTGGGATCGTTGGTTTTGGAAGGAGTGATCGTGTACGTGTCAGTTAACGTGTCAGGCGCTACTGTAAAAGTGTACTGGCCTGTCGCATTGCTAGTAGTACTTGATGTTGAAGAGCCACTCAAGTTAAGTTGCGCATTTTGGATGCCCTCATTATTACTATATAAAACATTGCCGCTTATTGTTACGGCAGGGTCGATAGTTACAGTTCCGGCCTGGGTAATTACATTAGCAACTGGCCGATAGGTGGGAACGCCAGGCTCGCCCAACTCTACATTGCGAATGGTGATGGGCGTGGTGGCTCCATAATTACCTGTAAGTTTGAAACGAATACTGAAAAGTGAACTTCCATCGGCTTTGGATTGAGGAACCAAATTGGGCTCCACCCACGACACTATTAATTTGCCCGAAGAAACTTGAGTGATGCCAAAAGCAGATTGATCCATGCCGTTCAATCCAAAATTTTCTACATCGGCAAAAGTGACTACGGCCGGATCCCAACTTACTTCGAATTGAGAAGAGACGATGTTTTGGAAATGCTGCACTGAAACAGGAACGAGTACCTCTGTATTTCTTTTAGCGATAGCGCTGCCGGCAGTAAGAGTAATCGATGCTTTTACAGCGTTAGGGTCTACAATAATAAGTTGTTGTTGACGTGGACTATTTGGAGTGTTATCAGGGAAATCATAAAGCTTTATGAATCCCGTGCCATCCATGTTGATTGAGAAAATAGTGCCATCGTCATTTGTGGTAGAACCGTTTGAATAGCAAGTACCGTACAGTTTGCCCTTGTACTCAAGTAGTGAGGCTTCGGGGTCTTTCCCATTCGGATATGGAATTGATCCTCCGATGTAGGGAAAGGTATAAAGGCTTTGATAATTACTTCCATCTTTGGCCATTTTAATAATTGCTCCCATCCTTATAAAACTACTAAGGCCTTCAGCCACGGTGCTGTATAAATACCCATCCGAGCCAATCGTTAATGCTCTGCTCCCATCGTTCAGCGTTGGCAACGTAGCTATTACACTGACCGTTGTGCCGTTCGATATTTTAATGATCCTTGCTTTATTATCAGTCGCAAAATAATATTTGCCATAAAGATCACCGTTTAAATCTTTTACAAAAGTTCCAGTAGTACCATTTCCTATTGAAAAGGTATAAAGCACACTATATCCATTTCCATTTTTGTCAATTTTATAAACGGTTGAGCCACAGACCCCATATAAATATCCATCATTGCCCTCTGTAAGAGTCTGGCTAAGTGCACGTGCTGGCAAACTAAATATTTGCTGAAAAATGCCTGACTTGGTAATCTTATAAATACCAAACCCATTGGTGCCATAAAAATTTCCATCTGATGCCTCCATAATTCCAACATTATTGGGATTAAAAGATGGGTCAGAGTAAAACAGCACAGCCCCAGAACCGTCTGGCTTAGTCTTATAAATAGCTGCTAATTCAGCAATACCTCCAGCTCCCTGTGTATCAGTAACTCCAATCGAATAAACATAGCCGTCGCTTGCCTGAATTATTCCGAAACCATAAGTAAAAAGATTACTATAAATTTCCCTAAAATCAGAACCATCTGCATCTATACTAAAAATATTAGTGCCATCACCGCTTGAAGATCCAATTGCTGTTACACCCCACAATTGCGTGTTGTCTGGTTTTGGATTGAGTGTTGTGGTTATACTCATGACCTGTGAGTTGCCAGCAGGCGAAGATATTTTCCAATAGTAGGTCGAACTGGGCTTGAGTCCGTATACCGTAAATGATTTGCCCGATTCCACTACATCGTATTCGACAAATTTGCTGAAATCACTCGTTTCTGAAATGAATAATTGGACAGCGTCATTGGCCTTGTTTGATGAATAATTCCAATTGACGGTGAAACTTCTATATGTGATATTAGTGGAGAATGGAATTGGATCAGGCAATGAAAAAGGAATTCTCCAAAGGCCATGCAAAGAACCTAAGTATATATAGTTACCAATTAACTGGTAGGCAGAGCCATATTCACTGCTTAAATCAGATCCGTATTGGTCCCAGGTGACGCCGTCATCAGAAACAAGGATGAAAGCCTTTTCAAATTGATTATAGCTATAAACAAGGCTTAGGCCCAAAATTACTCTCCCATTATCATTGATAATTGATGAAGGGTAACATATTGAAGTTGATGTATTGTAGCTGGAGAAATCAATTAACGTCCAAGTATTTCCATTGTCTGATGATTTGTATAAGCCTGCATCGCTGATTAGATAAAATGTACTTGCTATCTTTTCAATCTGATAAATTCCACCGCCATTAAAATTCAATGTTTGCCAACTAGCTCCATTATCTGTAGAGCGATAGAAGCCATAATCATAAGTGCCTAAATAAAACACACATTGGTCAATTAAAATTGCGCTTACTTCTCCGTCAGGAAGCAAATCACCGTTACTGTCCTTAACGCCTTGAAAAATATTTGTCCAGGTTGATCCGTTGGCTGAAAAAAATAAACTACTGCCCAGGACATACGTCCCAGCAGACGTTGTTTTCATATCAGTAATGTATGTTACAGGAAAATTCTGACCGATTGGAGACCAAGCATTATTGGATAAGTCGGCTTTGTAGACACCTGCATCGTTCACATATAAATCAGAATTCGAGGAGTAAAGCCCAATAGTACTATTTAATGTATTAAGGCCATTATTAAATGGAACCCAAGTACTTCCTTTGTCCGTTGAAGAGATTACTCCTCCGGGATTTGAGGATGCAAAGGAATTGTTTCCATAATCTTTAAATGTGTTAAATGCGTTATAATACCTTCGTTCAAAACCCTTGTTGCTTGGCTGCCAGGATATTCCCGAATCTGCTGATCGGTATACCCCATTGGAAGTAGCCGCTACAATGTCATTACCGCTTTCGGTAACTCTTTTGATATCTGCGTTATAAGGCAGTTGACGGTGAATCCATGTTACACCTCCATCAACACTGATGTACAAATCATTATAATAAGCAGCGTAAATCTTACCATTTACAATATTGACCTTATAATAAACTGGGGGCCAAGGAGCAGTGAATACATCCGGTAGGTTTAGTTTGGTCCAGTTCGTTCCTTGATCATTACTAACATAGACCCCATTGTTTGTACTTGCGTACCAAGCAGAATTTAAAAAGCCAATATTGGTGATGTAATAAAAATTCGTAGTCCCTCCATTCCAGCTTCCCATGGGGAGACCATTACCGACACATTTAATCCATGAAGACCCGTCGAATTTCCAAATTCCTCCACCACCTAATCCATTACCGTTTACACTGATAACGGGTTGATTATTATAAAACTGAATGGATTCAATACCTGAATAAAATGAACCATCAAAAAAAAGGCCATTGTTTAAAGTGGCATAGGAATTACCTAAATCAGTAGACTTATATATTCCGTGGTAATAAGTGCCAGTATATATATCGCTTCCAAGAAGGCCATGACTCAATGGAACATAAAAGGAAGGTCTTGGATTAGTACCAAGCATAACTACCTGCCATGTATCTCCATTGTCTTTAGATAAATGATCGCCAAAGAGTATGTTAGTACCAGAAGTAAAAATTTTGACATCATCCGAATTAAAATTTGCGTTGCCATAAACATCTGAAGGAGCTTTCAAAACAAAGTTCCAAGTGTATCCTCCATCGCTTGACTTAAACAATTCATCATAATGACTCATAAAAAGTACATTGTTCACTGATACAATGTCATTGGTAAAGCCTCCTTCTGATTCCGTATGTAGTTTTTCCCACTGGTAATTCGATCCAATTACCCGAGCCTGTTTTGATTGATTTACCTTATTTTTCAGAGCCGACTGCAAAAGAGGTTTGTGTTCAGCAGCATTTTGCAATCTATGTGCCCTTTTATCAAGCGGAAAATTATGATCCAAAGCGTCCGCTTTCTGCTTAACAATTTTCTCCCATCCGGGCGGAGGAGTTTGGGAGACCTGTTGCGCATTGGCAAATCTCGGAAAGGTCAAAATCAGGCAATGAGTAATAACTAACAGGTGTAATTGGTGGCGTCTCATAAAATTAGATTTTTTTTCACTTGGATTCTCTGCCTCGCGCTTTCACGATCAGTAAGAGTTGAGATCAAGTAAAGCTTTTACTAGCTTAGAATTCGAGAGGTTTATTAAACCTAATCATCCATTTATTAAATGAGGGCTTAGAATGAGAAAGGATAGAATGAAGTACCTGAAAATGAAGCAACACATTTGATTGGGCTCATAATACAAAAAACCGGCGCACAAAATGTAACGGGTTTTCAGAGGACTCGAGCGGATTCGAACGGCTGTAGGAGAGCAGTTTTTAAGGCAGAGCATTTTGGCTCTGCAAAAGCGCCACTAAAAACAGAAACCCGTCACACAAAATGTAACGGGTTTTCAGAGGTCTCGAGCGGATTCGAACCACTGTAGGAGAACAATTTTAAGGCAGAGCATTTTGGCTCTGCAAAAGCGCCACTAAAAACAGAAACCCGCCACACAAAATGTAACGGGTTTTCAGAGGTCTCGAGCGGATTCGAACCGCTGTGGGAGAACAATTTTAAGGCAGAGCATTTTAGCTCTGCAAAAGCTCCATTAAAAACAAAAACCCGTCACAAAATGTAACGGGTTTTCAGAGGTCTCGAGCGGATTCGAACCGCTGTAGGAGCTTTTGCAGAGCTCAGCCTAGCCACTCGGCCACGAGACCTTTTGATTCACAAAACTAAAAAACAAAACCGGATTCTTTCAAAAAAAGAAAGTGGCCCGAAAGCCACTTTCCGTTCAGAAAAAATCATTGGATTAATTCGCTTCGCCAGCAGGCTTGGATTTCATCTTCTCTTTCAATGCGCTTAACGCCTCAAGATCACCAAGGGTAGATTTCTCTGACTCCTGATTGATTTTATCGATAGTCTTGCCTTTGCTAGGCGCTGCCTTTTTCTTAGGTGCAACCTTTTCTTCTTCGGCAGACCACATGGCCTTCAGGCTTAACGTAATGCGTCTGTCTTCTTTAGAAAACTCAAGCACTTTAAAGTCATACGATTCACCAGTTTCGGCTTTCGAGTTGTCTTCTTTCGCCAGGTTCTTCAGCGAGCAGAAGCCTTCGATGCCATAAGGCAACTCAATCACAACACCTTTGTCGTTCTTGCTGATGATCGTACCTTTTTGAGTTGAACCTACTGTGAAGATCGTCTCGAAAGTATCCCAAGGGTTTTCTTCGAGGTGCTTATGGCTCAACGCCAGTCTGCGGTTCACAGCATCCAGTTCCAATACCTGTACTTCGATAGAATCGCCAACTTTGGTAAATTCTGACGGATGCTTGATTTTTTTCGTCCAGCTCAAGTCAGAAACGTGTACCAGGCCGTCAATACCTTCTTCGAGTTCGATGAACAGACCGAAGTTGGTAAGATTGCGAACGATACCTTTGTGGCGTGTGCCAACAGCATACTTGGCCAATATATCCTGACGTGTCCAGGGGTCTTCGGTAAGTTGTTTAATACCAAGACTCATCTTGCGCTCAGCGCGATCGATAGTTAAAACAACGGCATTCAGTTCGTCGCCCACTTTAATGAAGTCTTGTGGGTTGCGCAAATGCTGTGACCAGCTCATTTCTGAAACGTGGATCAAGCCTTCTACACCTGGTTGCAGTTCGAGGAACGCGCCATAATCGGCTACATTTACGATTCTGCCTTTTACTTTCGAGCCAACTGCGATGTCGGCAGCGAGTGAATCCCAAGGATGTGAAGTCAATTGCTTCATGCCTAAAGAAATTCTTCTCTTGTCTTCGTCGAAATCAAGCACTACAACTTTCACCACCTGATCTAATTTCAATAATTCTTCAGGATGGTTGATTCTGCCCCACGAAATATCAGTGATATGCAATAAGCCATCTACGCCACCAAGGTCAATGAACACTCCGAAGTTGGTCATGTTTTTGATCACACCTTCAAGAACTTGTCCTTTTTCAAGGTTGGTAAGGATGGCTGCTTTTTGTTGTTCGAGATCTTTTTCAATCAATACCTTATGCGATACCACTACGTTGTCGTTGGTGTAGTTGATCTTCACCACTTTCACTTCAATATTCTTGTTTACATAAATATCAAAGTCACGGATTGGTTTCACATCAATTTGTGAACCTGGCAAGAATGCTTCAATACCGAATACATCCACGATCAACCCGCCTTTGGTTCTGCGTTTCACAAAGCCTTCGATGATCTGGTCTTTGTCGAGAGCTGTTTGTACATATTCCCATCCTTTCACCAATTTGGCTTTCCTTCTGGAAAGGATCAATTGGCCCATGGTGTTTTCGCGCTCTTCAATGAAGAGGTCAACGATGTCACCAATTTTCAGGTTGGGCATGTCTTTGAATTCGGCTAATGGCACGAGACCATCAGATTTAAAGCCGATGTTCAGGATCACATCGCGATCGTTGATACCAACTACCGAACCCTGAACTACTTCACTTTCATTTACTGATGCGATAGTGCCTCCGTAAAGTTTGTCTAATTCCTGACGGTCTTTGGAAGAATAGCCTTCTCCGAATCCTTTTTTATCAAAAGCTTCCCAGTCGAAATTTTCGAGAGATACACTGGTGTTTGTGGCTTTGCGGGCCGTTACATCGCGGATCATCCGGCTGATGCCTTCTTCTTCTTCTCTTTTCTTGGCTGCTTTGAAGGCTGCCAACTCATCTTGTTCGAGTTCCGCTTCTGCAGTTTTTACATCTACATCGGCTTCAGCACCTTTGATAGCAAGGGGCTTTTTGGGTGCTTCTGTTTTCTTTTCGATTTTGGCATCGCTGCCTTTTTGAACTTTCGCCATACAAATTGCCCTATTGATACATGCGGCAGAGTGGGCAGACTACCACAATTTTGTTAAACATGCTGTTTTGTTAATAAAAACAGCCCGACTGGTTTCAGCGGGGCTGCAAAGGTAAATAAAATTTTGAAAATCAGGCTACTTGAAGTCCTCAGGCTTTATCGTTCCAATAGCATAATCCACCAATACTTTTTGGAACAAAAGGCGGTATTCGGACTGCGCCTTGCTGGTTTGGGCTTGCACAAGCACCCGATTAGCGTTTGCGTATTCCACAAAACTGGTGGCACCTAAGGTGTACCTCTCAGTTTCCAGTTCTAATGCCTTTTCAGCTGATTTTACCTGATCAATATTAAGTGTATACGATTGAGCATAAAGTTTCATATTTTGATAGGCCCTCATTACGTCTGTTTTTACCTGGATTTCTGCGTTCTTGGTCGCTAATTGATTGTTGTTGTATGTGATTTTTTGTGTAATGTAATTAGTCCTGTTTTGAAGATTCTGGTTTCCGCCTAAAATTGGAATTGTGAGCTGAAAACCGGTAAACTTTCTTAAGTTATCACTCTTGACTTGCTGATCGAAGCTGTTATTGACATCCAGATACACGTAGTTATAGGTGGTATATATGGTATTGTACATACTTAAGGTTGGCAACATGGTTGCCTTGAATGCCTTCATACCAAACCGTGAAGACTCTTCATTCTTCTTGGCTCTTAAATAGTCGCCGCGATTTTTTAACGCTGTATCGAATAATGGTTCCAGTTCCATTTTATCAGCAGTCACCGAATTTACATCCCAGTCTGGCTTAACAACATCAAATTCCTCATTCGGATCCATCAATAGGGTTTGTGTGAGAAGTGCTCTGTCGTTGAGCAAATTGATTTGAGCCTGCAGTGCAAGTATCTCGCCGCCTTTCGCTTGTGAGTCCTGATTATATTCATCTACCGGTGATTTTGCGCCCAAGGCTACTTGTTCTTTTATTTGTTCCAGTGTTTTCTTTAGTGCTACCCAATTTTCGTTTGCGATTTTTAACAATTCAATGTCCAGAAGCACCTGCAAATATTGCAACGAGATTGTGCTAATGATGTCTTGCGATGTTCTGTTAACATAAAACGATTGAGCGTCCAGCGCACTTTCAGCTTGCCGTACTCTGTTTACCTGCGAAAATCCATTGAATAAGTTGATATTAGAGTTTAATGAACCGGCAACGTTGTCGACCTTACCATTAATAACAATGCCTTTTTGCTGAATAAATGTGTTTCCATACACCCGTTGGGCTGTAGTATTAATATTTAATGTAGGACCTAATCCTGCAATGCTATAATTGCGTTGCATCACATTCAACTCCAGATTGTTCTTCTGCGTGTTAAGTAGGACTCCGTTTCGCAATGCAATTTTTACGGCGTCTTCAAACGTAAGGACTTTTGTTTGAGCCAATGAACAAAAGCTCAAGCCTAATGTTAAAGTGATTAAAAGTGATTTTTTCATATTACGGTCTTATCGTACAATTTCATCTGCTGCTACTGCGCCATCGGCTAAGCGAATAATGCGCTTTCCTCGTTGAGCGTTTTCTTCGGAGTGTGTCACTTGTATAATCGTGATGCCTTCGTCATTTAATTTTTGAAAAATATCCATGATCTGTTTTCCCTGGTCAGAGTGCAGATTGCCTGTAGGCTCATCGGCCAGTAACAGTTTTGGCTCGCCTACAATTGCGCGGGCGATGCCCACCAATTGCTGCTGGCCACCACTCAATTGCTCGGGAAACAAATCTTTTTTGGCTACCATATTGAAGCGATCAAGCATCTCCGCCACCATGCTTTTGCGCATGTTGCCATTCACTCCTTTATATAATAGAGGTGTCTCAATATTTTCATAAACCGTAAGCTCATCGATGAGGTGGTATGCCTGAAAAATGAAGCCGATGTAGTTTTTGTGCATCTCACTCTTCTGCTTTTCCTTCATTTTGTGCACCGGCTCGTCGAAAAAGTAATATTCTCCGGCCGACGGCTCATCGAGCATGCCTATAATATTCATGATCGATGATTTGCCTGCACCACTCGGACCCATTATGGTGAGGAATTCGCCTTGCTTTACTTCCAGATCAATGCCCTTCAAGATAAAAGTGCGCTGAAAACGGGAATCGATGTACTTGTCTATGTCCTGGAGCTTTATCATTTGGTTTTTTTGGGTTAGGGCATCATTTGCGGGCAAAGACAATCCTAAAATCTAAATTTATGATCAGCTAATGCCCAAAATAATGCCAAGTGATGATTCATTTGATTTGACGCAGAAAACAGGTTTTTGTTTCACCATTCGCGTCCGCTAATGCAAAATGATGTCCGAAAACGGATGGTAAGGTTAACAAAAAATTACTTCTGTTTTTGATTAAAAATAGGACGGGCAAAGGAAGGGATCAGAACACTACGGGATGCAAAACAACATCGACCCGGCGGTTCATAATGACATTTTGATAAGAGTCGTTGGAATATAATGGGTTTTCTGAACCCCAATCTCTGGTGTGTATTATCCTTTCGGGAATGTCTTTTTGAATCAGCAATCCATGCACGGTTTGGCTGCGCATTCCAGAAAGCCACTGGTTATACCTTTTCCCGCCAATATTGTCGGTGTGGCTTATAAGCTGGATTTCGTACTTCTCAAGAAGATTGGGAATGGAATCCAGCCAGCGCGAAAGCATTATTGCCTGCTCTTCGTCCATATAATAACTACCACCTCCGAAGAAAATGCTTTTACGAAGCTCTCCGGTATTGATTTGTGCAACTGAAACTGTTGAATACAGCATCAGGCCAAAGAGTGTCACATGTAAAATTGTCCGTCCACTCATAACTTATCCCAACTTATCCCACCGTAATCCAATTTACAAAAAAGAAAAGATTCTTTCCAGCTAGCCGACGATTACTTACCGTAAATCTCATTGAGTATACCAGCCAATCTCACACCTGCCTGCAGCACTCTTTTCTTGGCTATCGGAAGGTTTTTAAATGAATATTTGTAGCCCAGATTTCCATCACCGATTTCATAGACAGTTTTGCGAAGGCCCATCGATTCGTCAGCCCAATCGCGCACAGAATTCTTTTGCCAAGCCATCATGGTAGTAGCATCTGATTTGTCGAGAAATTCCACCAGTTCACTGTAACTTAGCTTGGTGTCGTCAATCATGTCGCTATCCCACACTCGGTGGAGGTTAGATTCATTGCGAAACCATTTTACTTTCACTTTGTTGCCGCCTTGGTCATCACAGCAGCCTACATGCAACGGCTGATGAATGTCTCCTACCAGATGAACCAGCATTTTCACATATTCCATTTCTGTTTTTTTGTCGAGCGTATGTTTTTTCAATTCCGAAATAATCCTTTCCAGCGTTGCAATCACATCTCCTTTGGGATTTTTGGTCGACTGATCATACGTCTTTCCGGTTTCGACAGTAACCCAATGCCAATCGGCCATGTCTTTATAAGTAGAGTCCGATCGGATTTCATCCATCCAGTTAGCTACTTCGGCCAGAGATTCCTGGCCCAGAACTTTTGCCAGGTTTTTTTTGGCTTTCGCCGAAAGGTGCTTTTGAGCTATTAGCCCTACCGCCCGATGACCGGTGGGGCCCCATGCAAATGAGAACGTGGTAATGAGGATTGAGAGGCAAAAAATCAGAAAGTGTTTCATAGTAATAATTATTGTGTTGCTAATATCTGAACTTTCGATTGTATTAATATTTCCAAAGCGTGATTTTAAGTTTAAATTTGGGATAAGCGGTTCTTTTCAGGAACGTGTTTTATGACCAATCGCCACGCCTTATTTCTCAATTTCGACATCAAGGCCCAGCCTGATGATATTACATGCGGCCCCACGTGTCTGCACGCGCTTTATCAATACTACAATGACCCTATTGCGCTAAAAGAAGTAATCAACGAAGTTAAAAGCTTGAAGTCGGGCGGCACACTCGCAGTGATGCTCGGCAACCATGCGTTGCAGCGCGGTTATCACGCTCACATCTATACATACAATCTCACTATTTTTGATCCTTCGTGGTTTACACTTTCGTCGAAAATGATGGTGCACAACTTGAAGAAGCAGATGCGTTACAAATTCAGAAGCAAACGACTGCAGGTAGCATCGAAGGCCTACATCAAATTTTTGGAAGCCGGCGGAAAAATTCTGCAGACTGAATTGGACGAAGCACTGATTAAAAGATACCTGAAGCAGTCGGTACCAGTTCTTACCGGGCTCAGCGCAACTTATCTTTATGGAACTCAACGCGAGATTCCGGCGAGCAACAAGTTTGATAGCATTCGTGGGGAACCTGTGGGTCACTTTGTTATAGTCAACGGATTTGATGACACGACCAATACGGTCTATCTTGCAGACCCGATGAATCCTAATCCGTTGAAAAGCCAATACTATAGTGTTGCGTTTGACAGGCTCATCAACAGCATCATGCTCGGTATTGTTACTTATGATGCTAACCTTTTGATCATTGAACCAAAAAAATAATCAGCCACCTGTTAATGCCTCAATTAGTCAAATCCAATTTCACCGAACTTGTTATCTTGGCTAAATTGATCAATTAATTGACATGCCTAAATTAATAATCGTCGAAAAACCGGAGACGTGGAACTTTCAAATCGAAGATGTAGAAGTCATTTCGGCAGATGAATACATTTCAGGGGAGGAATATCAGGTGATGAAAAACCTGAAAGTGCTGAATCTTTGTAAGTCATATCAATACCAAAGTGAAGGGTACTATGTTTCGTTGCTTGCGGAAGCGCGCGGTCACAAAGCACTGCCGGAAGTTTCCACCATTCAGGATTTGCGCTTCCCTTCTATTTTGCGCGATGACTCCTTGGATTTTGACATGCTCATCCAAAATACTTTTAAAACCGAGCCTTACGATCGCGTTGAGTTCAATATTTATTTTGGTATTACACAATCAGAAAATCTCAATCGCCTTGCACAGCAACTTTTCCAGATGGTACAGGCTCCGTCGCTCCGTGCTGCTTTCTCCAAGAAAAATAAATGGGTCTTGCAAAGCATCCGACCTATTAACTTAAATGAAGTACCAGAGGTTGATAAGCCGCTTCTCGTTTCCTCGTTGGAAAAATATTTGTTGCGGAAGCGAGACTACCGGCCTGATAAAAAGAAATATGACCTCGCCATACTCACCGATCCGGATGATACCAATCCGCCTTCGGATGAGCGTGCATTGAAGCGTTTTTATAAGGCAGCGATAGAAACGGGATTTAATACCGAGTTCATTACAAAAAATGACATTGATAAACTGATTCAGTACGATGCACTGTTTATCCGTGAAACAACCAATGTAAATCACCATACTTTTCGTTTTGCAAAAAAAGCACAATCGCTCGGGCTTGCAGTGATTGACGATCCCGACTCCATTTTAAAATGCACGAACAAAGTTTATTTACATGAACTGCTCAACTCTCACAAAGTTCTCACACCCAAGTCGGTCGTGATCTCTGAAGAAAACTGCGACTCGATCTCGACCAAGATGGCTTTTCCTTTTATACTTAAGCAACCGGATGGAGCGTTTTCGAAAGGCGTCTTTAAAATAAACTCAAAAGAAGAATTTAAAAAGGTGAGAGCTACCATGTTTGAAAAATCGGATTTGCTTATCGCGCAGGAATTTTTACCAACGCCATTTGATTGGCGTGTGGGTGTAATCGACAGTCAGGTGATTTATGTTTGCAAATATTTTATGGCTACCAAGCACTGGCAGATTGTAAACTGGAGTGCGAATAAAGAAAAGTCACGCGAAGGAGAGGTGGAGAGCATTCCGGTAGATCAGGCGCCATCAGGTTTATTGAAGACGGCACTCAAAGCAACAGCACTTATCGGCAAGAGTTTGTACGGTGTTGATATGAAAGAAGTTGACGGAAAATTTTATGTGATAGAAATCAATGATAACCCCAATATTGATGCGGGCATCGAAGACAAGATTTTAAAGGACAAGTTGTATTCAATAATCATGGAAGTTTTTTTGGATAAAATCAAAGCAGAGAAATGAATCAACCATCGCGCCTGCACTTATTTCAGGCTTTCGGCATCGAACTGGAATACATGTTGGTGGACAAAGATACATTGGCTGTGAAGCCGATAACTGACGAATTGCTCAAGCATGAACTGGGAGAGTATGCGAGCGATTTTGAAAACGGAATTGTTACGTGGAGTAACGAATTGGTATTGCATGTGATTGAATTAAAATCGACAAAACCAGAGTTAAATTTTAATGCACTAGAGCACGCATTTGCAGACAACATAAAAAAGATAAATGCAATACTAAGCAAGTGGAATGCAATGCTTATGCCTTCTGCAGCTCATCCGCTAATGGATCCGATTATTGAAACAAAATTGTGGCCGCATGAAAGCAATGAAGTGTATGAAATATACGATCGGATTTTTAATAGCAAGGGTCACGGTTGGAGCAATTTGCAAAGCACACATTTAAATCTGCCGTTTTATGATGATGAAGAGTTTGCCAAACTTCATGCGGCAGTTAGAATCTTGTTGCCAGTACTTCCTGCTTTGTGCGCGAGTTCTCCAATCCTCGATGGCCGGTTAACAGGAAAACTAGATACACGCCTGGAGTTCTATAAAACGAACCAAGCTAAAATCCCATCGATTACTGGCAGAGTTATACCCGAAGCTGTTTTTTCAAAACGGAATTATATCAATACAGTGTATGACAAGATTCAGGCAGACATCAAACCATTTGATCCTAACAATATTTTGAATCCTATTTGGGTAAACTCTCGCGGTGCCATACCTCGTTTTGATCGCGGCTCAATTGAAATCCGTGTGATGGATATACAAGAATGCCCGGCAGCTGACATGGCCATAATAACGCTTGTGATAGAATTGCTTAAGGCGTTGGTCAACGAAAAATTTATTCCGATTGAAGAACAAGTAAAAATAAAAACCGATGTGCTTGTATCCATTTTTGATGATTGCATTGTAAGTGGACCGCAAGCTGTAATAACAAATGATGAGTTTTTGAAGATCTTTGGAATTCGAACTCCGCTAAGCGCTGCCGAGCTTTGGAAAAGTATTTTGCAAAGACTTATTACACTAACTCCCTCGCTGGAAAAATGGGAGAAGCCTGAACTTGATATCATACTAACTGAAGGAACACTTGCGAACAGAATCACCAATGCACTTGGCAAAGATCACTCTGTCGAAAATATCAAAAGCGTTTATCGCAAGCTGAGCGGATGCCTCGCTCAAAATAAGATGTTTATAATATGATGGTACGACCGTTAGAGAAAGCCGGCTCTTCAAGGCGGACTCTAAATTTATGTTGGCGTAGTACCAATCAGTCCACGTTCTACTCTCATGCGAGTTTTTTTTTACGTCATTAATTAACAGTCTACTTCTTTTATTCTATGAATCGTCTTAAAGCTTTGATCAGGAATTTCTTTGGCTTTTCCCGAACAGAGACTAACGCTTTTCTAATCTTATTGCCTTTGATGCTTGTTCTGATTTTTTCAGAACCGGTTTATCGCTATTGGTTTATTCGACAGCCTCATGATTTCTCAAAAGAGGCTAAAGAACTTGACAGCCTTATTACTACTTTGAAATGGGAGCCGGAAAAAGACACTGCGTTTGTCAAACCGGTGACCTCGTCCAAGAAATTATTTTTTTTCAACCCGAACCTGGTCACTAAAGAACAATTGAATGAATTGAACTTCACTAATTCGTTGGCAAATCGGATCGTTAACTACAGATTAAAAGGAGGAAAGTTTATTGTAAAAAACGACTTGATGAAAATCTATGGAGTGGATTCAGTCCTGTTTAATAAGCTATCGCCATTCATCGATCTGCCTGAAAAGAAATTGAAGGAAAGCCAGGTTTTAAAATTTGCTGAAAAAGAGAAATCTACCTTTATCAAATTTGATTTGAACAACGCAGACACTGCTCAATTGATAAAAATCTATGGCATTGGTGCAAAGCTTTCCAGTCGCATTGTTAGTTATCGTGAGAAACTCGGCGGGTTTGTTACTGAGGCGCAGTTGCGGGAAGTCTACGGTCTGGACTCTGTAGTAATCAAAGAACTGCTGCTAAAGTCATTCATCGAAAAGGATTTTCAGCCTAAGCAAATCAATGTCAATTTGGCATCCGAACAAGTCTTGAGCGCTCATCCTTACATTAAATATAAATTGGCAAAAGTGATTATAGCCTATCGTGCCCAACATGGATTGTTTCAGTCGTTGGATGAGCTGATAAAAATTACTCTTATTGACGAGCAAAAGTTTCAAAAAATAAAGCCCTACCTTTCTCTATAAACCCGTAGCGTGGAACCGGCCGCCAATTCATCAAAAAAACTACTTGCTGTTTTTTTACGCAGACTTACCAACCTGAGCGGAAACAATCGTTCACTTTTTCTCCGAGGTATTTCAGATCGATTCATTGATTTACAAGGTTTGAGCCAACTCAACGGTCAGAAGTCTTTTTCTATTATTGAAGCTCTTTTACAGGAAAAGAAAATGATGATTTGCCCTGTGGCTGATTCGCGTATGGAGAGCGCCAATGAGGCAAGCCTGAACTTGAAAAAACTTTTACGACTCGACCAGTTTACTTTTGAAGAAAGCGGAGCGCGCGATTTGCATGTTGGCTGGCCATTTGTTCAGGGTAAATTTTCTGACGGAACTGGTGTGCGTTGCCCCCTTTTATTTTTTCCAGTCGAACTAAAAATTGAAAACGCAAACTGGTACTTATGCCCACGAGAAGAAATACTATTTAACAAATCTTTTCTGCTCGCATATTCATTCTTTAACAAAACGAAGGTTGATGATTCACTTCTAGAGGAAACGTTTGAAGAGGTCAATCGTGATGGAACTGCTTTTCGCACAGAATTATACCGGATGCTTCAGTCGAGCACAATTGAACTCAATTTTAATCCGGACACTTATCAGGACGAACTGATCAACTTCGCATCCTATACAAAAAAGCAATTTGATGAATCTCATGCGGTAGGAAGTCTCAAATTATTTCCCGAAGCCGTGCTTGGCATTTTTCCACAGGCGGGCTCTTCATTGGTTCAGGATTATGTTCAACTGATCGAGGAAAATTCATTTCAGGATATGGAGGATTTTTTCGCCGGGCGTGGAGAAGCTTCAACACCTCGGCAGTCCGATAATTTCACGTCACTGGTAAAAGAAGAAAAAATCTATTCTGTTTTCCCTTCCGACATTTGGCAGGAGAATGCTTTGAAGGCATCGAAACTTGGACATTCGATTGTTGTGCAAGGACCACCAGGTACAGGGAAGTCTCAGCTGATAGGTAATCTGGTAAGCGATGCAATGGCTAACGGGAAACGTGTGCTTGTGGTTTGTCAGAAGAGAGCAGCTCTGGACGTAGTTTATGGTCGGCTTAAAGAAAAGAACCTGGTAAATTTTTTGGCCCTAGTACATGATTATAAAAATGACCGAAAAGAGATTTTTGAAAAAGTATCCGCACAGATCAATCTTACAGATGAATACAAATCAAAAAACATAAGCCTTGATGCAATTCAGTTAGACAGGAAATTTTTGCAAACCAGTAAACGGATTGATCATATAACCGAAGAGCTGGAACATTTTCGGCAATCGCTATTTGATGAATCCGAATGCGGACGAAGTGTGAAGGAGCTTTATTTGCAGTGTAGTTATGATAATCCATTTATTCTACTGAAGCAGGAGTACAGTCATTTCAAGTTTGATCAAATTGATCATGTCTTGCGTTCAATTCAGCAATATGCCACGTATGCGAATCAATTTGAGAGTGACTCTTATTTATTAAGAGACCGAAAGTCGTTTGCAAAATTTTCAGTTGGAGACCTGCCTGAAATAAAAAGTGTTATCAACGAAGTATTCCCGTTCTATCAGGAGATTAGTCAGTCGCTAGTGAAAAATCTTAACGCTTCGTTGGATCCCGATCAATTGAAGAAGCTCGGCGACAGGATAAATGACTTGAGGATCATTTCAGATACAATTGCTGCGAAACAGTTATACCCGTCACTAAAAAAAATGTTGCCGGAGAAGAGTAACGAGACAAGCCTCTTGTGGCTATCCAACATAGAAAGGATGATGATGGATTGTTTTTCGAGCGATGGCCCTGAAGCTTCTGTGCCGGCTTCGCTATTGGGGCATTTTCAAAAAGCGCTCCACCGGGGAATGAAAGCAAGAAAAGGACTTTGGAGCTGGCTGCGCTGGCAGTTATTTTCAAAAGACAAGATCATGATCACGCGTGCTTTAGTAGCCAACCAATTGCAGAGTGACAAAGCTGGATTTGAGATATTGGAAAAAAAATTGGATCAGCGATTAAATTTTGAGCATAACCTTTCTAAACTTAGAAATAAGAAGTGGCTGATTAATATTCCTGAAATCATTTCAAAGGAACATTTTGCAGAATGGTTTGAGCAGCAGCGCGAGGCAATTAAGATCAGGCTATTGTTTGGTGCCATTCGGGGCTTTAAAAATTTATTGAACCCCATTCATCTGAGGGAAGCTGAATTTAAGAATAAGATGCAGGCGCTGATTCAGGTTTTGGTACAGACTCAAGATAAGCTGAATCATTGGTCTTCCTATTTATCAATTAGCCAGTTGAATAATCTTTCCAGCGGCCGAATTCCTGCAGATGAACTGGCGGCTTTGGTGGCACAGGACTTTGACTCGCTTTGTGAATTTGACAAGTTACGGGAAGCACTATCTGAAAATGAATTGCAGATCATCACTAAACTAAAGGAAAAGTCTACTAATATAGAGACCGGCGAATGGCAGCAATTATTTCTCAACAGTTTATGTTTAGCATGGATCGATCATATCGAAACAAAACATCCTGAATTAAGGATAGTCTCATCAGGAAAGATGAACGCCCTTGAGAGTGAATTGCGAGAGCAAATTGAAATTAAACAAAGCCTGAGCGAGGAAATTCTTTTGCTTCGGGCCCGGGAACGTGCCACTGACAACCTTGAATTTAACCGACTCAATAACAGAATCAGCTATCGTGACCTGTTACATCAAACTACAAAAAAGAAGAAAATATGGCCGTTGCGAAAGGTCGTCAGTGAATTCGAAGACGAGATTTTCAAACTCATTCCTTGCTGGCTGGCATCGCCCGAATCGGTCAGCGCTATTTTTTCAATGAAAGAAATTTTTGATCTCGTAATTTTTGATGAGGCGTCCCAATGTTTCGCCGAACGAGGTATTCCTGCACTTTATAGAGGTAAGCAAGCTGTGATTGCCGGAGATAGTAAGCAACTTCGGCCTGGCGATTTTTATCTGGCCCGATGGCAAGACGAAGAGTTTGAAGAGCCCGATGCCGAAGTTGATTCTTTATTGGAATTGACAAGCCGTTATTTGATGACTGTAAAACTCAATGGTCACTATCGCAGTCAGTCGTTGGAACTGATCGATTTTTCGAATAAGCATTTCTATGAAGGCCGGCTCCAGTTGCTGCCCGACTTCAATCAAATAAATAAACTGCAACCAGCCATCGAATACAATAAGGTAAGTGGCATCTGGAAGAATAATTCAAATGAGGTAGAAGCCCGGCATATTGCAGATATCGTCTTGAAGATTTCAAAAATTAACCCTACAAAAGAAATTGGCATAGTTACATTCAACGCTAGTCAACAATCGCTGGTGTTGGATTGCTTGGAAGAGAAATTTGCAGAAGGTAGTACCCTACTTCCCGAGAGGTTGTTTGTTAAGAACATTGAAAATGTGCAAGGGGATGAGCGCGATATTATTATTTTTTCTATTGGCTATGCGCCAGATGATAAAGGCAAAGTGAGTGTACAGTTCGGTAGCCTGAATATGGATGGAGGAGAAAACCGGTTGAATGTAGCTGTAAGTCGTGCACGCGAAAAAATTATTGTAGTGAGCAGTCTTTGGCCAGAGCAACTGGAGGTAGGGGAGACAAAGAACGCTGGTCCTAAATTATTGAAAGAGTATCTGCGCTTTGCACGCCAGGTTTCTGATGGAGATTTCCATCCGCATATTGTACCTGATAAAAAGTATTCGGAGGCGGCCCAACTCAAATTCCAAATTGAGCATTTGGCAGCTAAGTCAGGAATTGTATTGAAGAAGAACGTGTTTCCTTTTTATGACTTGGCCGTGCAAAAGGCTAATGTATATAAGGGCGCCATCTTTACGGATGATAATTTTTATCACGAATCTTTATCTGCAAAAGCATCCCATGCGCTGTTGCCTCAACTACTGAAAAAGAAAAACTGGCCGAATATTAGAGTTTATAGCCGTAATTACTGGAACGACAAGCGAAGATTTGAAAATGATTTAAAAGAATTTGATTAAGGACTGCCAAATAATAACTTGCTATCCAAATTCAAAAAACATGGGCGATCTGGAAAAGTACTTTAAGCAAAACGATAAAAGGCTTATTCACAAGTGGAAACACTATTTTGATATTTATGAAAGGCACTTCAGCAGGTTCAGGAATAAGGAAATAATAATTCTTGAAATCGGAGTATTTCAGGGCGGAAGTCTTCAAATGTGGAAGAATTATTTTGGAGAAAAAACCAGAATTTATGGTATCGATATCGACCCAAGATGCAAACAGATTGAGGAAGATAACATTACCATTTTTATAGGATCGCAATCAGATAGGAAGTTTTTGAGGGAAATAAAAAAGCAATTGCCAAGAGTCGATATTCTTATTGATGACGGTGGCCACACCATGGATCAACAGATTGTAACTTTTGAGGAGTTGTTTGATTTAGTTAAAGACGACGGAGTCTATTTGTGCGAAGACCTCCATACTTCTTATTGGAAGTCTTATGGTGGTGGCTACAAAAGGAGAGGAAGCTTTATTGAATACAGCAAGAATTTTATAGACTTTATAAATGCTTACCACTCGAAACAAAGGAGCTTAAAAGTAAGTGAGTTCACAAAATCGGTTGATTCGCTTCATTATTATGACAGCATTTTGGTAATTGAAAAAACAAAGAGAGAGCCGCCCACTGATGAAATGAGAGGCACTCCCACTTTTGATTACAAAACCAAGAAAAAAAGCACCGGAAAAAAGTTAAGAGAATCAATAGGTAAACTCTTTTCCTAGTATCTTCTACTCTAGCAAGGCCTTTACATGCTCCACCTTATTCAGATCGGAGCCGGTTAGCTGGATTTGCCAATGCCGCACTTATTGATTGATAGCTGATCGTAAGCAAAGCGATAAATACCGAAATAAGCCCCGCTACAAGGAATACATCCCACGAGATGGTGATTTTGTAAACGAAATCATCCAGCCACTTATTCATCATATACCACGAGATCGGGGCGGCAATAATAAATGATACAAGCACCAGTTTCACAAAATTTTGTGTGAGCAATCGTAAAATATTTCTTACGGATGCACCCATCACCAAACGAATGCTGATCTCCTTGCTTCGCTGCTCTACCATAAATGCCGAGAGCGCAAATAAACCAAGACAAGCAACGATGATCGCTAGACCCGCAAAGCTCGCGAAGATTTTTTCCATACGGTCAACGTCCTGATACATCTTTGCATAACTCTCATCGAGAAAAGTATAACGAAATGGCTGGTGTGGCATGAACCTGTCCCAAACTTTGTTGATCGACTGAATTACGCTCGCCACATTCTTTGACTTCACTTTTACGGATACGATCGATCCCCACCTACCCATTACCATAGACAAAGGTCTGATCTCTCCCTTCATCGTATCGAAATTAAAATCTTCCACCACACCAATTACATTATACATTCTTCCTCCGCCAATGCGCTCGCCAATCGGTTTTTTGAGACCCATTGCTTTTGCCAACGCCTGATTAATAATCATAGAAGCAGTATCGGATTTAAGCTTCTCATCAAAGTCTCGTCCCTCCAATAATTTCATTCCCAGCGTACTGATATAGTCTTGGTCTACATACCAGAATTGCCCATACAACGGCTTGTCTATTTTTTGCTTCCCTTCTTTCCAAAAACCATGTTGATCTCGGTTGGTGCCGTAAACCGGCAGGTAGTTGTTACAGGTTGCGTTCTCCACCTCGGCAAGCTGCTTCAATTCACTTTTGAATGCATCGTGTTGCTCTTCAAGTGTATTCGCTCCCTGAATCATAATGATCTGCTCTTTATTATAACCTAACTTCGCATTGAGAATAAAATTCATCTGCTTGTTTATGATGAATGTGCCAATGATCAAAATAATGGAAGTTGTGAATTGGAATACGACCATAACGCTTCTCATTTTTGAGCTCTTGCTTCCGCGGCTCACACTTCCTTTGAGTACGTCAACCGGTTTGAAGGCCGACAGGTAAAAGGCGGGATAGATTCCGGCAACTATGCCTACGATAACGGCAGACGCAGTTAGCATAGGTAAGAACCACCAGGTAGTCCACGGAACAAGTAATTGTTTACCTGACAGGGAATTGAAAACCGGCATAGCGAGAATGACAAGCACTACGGCGAGCATGAATGAAACGAAACTATATACCAATGATTCGGTGAGGAATTGGTTTACTAAATAGCTGCGCATTGAACCGACAACCTTCCGAAGACCAACTTCCTTCGCACGGTTTGCCGATTTTGCTGTTGAGAGATTGATGAAGTTGATGCAAGCCAAAAGCAGAATAAAGACAGCGATGCCACCGAAGAGCCAGATATAACGCACGTCTCCGTGTTGCTGCTCGTCACTAATCTTATCCGATTTGAGATAAATGTCTTCCACAGGTTGCAGTCCGAAAAAATGATTTTTCTTTACGTCGGCTACGGACTGGTCTCCTACTTTTTCCAAATGTGTGATGAGGTAAGTATCACGCATGGAAGTCAATTTCCTTTCAAATGATGGAATGTCTGTGTCTGGCCTGAGTCTGACATAAGCATTGTAATTCCAGCAACACCAACTTGTTTGTTCGCCAGGCCAAAACTCTATGTTGACGAGTGTTATAAAGAATTCATAATGGATGTGCGAGTTCGTGGGAAAATCTCTCATTACACCACCGACTTCATACGGTTTTGCTTTTTCTTCATTGAGGATAATTATTTTACCGACTGGATCTTCATTGGGGAAATATTTGTCGGCCATCTTTTTAGACAAGACGATGGACATTGGTTTTGTGAGCGCCTGACTACGATTTCCGTAAATCATTGGCACGTTGAGGATGTCGAGTAAATCATTGTCGGCATAAGCGAAGCCTTCCTCATAAGTGTTGTCAACGCGATCGTCTCGCCGGATTAAATTACTGCCGGCATTGAACCATTTGTATGGAATAAGACGTGCAGACTTCTCTACTTCTGCGTAATCGTTTTTAAGAATGGTGTGGATGTTGGCAGGGAATGAAGTCCACTTTCCGGGATCGGACCCACGCCAATCATTGTACACACGATAAATGTGTTTATTGGCAAACTCCCTGTCGTAGCTGATTTCATTTCTTATAAAAAGGAAGATGAGGATGCAGGTGGCCAGGCCGATGGCAAACCCGCCGACTTTAATACCAGTGTACATCTTTTGACGTGACATGGTTCTCCAGGCAATCTTGAAGTAGTTTTCAAACATGGCGAAGTTGTTTTGAGGTGAGGATTTTCTTTTGATGGCGAAAGGTTGAAGGAAGCACACTACATTCCAGAGGAACAGGAGATCAGCTCTTCGTTTTCCCAGGTTTTGTCTTCTTCTTGAATAAAGCTCAATCATGTCGCCAAGCACAGCTTCAGACAAATGATCATTGCAATACCAGCGAAAAAAACGCATAGCCCATTTCGGCGGACTATCTTTTTGTTTTGATTTCATATTTTGCTACCCTCCCAAACTATTTTAGGAACCTGTTTGTACATCGCGTTGCGCATCTCGCGGGATTGATCCAACACCTTTATTCCCGACTGGGTAAGAACATATAATCTCTTGTCTCGCCCGCCGCGTGTTTCGGTAGCTCCACCGAGATGAGATTTTAGGTAGCCCTTTTCTTCGAGCCTGACCAGTGCCTTGTGAACAGAGCTTATCATCACGTTGCGGTTGGTCTGTTTCTCGAGTTCGTCTACAATGGCAAGTCCGTAGGCGTCATCAAACAATATCCCTACCGTGAGCAGGACCAATTCTTCAAATTCTCCGAGGTACGTTCCTTTCATTTTTAAATAATTTGGCGTATTTGTTTCACCTTTGTCTATAATACCATCGAAAGTAAGAAAGGTTGCATCAATTGGTGCTGAATTTTTAAACCATCCTGAATCATCACCGGCGAAATGGCCGTTAAAAGACAAATAATTACCAGGATAGCCTGAAACGTTTTAAATTTCTGGGAGTATTCGTTAAGAGTAGATAAGCCTGTTCACGCCAAATTCGCCATTATGATCAAGAACTATTTCAAAATTGCCTTCAGAAACCTTCTCAAGAACCTGGGCTACTCCTTTATTAATATAGCCGGCCTTGCTACGGGCATGGCGGTGGCAATGCTTATTGGTCTTTGGATTTGGGATGAGCTCACATTCAATAAATATCACGAAAACTACGATCGCATTGCGCAGGTGTGGCAACATAATATATATAATGGAAACGTTGGCTCACAGACTGCCAATCCTTACCCGATGGCCGAAGAAATCCGCAACAACTTTGGCAGCGACTTTAAGTATGTATTACAATCGTCATGGACGTTCACTCACATCCTGACGGTGGGCGAAAAGAAATTTAACAAGGATGGAAACTACTTTGAGCCAGCGGTGACAGAGATGCTCTCGCTGAAAATGCTGCGTGGCACGCGTGATGGATTGAAAGACCCGTATTCGATCCTCTTGTCAGAATCGGTAGCGAAAGCCTACTTCGGTGACACAGACCCGATGAACCAGGTCATGCGGATGGACAACAAAGTAGATGTAAAGGTTACCGGCGTGTATGAAGACTTGCCTTATAACTCAACATTCAGGAACGTGGGATACATTTTGCCATGGGAGCTTTACCTGATCACGAATGAGTGGATAAAGAAAATGAAAGACCCCTGGGGAAGTAACTTCACTCAGACCTTTGCGCAGCTGGCCGATCAAGCTGATATGGAAAAGGTTTCCGCCAAGATTAAAAATGTAAAATTCAACAAGCTCAAAGACGAAGACGACAAGAAATACAAGCCTGAGGTCTTTCTTCACCCAATGAGCAAATGGCATTTGTATTCTGAGTTTAAGAACGGACAAAACATAGGTGGCCGAATTGAGTTCGTCTGGCTGTTTGGCGTTATCGGTGTGTTTGTGTTGCTGCTGGCATGTATCAATTTCATGAACTTGAGCACCGCGCGATCTGAAAAGCGTGCGAAGGAAGTCGGCATCCGCAAATCGATAGGATCGATGCGCTCGCAGTTGATCGGTCAGTTTTTCAGTGAGTCGCTGGTGGTGGCCCTTCTGGCATTTATTGTGTCGCTGCTTTTAGTTCAGTTGGCGCTGCCGATGTTCAACCAGGTGGCGGATAAGAAACTCAGCCTGCTATGGAGTAATCCTTTATTCTGGTTGGTTGGTATTGGCTTCAGCATGCTCACTGGAATCATCGCGGGCAGCTATCCTGCCCTTTATCTATCCTCGTTTCAACCCGTAAAAGTTTTGAAGGGAACCTTTCGTGCAGGCAGGCTCGCTTCCATACCGCGCCAGGTTCTGGTGGTGCTGCAGTTCACCGTTTCGGTTACACTGATCATCGGCACCATTGTTGTGTTTCGCCAGATCGAATTTGCGAAAGACCGCCCCATCGGGTATGACCGGAACGGATTGATCAACATCTTTCAATCTACACCTGATATTCACAAGCACTTTGAAGCCGTGCGCACCGAATTAAAAAACTCGGGAGCGGTGACGGAAATGACAGAAGCGGGAAGCCCGACTACACAGGTGTGGAATACCAATGGCGGTTTCGATTGGAAAGGCAAAGACCCGGGGCTCGCAGTTGATTTCCCTAACAATGGTGTGACCTATGAGTATGGCAAAACCGTGGGCTGGACCTTCAAAGATGGCCGTGATTTCTCTCGCGACCATGCCACCGATTCATCAACGTTTGTAATTAACGAAGCTGCCGCTAAGTTTTTAGGCTTTAAGAACCCTATCGGGGAAGTTCTTAACTGGAACAGCAAACCATTTACCATCATCGGGATTATCAAGGACATGGTGATCGAGTCTCCTTATGAACCTATACGGCCTTCGTTGTTTCACATATCCAAAGACGAAGAGAATGTAATAATCATTAAGCTAAACCAGGCTGCCGGTTCGAAAGAGTCCATTGAAAAAGTTAAAGCAGTGTTTAATAAATACAACCCGGCTTCGCCCTTTGAGTATAAATTCGTAGATCAAGAGTATGCCAGGAAGTTTCAGGACGAAGAGCGCATTGGCAAGCTGGCCAGCTTCTTCGCCATCTTAGCTGTATTCATCAGCTGCCTGGGTATTTTCGGGCTCGCGAGCTTTGTAGCTGAGCAGCGCACAAAAGAAATCGGTGTACGCAAAGTAATGGGCGCTTCAGTGTTCAATCTTTGGGGAATGTTGTCGCGGGATTTTATTGTCCTTGTCGTTGTTTCCCTTTTCATCGCCATGCCTGTGGCTTACTATTTTATGAGCGCCTGGCTTTTGAAGTATGAATACCGCACCGGAATAGCATGGTGGATTTTCGCGATGGCCGGCATGGGCGCATTGTTAATCACGTTATTTACCGTGAGCTACCAATCCATCAAGGCAGCGCTGGCTAACCCTGTGAACAGCTTGAGATCGGAGTAGGCTAGACTATTTCTTTTTCACCGGAGCCTTCTTCTTTACGGTAGGGGTACTTTTCTTGGCAGCGGCCGGCTCTGGCTTTTTCGTAAGGTTCAAAACCTCTCGCTCTGTAATGCTGATGATTCCCACCTCAGCTTTATTCTTCACCTGGATGTCGTAGATCTTGGGCGTGGGGCTTGTTTTGTCGAAGGTTACAATCAGTTGAACGTAGCGATCGGTAGATTTCTTATCGGCAGGGAACAAAGCGTAGGTCAGCTTTATGATTTTATCCTTGCTGTTGGCGAGAGGCCTCTCGATGACGGGCCCGTAATCCGGCTTTGTAGACGGGGGGAAAGTCACCACGTACTTATCTGATAAGGCATTTATAAAGATGTTTGTCAGTGTTGAATTGCTTGCAAACGCGAGCGAAGACATCGGAGATTTCTTCTCCATCACCGCCGCGCACTTCTTGGCCGTATACACGAATGAAGAAAGGTTGTTCTTCGGGTCGATATTAGTTTCCTGAATGACATAATTCTGAGCCGTTGATTTGTAAAAGATAAACATCGCGCAAAGCGGCAAGAAGTAGGTAAGCTTATTCATAAAAGGGGTTATTTAACCTTATCAAACTAATACGCTTTTTGCTGATTTCAAAAGGTTTTGCGATGAGAGGGGTAAAGGGGCGATGTGAAGTAGAAATTCATTGATTAGCCAGACACGGGAATCCTCTTGAATTCGAATGGTGTCCGTTAGAGAGCGGTTGACATTAATTTCATTGGCAGCTGTTTTCTTTGCAATTATTCACAATTATCTTCTTTGGATTGATAGAGATGTCATCTGGAGGCATCATTACTTCATAATTTCGCGGATTGGCTTCCAGTGATCGATCATTTCTTTATCTACAGGCGTCATTCCCTTATCTGCAGGCATCATTTCTTTATCTCCATGCGTCACTCCTTTCCCCGATCAGTCATTCCGTTTCCTCCATGCATGATTGGCTTACCGATGTCTATAATCTCTCTAGCTGCATCGATGTTCCGAAATAAAATGGTTGGCCGTGGAGACCAAATTCGGTTATACACATGCAAACAACGATAGAGGAACTCAATACCTATCGCTTGCTAAACAAAATGTTTTTTACTCTTCCCCTCGAAAGCCTGTAGCCTTTAAGTTTGCCATCTTCTCTAAAGAATACCAATGAACCGACTCTGCTGCTAAACTTATCGGGAGCAAGCATATCGGGCTCTGCTTCAAAATCGCCCAAACGCATGTGATGCATCATCAGCTTGTTGTTGGCAATATCGATCTTGTATTCAGCGCCAAGCTCTTCACTATAATAGGTGCCAACGTATTGCCCAAGCAGCGATGGATCAGGCTTTAATGGAGTAACTCTTTTGGCCTTGATGTTTCTGTAGCGAAGCATATTTACATCACCTCTTTTATCTTTTACAAACGTCATGGAAGAACTGTAAGCATCAATCCAGATGACAGAGTCGGACTTAGCCAATGTTGGAAACTTGTCTTCACCGTTTGCCTGAGTCATAATCTGTCCGCCCTCGAGTGTAAGTGTTACAAACCAGCCATCGCCGAGCTGATATGTGCCAGTGTACTTTTTAGCAAGATCTTCTTTCAGTTTTATCGTAGGTAGTGCGCTTACATCTTCCGTTTTCTTTTCCTCTTTAAACTTCTTGCCAAGCATCGCCTTGGCTACGTCCACAGCGCTGCCATAAGAATTAAAGTCACTGATGTTACCCAGCAAGATGATCGATAGCTTTTCGTCGGGGATGTTCATGATTACGGTGCGATAGCCAGCCCATCCTCCGGTATGGTTCACGGTCTTTAGCCCGCCTACTTCGCCGAAGGCCAACCCAAATCCGTAATGTGTTTTGTCAATCTTGTTAAACACTCCATCTTCCAGCATACGCAAGTACACAGGATCTTTTGCTTCTACTCTTTTGGCAAAGTGAATTACCCACGTGCATAAGTCATCAACATTGGTAAATAAAGAACTTGACCCAAGCGCGGTAAGGCCTGTCATGCTCTTGCGAAATTCGTTTTTATTACGCCCGTAGGAGTACGCCAGGTTTTTGATCGGCTGACTATAATCATCCTGGAAATGCGAGTGCGTCATCTGCAACGGAGTGAAAATAGATGCGTCGGTCCACTCGCGAAAGGATTGCTTCGTTACGCGCTCTACAATCAGTGCCAACAGATTATAGCCCGTGTTGGAATACGAATATTTTGAACCGGGCTCAAAGTCAAGTTCTTTCTGATGCTTCACCATGCGAATGATGTCATCAAACGAGAACACTTCATCCCAGCGCCAGCCCGCTACATTCAGTCCCTCGGGCCAATCGCGGAGCCCGCTCGTGTGATGCAGCAAGTGATAAATGGTGATGGTCTTTCCAAAGTCAGGAACTTCAGGTACGTACTTATGAATGTCGTCTTGCAATGAGATTTTGCCATCCTGTATTAGCATGGAGATGGCCAAGCCTGTAAACTGTTTGGACACAGATGCGATATCGAAAATGGTGGCAGGTGTATTGGCAACGTCATATTCAAGGTTTGCAAGGCCGTATCCTTTGCTGAAGATGACAGTGCCATCCTTTACGATGCCAGCAGCAAGGCCGGGGCCGGTGGTATTATTATAACGCTGAAAGATCGCGTCCATCTTAAAGACGAGGGAATCAATCTTCTGCGCAAGAAGAGAAGATGAAACTGACAACAGGACTGTAAGCAGAATTGATTTCATAGGTATAATTGATGAGGTGTGGCTAATGACGAATAATGACAATAGCTGAATGAAATAGTTGCATGCTCAATCTTGTGGACCATTGCCGGGAGTTTTGCTTAACTAATTCAAGAAGGATAGTTTTTCTTCACCGCTTTGAAAGAACCGGTAACGAGCTTCGTCAATACATCCCTGTCAATGTCGCTCAGCTTCTTTACATACACACATCCTTTCGATCCCTTGCATTTTCCCAGCTTCTTTAGCAGGTCGTCTTTCTTTTCAAAGCTTGAAATGTAAAGTACAATTGCCGTCTTGCGCGGAGAGAAGCAAGCCAGCGGCATATCGCCTTCATGGCCGCTCTCGTATTTATAATGATGCGCGCCGAATCCGATGATGCTTGGCCCCCACAGCTTGGCATCAAATCCGGTGATGGCTTTGTAGGTTTTGATCAACTCATAGGCGTCATCGCGCTTAGCTTCGTCATCAATGGCCGCGATGAAGTCATCTACACTTTTGGTGGTGGCGGCGGTTTTGTTTTTGGCCATAGGCTATTTTTACGGTTGTAAGTAAAGATAGCAAGTCACGCAGAAATTAGCATGTAACTCTTTCCGATTGCAGGAGCTACCAACGGACAGTACCAATGTACTAATCAACGATTGTGCCCACCCGACTGAGACAAAATAAATGAGTTGAGAAGAGTATTTTTGCCAGATTAGAGATAGTGAGCAGATAAATGAATCAATACTTCTATTAAACCAAGGAATACATGAATCAGGATGTCGAAAAACAAATCAGGGCTTTAAAACTCTACGTAGCGGCTCTCACTTTAGTGGTGGCTGGCTTGATCGGGTTCATCTTCTGGCAACCGGACAATACTAATTTCAAAGAGATAAATGCCGAGCGAATCAATATTGTGGAGAGCGACAGCAGACTGCGAATGGTGATCAGTAATCAACAGCGTCAGCATCCTGGAGTTGTTGACGGGAAGACTTTGCCGCAGCGTGAGCGGTCGGCGGGAATGATCTTTTTTAATGATGATGGCGATGAATGCGGCGGACTGGTATTTGAGGGCAATAAAAAAGGCGGCGGCATGGTGTACTCTGTCGATCAATATAAGAATGATCAGATTATGCAGCTGCAATACGCGGAGGATGCCGGAGAACCCCAACGTGTGCGTGGCTATGGCCTGAAACTGTGGGACCGACGCGATGACTTTACGACCGGCGATCTGTTGCGGCTGGATGATTCATTGAAGCGCCTCAACGACACAGCGATATATCGGGCTGCGATTAAAAGACTACAATCCGACAACAAGATGGGGGCGGAGAGATTATTCGTGGGGAAGACGAAATCAAAATCTGTCGGGCTATTCATCCGCGACTCAAAAGGGCGACCTCGAATAGAGATTGGCTTGGATGAAAACAATAATGTTTTGCTTCATGTGAGAGATACGGCCGGACGTATTCAGCCGTTCAAGTTGTGAATGTTCTGGCTGTAGTTAGTTATAAGGCGTTAGGTCGTTTGAAACTATCTAAAAGGATTAATAATGGTGAGTTTATGCTCGATCTGTTGCTGATGTTGCATATCCTCTGTGTAAAGTATTACACAATCAGCGTCCAAAGCAGAGGCAATGACTAGACTATCAAAAATGGAGTATCCATACCTCTCCATAATAACTAAAGACTTATTCAAGACTTGATGAGTGATCGCATGAACTGCGCAAGCTTCCATTAAACTTTTGGCGTGAAGTAGCGTACTTGCTTTAGAAAGCTTAAATTTTTTCAGGCAGACGTTTACATTTTCTGCCACGATTTGAGTACTTATCTTTGGTTGGTTTTGCAAAAGCCTTTTCGCAACGGAAAATTTTGGATTGCTTTTATCAAGTATGTATAAGCAAATGTTGGAGTCAATAAAAACCTTATCAGGCATTTGACTCCTCACGGTTGAACTTAAATCCGCTCATATCAACTTGGATGGTTTTCCAGAATGCCCAAGCCTTTTCAAAGCCGGTGACTTTTTTTCCGGCTTTTTGTTTTGATGCCCTTTTGCGGATGGATTTTCCTGAGGTGCGTTTTTTTATTACGGCTTTCATTTTAAAAGAAACATTGGTCAAAGATAATAATTCTCCAGAAGGGAGATAAATGCAATGAGCAAAACCTCCGTTACTATTTTATCTTTGATCATTTATCTGATTACACAATGGATCGTAAAATACTCGTTTTTGTTTCTCTGATTGTTTTATGCCTGGCGAATAGTTCTTATGCGCAAAACAAGTTCAACTCAAGACTATTCTACTCCAAGCCAACGCTTTATCATAGTAAGTCAAAGGTGACAAGACTAAATCTCTCACGATTTGATGTGTCGGTCTCTCTGCCCGTAGATAATCGGAGCAAATTCTTTGGTGAAGTTATTTACAAGGATATAAAAGCCCGCCCGTTGGACGAATTCTTTCAATCCTCTACTCTGATCGAAATCCAGAATAAGATTAAGGCAGATTTGAAGGAGTTCGGGGTAGGCCACACGCGCAGTGCACCACATGATAAAATTGTTATAGCAACAGCCGTTGAAGTCTTTTATCCCAAGGTCAGCGGGTTCATCCGGGCAAAATCTTTTGCCAAAGTAAGGCTGGCAATAACGGCAACATTGAACGACTCTCTGTTGTGCAACAATAAGTATGAATCATTTTACATTACAAATGAGACCGACAAGGAATTTGAAGGAGATTTGCTGATGACGGTAGAGGAGGGAACAAACGTAACCGTAGGGATGACGTTGCGAAAGGCACTCGATGAGTTTTATAATGATTTATATAGAAACCTAAGCCCTGGAAATTGGCAGATTGTTACCGGAAAAGTGATGAACTCAAAGACCAGCGCAGGCCTGGGCGCAAAGGTTCTATTTAAGTCCGATTCATCATATTCGGCTATGTCCACGCCCGAGGGCAAATACAGACTGGCGGTTCCATCGCTCAAAGCCTACAATATACTGGTGCAAGATTCAGGTTTTGTTAACCTTTCCGACAGACTCAGTGTTGCAGCGCATGACGCGAAAAAGCTAATCGTTAACTTCAGATTGCAGCCTATTGAAGTGGGAGCGATGGTGAGCTTAAAGAGTATTTTATTTTACACGGGTACTACAAAGCTGCTCGCAGAGTCCTATCACGAACTGGATGGCGTGGTCACGTTTTTGAAAGAGAACGCAAAGGTTAAGATTGAACTTGACGGCTATACAGACAACCGTGGAGATGCTAAAAAGGACTTGATACTCTCACAAGACCGCGTGGATAGGATAAAGGCTTATTTGGTTTCTAAAGGAATCAAGTCGCGTAGAATTACCGGCAAAGGATTTGGAAGTACTAAGCCAATTGCCACCAACGAAACCGAAGATGGCCGAAAACTGAATAGGAGAGTAGAGTTCGTTATCCTTAAGAATTAGTTACTTTATCTAAAAGATCGGCATTTCAACGATTTTTGTTTTGATACGCCCAAAAGGTTACACTTTTGGCAACAACCCTACACAGGTTTGGTGTGGTAAGCCAGCAGAAGCTAATTTCCCTCATATTGCTTAATCCCTCAGCGAATTGCCTCTTTATAACTGTATATAAATCATAACGTTATACACGGTTTAATAAACCAATCAACTTCAAGGGCATTTTTGTTATTCATTTTGAATACTAAGCATCATCAAATGGCCGAAGTTCGAGAATACTACACCAGATAGTATTGAACAATGTCTGCAGAACGCGGCCATCACATGCAATCTACATTTGTTAAAAAAACACACAAACATGAAAACAAATGCTGTTCTAAACCAAATCAAGGATGCAAGTAGCGCGTTTCCGTTCTCACGTTTCCGCCTATTGGGCATCGCCATTTTAATCCTTATCTTTTTTGTAAGCCTCATAAAGACCTCAGTTGCCCAGTCAAATGGAGGCACCCTGGAAGTTGCAAAAAACAAAACGATACAAATAGATCGGGATAGCCTTATCCTTGATGAATTGATTTTGAAAGACTCTTCAAAACTCGTTTTGACCAAGCCTGTCAATTATATCAAAGCTCATAGAATAGTAGTGGGAACCGGCAGCCAAATCATAGGTATCGGTTTGAGTGGCGCCAATGGCAAAAATGGTAAACCCGCTCCAACTCCCACAGGCTTGTGCAAGCCAGGTGTAAATGGAGAGTCAGGAAATAGCGGGTCTGAAGGAGAGCCTGGCAAAGACTTGACGATCGAGGTGGCTCAGTTGGAGATAAGTTCAGTATTAAATATCGACTTGTACGGTGGTAACGGTGGCGATGGTGGAAAGGGAGGAAAGGGTAGCCACGGAAGTAACACTACAGTTCATTGTGTTGGCAATGGTGGAAACGGAGGCAGTGGCGGCAACGGCGGTAATGGTGGAAAGGGCGGTACATTTTCGCTCTTTGTTAAATCACCTGCCAAGTCTGAGATTGTTGCCAAAGTAAATCTGACCAACCGTGGCGGATACCGCGGACTTGGAGGCGATGGCGGACAAGGTGGTCAGCGCGGGATAGGTGCATCGGAAAGTAAATCTAAAGTTGGCCTGCTTGGAAAAGCCGGAGTTGACGGTCAGTATGGAAGAGAAGGCAGAATGTTGTTCTACTCTATCTTTAATGTTAATAATGAGCAGCCGGCTCAGACAATAATAACAGCGAGCGGTAAATAAGTTATAAGTGACAATAGCAATTAATATAGAGTGGCACGCGTGTATAACGTGTGCCATTTTTTATGTCGATTTTGAATCGCTGAGCCGTTTCTAAAGAAGAGCATGCTGTTTATCACCAGCCAAAGTCAAAACTATTTCCATTAAGTTGTCCGGAACGAGCAAGCCCGCCCGTCATTATTCAAACAAACCAAAACTATGAATACACAACAAGTAGCTGATCGTCTTGTAGCACTTTGCCGCAAAGGCGAAATCCAAAAGGCAATGGAAGAACTTTATGGTGATACCATTGTAAGTAATGAGCCTGCTAATTCGATGGTGAAGTCGGCCAGCGGCAAGAAAGCCGTATTTGAAAAGGGAGCACAGTTTGCGTCCATGATTGAGCAGCGCCACGGCGGCTCGTTCTCCGATCCTAGTGTAGCCGGGCGCTATTTTAGTGTGGTCGCCATACTTGATGCCACAATCAAGGGCATGGGCCGCATGAAACTAGAAGAAGTTTGTGTCTATGAAGTGAAAGACGGTAAGATTGTATTCGAGCAATTCTTTTTTTGAAAAGGAACCATTACCGACCTCGTTTTGTAGTACACCAAATTATTTCTACATTAATTAATCATATCAAACCAACCATTATGAAAAAACTATTAACGTTCGCAGTGTTGCTAATCTCCTTGCAGGCATTTACTCAAGGACAATTGCAAAAGGAGGCTTCTGGAAATCTTTCGTATTCATCGGGCCAGGTAATGCAACTTGCGCAGGCCATCCCGGCGGATAAATATGCGTGGGCTCCCCAGGCCGGAGTTCGCTCGATTGCCGAAGTATTTGCACACATCGTTTCAGCTAATTATTTCTTCGCCTCAAAATTAGGCGCTAAAATTCCTGAAGGAGTAAAAATGGAAACTATCGAAAAAGATTTAAAGACTAAAGACGCAATAGCTGCGGCACTGAAGCAATCCTACGAGTCCATTATAGGTGCTGTTAAAAACCTAAAGGACGGAGACCTTGCCAAGAAAGTTGAATTTCCTTTCCCAGGCGAGTACACCGATATGTCTGCAGTGTTGATTGCTGCCGGGCATTCTAATGAACATCTTGGTCAGCTGGTTGCCTATTCAAGAATGAATGGCATCACACCACCCTGGAGCCAGACTAAGTAAACGGAACCAAAAGTTATTTTGCTAGAGGCTGGTGGTTTACCAGCCTCTCTATTTTGTCAGATATTGGAAGGTCAAAAAAACGTCTTGTAGCTGTCGGATTGCAACAATCCCTTTTCCTCCAGAGTGATCTTAATCTTGTTGTGGTTATCCCAGAATTTCTTCTCGATGTCTCCCATCGCTTTTTTGAACTCAGTTGTATCCCTGATTTTGGCAAGAACGGGATCATCGGCAAGGAAAAGAACCCAATACTGAAGGTTGTCCTCTTTTGAAAAGAGCTTCATGTACTCCAGCGCTTTCTTGTTTTCGCCGAGCCACGCGTAGTACCCCATCAAATTCACATATTTATAAATGGATTGGTCATGGTCGGCAAACTCTTTAAAGCTCTTGATAAACTCCTCCGATTTTTCTTTCATCCCCAGCTTATCGAGAACAATGCCGATCCTTAGATTTTCATTTTTAAAGATGTCGAGCTGCTGCGCTTGTTTTATATCTACAAATCTTTTGTAGTATTTGTAGGCATTCTTGTAGTCCCCTTGAAAGTAATAGGACTTTCCAATCTCTTGCATCAGATAAAACCTCGAGGTGTCTTTGTTCAATTCCTTTATCAGCGACTGTTTAGCCAATTCAGCGTCTTTGTTCTTGGCGAAAACCACTCCGATCTTTATCCAGGCCGAAAACGGGTTGCTGGGACTATAAGACAGCGACTTATTTACGCACTTCATTGCTTCATCAATAAACCCGGTTTGCAGCAAGGCGTTGCTCAAGTGCATGTAAGTATAGCTTTCGGACGTAGAATCGGCCGACACATTTATCCGCACGCCAACGAGTGCATATTCCAAATACTTAGCCGTATTGGGTGTAAATCCATTGTACAATTCAGAAATGAAATGAATAGCCAGACCCGAGTTGGGATTGTACTCCAGCGCTTTTTCGAGATAAGGAATGGCTTGCTGGTATTCTTTCTTGTGCATGTAAAACAATGCCTTCGCCACAAGGCTTTCGTCCGACTTTGAATCATAGAGCCACGCCTTGTCGGCATAGTTACTCAGTTCAACCGAATACTTTGGATCGGTTTGAAACAGATCCAGATAGTAGTATGCAATCACAGCATCAGCATACGCTAAGGCGAATTTATTGTCTTGCTCGATCGCTTTGTTAAAATTGGAAATGGCCTTTTTTAAACTTTCTCCGGTACCGTGAAACAACAATTCTCTTCCTTTCAAAAAGAAATCATAAGCCGCAAGGTTTTCGGTGGGGATCTTTTCAATTTTCTTTTCTTCTTCAGGTGTGATAACCGCCTGAATTTCTTCGGCAATGCTCTTTGCAATCTCTTGTTGCAAGTCAAAAATGTCTTTGGCTTCCCTTTTATATTGTTTCGCCCATAGGTGTTTGTCGCTCGGCCCTTCAATCAATTGGATGTTCAATAGAATCTGGTCACCAATTTTTTGACCGCTTCCCTCCACAAAATAATTGACATTTAATTCTTTCGCCATTTCCGGGATGGATTTGGGCAGGCTTCTGTACTTTTCGGATGATGTGCGACTGATCACTCTCAGGTCTTCAATTTTTTGAAGGTTAGCCAATGTGGATTCCATCAATCCATTGATCAGATAAACATTTGTAGAGTCGTTG
>Ga0206976_1004_pt1 | contig 81945 bp, 78 predicted proteins | sample Alteio_BWOrgHeat_82_FD_152926 | JGI IMG/M metagenome (GOLD analysis project Ga0206976, IMG submission 152926) | Enriched cells from forest soil in Barre Woods Harvard Forest LTER site, Petersham, Massachusetts, United States -... | ecosystem: Environmental > Terrestrial > Soil > Temperate forest >... | reverse complement strand
ATAAGCAAGCTATGATCGACTATGGTGAGAAAGACATAGTGCGCAGTACGAAGCTATCAGGTTCGGCACTTACGGTGATCAACACACCTTATGTACAACAGCTGGGCACGAAAGCCAATTTGCTCGAATGGATTTTGAATCATAATAAAACATTAAAGAAATATACCAAGATGATCATCGCCTGGCGTGGGATGAAAGCAGTTGAAAAAGCAGCCTTTGGGGCAACGTATAAAACAGTGTGGTGCGCTGGGCCTGCTATCGAACATGTGCAGAGTATTCGTGCTATGAGTGACATAGTGAGTGGACTTACAAAAGAATATAGAGAAGCTTAATTGGTTTTTTTTGATGAGTAGTATTTTAGAAACCGAACGATTAACCCTTCGACAGTTCGCGTTGGAGGATGCAAAGTTTATTATCGAACTCGTTAATTCACCCGGCTGGTTGGAGTTTATTGGCGACAGAAACATCAGGACGGAAGAAGCAGCGGTCGGCTATTTGCGAAACGGACCAATCAAGAGCTATCGGGAGAATGGATTTGGCTTGTGGATGGTTGAAATGAAAGACAGGACACCCATTGGCATGTGTGGCATCCTTAAAAGAGATAATCTGGAAAACCCCGATATTGGTTTTGCTTTTTTGCCTGAGTTTATGGGAATGGGTTATGCTTTTGAAATTGCAAGTGCAACAATCAACTATGCCAAAGACAAATTGAATTTGAAAACCATTTGTGCAATCACTGCTCCGGCCAACGAGAAATCAATAAGGCTTTTAGAAAAGACCGGACTTACATTTATAAAGACAATTTTTGCGCCAACTGATAATGAGGAGTTGTTACTTTTCAGTACCAGATAAGCTGATCGTTTATGGACCACCAGTCGATACTTTCAAATGTCGCCAGGCATATTTCACTTGATGAAAAAGAGATTGATTATTTCCTTTCATTATTGACTGTAAAGACCTTAAAGAAAAAAGACTATTTACTAAAAGCAGGCCAACCATGCACAACCATCAATTATGTTTACTCCGGAGCCTTGCGCGCTTTTCATCAGGACGATAGTGATAATGAAGTAACCATCATGTTTGCTGTTGCCGATTGGTGGATAACGGATATGGCTTGTTTTGTTTCTCAAATTCCTGCGATGACTTCTATCGAAGCTATTGATGACACTTGTGTTTTACAGTTGGCGAAGGACGACCTCGATAAACTATATATAAAGGTGCCCAAGTTCGAGCGATATTTTAGGATACTAATGCAGAACTCCTATGTAAGGGAGCAGCTAAGAACGCTGCAGAATTTGTCATCACCTGCCGAAGAGCGATACCTTAAGTTTCTGGAAAAGTATCCAGCCATGGCCAGACAGCTAACTCAAAAACAAATAGCCTCTTACCTGGGAATAACTCCGGAGTTCCTAAGTGCCGTCCGCAAGAAAATAAGCAAAGGCATCATTTCTTAATCTGGCTTAAGTCGTTGCCGGTTTACTTAAAATAAATTTGCATTCTAAATTAGAATTTATGCTGATACTTATTGCAGGCCCGTATCGGGGTGGCACCAATGACGATCCTCAACTAATGGAGCAGAACTTGAGACACCTTGAATCAGTTGCATTGCCCATTTTTCGGTTGGGGCATGTTCCTATGATTGGCGAATGGGTTGCATTGCCATTGGTTCATCTTGCCGGCTCGATAAGACCAGGAGATGACATATGGAATGAAATACAATATCCAGTAGCGCACCGCCTTCTCGAAAAATGCGATGCCGTTCTTCGCCTTGAGGGTGCATCGACGGGTGCCGACAATGATGTGCGGATTGCGAAAGAAAGAGGGTTGCCCGTTTATTATAAAATAGAAGATATTCCGAAGCTGGTGTTATAAAGTAACAGTGACACAAGACGGTCGATAACCATTTATTAGTTTTTGTTGGCAAAAAAATAGCAACTAACTTTCAGGGATTCAACCCAGCCCATGAAAACTATAGTACGCGTCGCACTCTTCTCCTATTTTTCATTATTTCTACAAACCGCTTTAGGTCAGAATGATTCAAAGGAAAGCGCTCTCCTTGCTGCCTTAAAAAAAGCGAACGGCGCAGGAGAAAAAGTCAATGCGTGCTACGAGCTTGCCGATTTGTATTTTGAAAGTGATCACAAGAAATCTGACTCCATTGCTTTTTTGGGGTTAACTATAGCAGAGGCTTCCCGCGATCGCCGGTTGATTGTATCAACTAATCTGAATAACGCTAATCGTTTCTTGCAAAAGGGCACTGAGAAATCTAATCTTCAGGAAGCATTGCAATTTGTGCAGAAAGCACTTGTGTTGAGCCGGGCTGATAAAGACCCTGAGTTGATTATCCGATGCTACAATTTTTTGGCGCGTATTCACAGAAATGACGGTGGAATTGTTGATGCTATTCAGGCCAATAAGGATGCTATTGCCTTGTTGCCCGAAATTCAAAATGATTCACTGAAAATAGTCACCTACAACAACTTTGGCTTGACCCTGCTCCACAAGAAGGACATGGTGAGCGCGTTCAAGGCTTACCTCGATGCCCTCACGATTGCCGAGCAGAGTAATAAGCCCGTGTTGCTTTTACTATGTTATGAAAAACTGGTTGATTTTTACCAGAGTCTTGGAGATTATGAGAAAGCCAAGGACTATGCCTTTAAGATTTTGAACGAGCACCTACGCACGCAACAGAAAGTACAACCTATGTACGACTACTTCCGGATTGCCAATGTATATGCAGGCGCCAAGGATTATAAAATGGCTAACTTTTATTACGATAAATCAATGCATCTGGCAGATAGCTTAAAGGATCCTAATTATAAAATCAATGTGAAGCTGGGTATTGTCAACATGTACCTTAATAACAATCTATTCAAAGAAGGGTATGATGTTATTAAAAAATCGCCAGAGATTTTTGCATACATCCAGAAGATCGGCATGTCTTATGAGATCGATAAGGCCAACGGATACATCCAGATGAAACTCGGGCATTATGATAGTAGTATTTATTATTATCGTAAGGTTGAATCATTTTATAACACTAAGGCGGGGCCAATGCAGAGATACTTTTATTACACTCAGTATGCTATGCTGTGGAAAGAAATGAAACAATGGGATAAAGCGATTGCTTGCCAGCAGAAGGCCAAGGAGGCGATTGAAGGTATGGGTGACATTGAAAACCTGAGCGATGTAGTGCATTCATTAGATTCTCTTTATCTGTTCAAAGGTGATTTCACCACGGCCTATAGGTACCATCAGCAATACCAGACTCTTCGCGACAGCCTTCAAAAACTGAGTAAAGAAAAAGATCTTCAAAGTCTTGAAATTGATAATGAAAACAAGCGTAAAGAACGTGCGCAACTGCAGGCTGATGAAGACCTGCGCAGAAGACATAACCTTCAATATATGGCCATCACGGTTTCAATCGGAGCGATTTTTATTCTGCTGGTAGCAATTGGCTTGTTTAGGGTTTCGCCGGGTGTTGTAAAAGCAATGGGATTCTTTGCTTTTATTTTCCTTTTCGAATTTATTATCCTGATTGCCGATAACCAGATTCACCATTTAACTCATGGCGAACCCTGGAAGGTGTTATTGATTAAAATATTCCTTGTTGCTATTCTGCTTCCTTTCCATCATTGGCTTGAAGAAAAGGTAATTCATTATCTGATCGAAAAACGGTTGGTGATCACACAACAACTGCGAAAGATTATTCCAACACAGTCAAAGGAGCGAACCTGATCAATAAGCGATTATCTTTTGACCGAGACCTCTCCGAAGGTAAATCTATTTACTTCTGGAGAGCCTTTTACGAAAACATCAGATTCACCAAACGTCACCAGCTTCAGATTTTCGGTAGCGTTGACTTTAAGTTTGCTTTCGCCGTAAGTCGATGAGGCAATCTCGTCACTTTGAATGGCCTGTGTATCGATCTTGTTTTCTCCAAACAGTTTATATTTCTGCATCTCGACATTTCCGCCATTGATCTTTACATTATGTTGTCCGTAAAGCGAAGCTTTGAATTTAAATGCTTGAAGGGATGCCATAGTAATCGTGCATTCGCCGTAAGCGCTTAGCTTGAATTTCCGGTTTTCGAGCGCCCCCTGCACATCTACCTCTTGTTCACCGCGCACTACCAGTTTCCCGATTTGATGGTAAGTAACGTAAGCCGTAATGCTCACATTTTTGTATGCGTTTTCTTTTTTTACCCAACCATCCATTTTTATACGGTTTTGTTTTTCGGTATACTTTGAGCCATCCAAGTAAATGTGGAGGGTTTTGTTTTTCACGACTACATTGATTTTAGAGGGATCAATGTTAGAGTAATTGATTCTTACTGATTCAGTTGCTCCTGGCACCATCACCAGATTAATTTTTGGGGAAACAATAATTTTTTTGAAAGGCTTAACATTCTTCTCCAGGCTTTGCGCGGAAAGAGAGGTGATTGATACACAGGTTATAACTGCAATTATCAGGGGTTTCATATTTTCTGTTTTATTCAAGACTCAGATCAACAGCCAAAGGTTGCATCTGAAATTGGGCTTGTTTGGGCTATTTAGACTCAGTTTTCCTTCCCAACCATAAAAGAGCATTGAGAATCAGCTGGTTTTGGGTCTCATTGGCAAATTGAAACGATAGTTCCTTGTTGGTTTTATGTTCATAGTCAATGTCGTTGTGGCCCATGTTTATATAGACCATTTTGTAATTCTTATTGGTCCACACTACAGGATAAAATCCGCTATGCCAGATTTCGTGTGGCTTAGGCCCGGTACCTAGAGGAAAGCTGGAGGAATCAATTGAAAGCAGAATTTTGATGTCTGGGTTTTTTCGCAAATCTTTTTCCCAGCTATACCATTCGTTTGGTGAAGATTTGAATGTTTTCGGAAGCTGTTTTGTAATTGGATGCACGCTGTCTTCGACTCGTAGAATTGCTGAAGTTGGCTTCCAGGTATTTCCCTTGTACTGCCCGGCTCCGATAAATTGATTGTGATACCAATCCCAGTTTTGAGGATAGACCGACGGAGTAAGAGCAAATCCTGCAAAGTGAAAACCAATCCAGGCTCCGCCGGTTTCCATATACTTTTTGAATACTTCTCTTTGCTCAGGCAATTCTGGTCGGGTATCCAAGAAAATTACCACCTGATGACGAGAAAGGAAGTCGGAGGTCAGATTGCTCCAGTCGTTGGTGGAATCATAAGTGAAGTTATTCTGGTTTGCAATTTTCGAAAACCACCGGTTAGCCTCGTGCACAAAGCTGATGTGAGCCAGATCCTTTTTGGCAGTGTAGAATGCAATTACTTTAAATTGCGTGGTTGCATTTTGCGTTTTGTCCGATCGGCAAAACCCGAAGCACAACAGGATCACTACTATTCTAAAAAATCGCAATAGCGAATTCATACAGTAAATATTGGTCTTCACAAGGTAATCAGACCTCTCGTATTGAAATAATCATCTTTGAGGAAATGAGGATGGATATATGTCTGGCTTTTAGTAATATTCATTTTTTAAAGCTTTAAAAAGATTGCTATGACAAAAATGAAGAATAGACTGGTAATGTCGGTTTTAATGGTTCTGTTATGCACTACCACGATATTATCTCAAGACCCCGGCAAGGCAAAATTTATAGACCGAGCCAATATGAATTTGCTGGTTAAACCTGGCGATAACTTTGTAGAATATGCCGGTGGCGTGTGGCTTAAAAATAATGCCATCCCTGCAAAGGAAACCACATGGGGAAGTTTTAGCATTCTTCGCGATTTCAATGTGAAGGCATTGAAGAAAATTCTCGCCGATGCAGCTGCAGATACTAAAGCAGCACCAGGCTCGACTAAGAAAAGAGTTGCAGATTTTTATGAAGCGGCCATGGACTCAATCACAATAGAACGACTTGGTGCCGACCCGATCCGTGCTGACCTCAAACGGGTAAGCGAACTTACAGATAAACAACAAGTGCTCAATGAACTAATCTATCAGCGTTCGCAAGGAATAGGCTCATCACTTTTTGGCTTTTTTGTTGGTCAGGACAGGAAGCATCCAGACCGTATGGCCGTGCAATTAAGTCAGGGAGGAGCTTCACTTCCCGATCGTGATTATTACTTAAAGTCTGATGCGCGTACAAAGAAAATTCAGGCTGCATTTAATACCTACATCGTAACCTTGTTCACACTCACGGGTGTGGCCGAAGAGCAGGCGAAGAAAAATGCAGAAACAATTTTTGCGATGGAGAAAAAGCTGGCTAAGGCGCAGATGAGTCGCACCGAAATGAGAGATCCGGTTAAAACGTACAACAAGTTTTCCATTCCGGACTTTACAAAAACAACTCCGTCAATAGATTGGAAATACTTTTTGACCAAACTGAATATCTCCGGCCAAGACAGTATTCTTGTTAATGTTCCCAAATTTTTTCCTGTAGCCGATAGCTTGTTCAAGAATGCGCCGGTTGAGGATTGGAAGGTTTGTTTACAGTGGAGTTTGTTACGTTCGGCTGCACCTTATTTAAGTAAGGCATTTGTTGATGCTGAATTTGCTTACAACCAAGCTCTCTCCGGACAAAAAGTGCAGACACCACGGTGGCAGAAGGCTTCAAGCCTTACCGATGGAAATATTGGCGAGCTTCTTGGCCAACTTTATGTAGAGCAATATTTCAAACCCGAAGCTAAGGCCCGCATGAAACAATTGATTGCAAACCTGATCAAAGCTTATGAAATCAGAATCAAGCAATTGGACTGGATGAGCGATGTGACAAAACAAAAAGCACTGGCGAAACTAAAAACATTTAACCCAAAGATTGCTTATCCCGACAAATGGAAAAATTATGATGGTCTTGAAATTACCAACAAGACTTTTCTTCAGAATGTGAGGAATTCAAACCATTGGGGTTTCAATGATATGATTAGCCAATTGGGTAAGCCAGTGGACCGCATGCGCTGGGGTATGACGCCTCCTACTGTAAATGCGTACTACAATCCGGTGATGAATGAAATTGTTTTTCCGGCAGGCATCCTGCAGTATCCTTTCTTTCATCCCGATGCTGATGATGCATTTAATTACGGTGGGATAGGAGCTGTGATTGGGCATGAAATCTCCCACGGATTCGATGACTCGGGAAGTCAGTATGATAAAGATGGCTCATTGAGAAACTGGTGGACTGTTGAGGATCGCAAACGATTCGATGAGAAAGCCAAACTATTGCAACAGCAGTTTGATGCCTACACCGTTCTGGACTCTTTGCATGTAAATGGTAAACTTACGCTCGGTGAAAACATCGGCGACTTGGGCGGATTGAATGCTGCGTACGAAGCTTTTAAAATGACAGCCCAGGGTAAGACAGATAAAAAGATTGATGGATTTACGCCGGATCAGCGCTTTTTCCTTGCGTGGGCTCAGGTGTGGAGAAGTAAGACTTTGCCTGATCGTTCGGCTCAATTGATTCTCGTCGATCCGCATTCACCTGGCGAGTACCGCGCTATAGGCGCACCAAGCAATATGGATGCTTGGTATAAGGCATTCAATATTCAGCCAGGAGATAAACTGTATAAAAAACCGGAAGACAGGATCAAGATCTGGTAACTTTTACTTTAGGTCTATTCCTTAGTCGGAATAGTGTTTAGCCGGTATTTAGAATATTCTCTGGCAACCTTTATTGTATCGTCAGATTCCAGATATAGTTTGTAATACGCGGCAGCTACTGATTTGTCTTTAAAATAGACATCGTAGTTTCGGGCCAAATGGTAGAGTAAGATCTTTGATTTGGAATTCTCATAGGCAGCCTGGTAATAATGGATTGCCTTTTTGTAATCCTTACTTTCCTCATAGGTGCGGGCTAATTGAGAATAGTATACGCCAATGTTGTCGGAGATACCTTCATCGATAGCTAGATTCATCTCTTCGATTGCTTTTGAAAGCTGATTTAGCTCCCTGTAAGAGACACTCAGATAATAATGAATCCAGTCACCTTTTTGCTTTGTGTTTACCAAAAACTCCATGCAGGGAATTACTTTGGCATAGTCATCCAATTGAAAATAACTTACTCCCATTAGCCGAGCATAAACTGGTTGCGGATCATTTTTTATTAATATTTTATTGATGACGCTAATTACATTCTTGTATTTGTGCTGACCAAACAGAGATTTAGCACTTAGCAAAAGCAATGAAGGTTGAAGGCTGTCCAATTGCAGCCCTCTTTCTAGCAAGCTGTCAAGCGTTGTGAAATCTTCTGCTTCTAATAAAATATTTCCGAAGGCTGAATAAGATTCAATGTCTTTCGGGTTAAGCTGCAAAGCTTTCGCGTAAAGCACAGTGGCCATTGGCACGTCCACATTGGCAGCAAGTGAGGCATATTGTTTATAATAAAAACTGTTGAGGGAATCAATTGAAATCAGGCGCTCGTAACACTCTTGCGCCTCGAAGTAATCATTGTTTCTGGCATGAAGCTGGCCGAGTTGAATCAACGCGGTACGATTTATAGAATCCAGACTCAGAACCTTTTTATAGGATTGAATAGCAGATTTGTAATCTCCCAACCTGAAATAACAATGGCCACGTTGCAGATAAACGCGAGTATCGGAAGTGTCCTGCGAATTGGATAGCAGTTGAAGGGCTTTTTCAAATTGAAAATCGCCAATCAAAGCATCGACTTCTTTGAAATCTTGAGCAGCTGCGACCAAACAAAAAAAGCTAGGGACGAAAACCAGGAATAGCTTCATAATAGTTTTTTATGAAAGTTAAGAAATGACTTTCAAACTATTTAGCCAGAGATACTTCTATAGGCTATTCAACCCTCAATCAAACTTATATTATTGAGTTACCTCTAATTCAACCCGGGCGTTTTTGCGAGCATTGGGGCTGTTCTTGTCGTATAGTTGCTTGGTGCCGCCCCAGCCTTCGACTTCGATTCGAGCTTCGGCGATGCCCTGACTCACGAGCCAGTCCTTAATCACTTGTGCGCGTGCAGCAGACAATTCTTTAGCAGAACCGGTCTTTTCAATTCGATCAGCCGAAAGAGCAAAGAAATTTTTGCTTGGTCCGGCATAAACTATCTTTCCACGCCCATTGCTATTGGTATAGCCGTTAAGACGGATTTTCGTTGAAGGATTTTCCTGAAGCATTTCCAGCAAAGCCTGCAATTGGTCTGTGCTGGACGGAGTCATTATTGCAGCATCGTTGAAGAACGCGACTTTAGACAAAGTCACCTCCTGGCCCTTGTCCATCTTTTGCAGCGGGAAAATCAACTGGAAGTAGCTTCCAAACAATGTAACATTCTGCTGAATGGTGTCTTGTTCGGTGGTGTAATATCCAATCTCCATTTTCAAATCTCCATATCCAAATGCTGAAGCAACGAGAGAAAGCCGACCAGATTTTGTTCTTGGATCTGGAAGATTTAGATAACAATTACTTTTTACGGTAGTAAGAAGTTTAGATTTTTCGGCATCAAAGACTTTAACCTCCGCAGCTATAATCTTATTATCACGGTTACGGAAAACGCTAAGAAAGACAGGTGTATTGCCAAGGTGCTGAGGCCGGGTAATGGGTGTCATGGGAGGATTGTCGATATATTCGGTGACAAGGCTAGCGGTTAGTTCCCTTGCCGGACTTGCATCATTTTTTTTGACTTCTTCAAGTACAACAGGCTCACCTTCCTTGATTTCGCGGCCGTCTTTGATTTTAACTACCCAGGCAGTTGCAAACTCTGGCTTTTGTCGCGCATCGGTCATCGCCTTAACAGCAGCAGTGTAGTTATCAAAATCAAAAGTTTGAAGAAATACATAGATAAAATGCTTCCCTTTCTCCAGACCGTAACCGGATTGAAAGCCTTTCTTATTAAGTGATTCTGAGTAAAGCCGGGCCTCTTTTTCTTGCTTGTCGCTAAAGGTAGCGACTACAACGTGATAGCCATTGGCAATTGGTGTGACTTCGCTGGCCGCAGCCGGAAGCCAGTTTGTCCCCAATGCAATAAGGATTGCAAGAATAGGTATTCTTTTCATAGAGTAAAGCCAATAATTTTTAGACATTCAAATTTAAACTATTTGAAGTTTAGTGACCAAATACAAAGTCCAGGTTTTGTTAACTGATCGTAAATCAGGTTCAATTAGCTTGTTCGCAACCTATATTTAGGCCTGTTTTGCTATTTTACTAAGCCAATTTTAAGGATTGTAAATGCTCAGGGCTACATGGAATGATTGGGGCTGAGGTTTCCTTAGTGCGGCTAGTGAAGGACAATATTCTGCTTGTATTGATAAAGACTCCTTCGAATGTGCCAACATAGTAGAGCAAAGTGTCATTACTCACTTTTTAACGAAGATGCCGGATTCATCAATGCAGCTTTAACGGACTGATAGCTTATTGTAAACACAGCTATCGAAAGGGCAATTAGCCCGGCAAAAATGAAAATCCATGGCCCTATCTCTATTCGATACGCAAAACCCTGCAGCCATTGATTCATCGCATGAGTGGCAATAATGATGGAGACCAAAACCAGTTTGATAAAGTCGTTTGACAGTAAAACAACAATATTGCGCATGTCTGCACCTAACACTTTTCGGATACCGATCTCTTTCGTTCGTTGCTCGGCCGTATATGTTGCCAGACCTAGCAGGCCCAGGCATGCGATTAATATTGCCAGGCAGGCGAATGCTGTAAACAACTTTCTAAAGATGAAATCAGAATGGTATTGACGATTAAAGTCATCGTCAAGAAAACTGTATAGAAATGGTCTGTGTGGTGCAAGCCGGCTCCAAATCTGTTTAACCTCTTGAATCGTCTCTGTGATATTTTCAGATTTTATTTTAAGCGTCAAGTACCTGCTCGCGTAGGGCTCCAACGGTAAGGTTAAAGGTTCAATATTGCGATGCAATGAAACGTAGTTGAAATCTTTTACAACTCCGATCACTTCACCTGTTTTCCCCCATTGACTAAATTTTTTGCCAATGATATCAGCAGGATTTGTGTAGCCGTATTGCTTTGCAGCAGCTTCGTTGAGAACCAAGGCATGAGTGGAGTCGGACGGATGTTCTCTGGAATAGGATCTCCCGGCTACAAGCGTTAAACCAAAATGAGTAATGAAATCCATTCCAACCTGAAAAATAGGCTGACCCATCATCTTCATTTCGCCATCGGCAGTTTGTATTTCAGTTCCTGCATTAGGGAAATAGCTTCCTGGCACACTCCGGGAAAATGCGGCTGATAAAACAGAGGGATTGGACTCCATCTCAGTTTTCAGTACTTCCGATTTTGCATTGACTGCGCCATCGTAGTTGTAATCCAAAACGAGCATGCGTTCTTTATCAAACCCAAGATTTTTATCAAGTAGTTGTTTCATTTGTGAATAGACGGTGATCGTTCCTGCAATCAATGCAATGGAAAGGCTGAATTGAAAAACCACCAATCCCCCTCTCAAATTAACTCCGCCGGTGTTTGATTTTGTGATTCCTTTTAAAACCAATGCAGGCCTAAAGCCAGACAAGACCAAGGCCGGATATGAACCCGCTGCAAGACCAATCAGCAACATGGCTCCGGTAACAAAAGAAATCGTCCGCCAGTTGATGAAATGCTGAATTACAAACTCTTTTCCCGTAAGGTTATTCATATTTGGCAAGGCGATCGAAATAATAATTATCGCGACAATCATTGACAGAAAAACAATCATCAAGGATTCGCCTAAAAATTGAAAAATCAAACTGCCCCGATCAGCACCGATCGATTTTCGGATTCCAACTTCTTTTCCGCGCTCCATTGATCTGGCCGTTGACAGGTTCATGAAGTTGATCATGGCTATGACAAGTATAAATATGCCAATGATGGAGAACACATAGATATTAGGTAGGCTACCGGTTTCTCCCGGTTGTCTCTCTGCCGAAGTTCTCAAGTAGACATCTTTCAGTGGCTCAATTACAATCGTATAAGTTGACTTGGGATCATCCTGCTGCCTCAAGAGGAACGCTGGAATTTTCTTTTTGAAAGTAGACTCATTGAACTGTTCCTTTACAAGGAAATAAGTATAAAAATCGACGTAGCCCCACATATTAAATATATCTGGTCTGGATTTTTTGAATGTGCTCATCGACAGTAATGCATTGAAACGAAAGTGTGAGTTTGACGGTACGTCCTTCATTATACCTGTCACTGTATAGTCACCGGCATTTGATCTTCCGGCCGATTCGCTGCCCTTCAAAGACTTACCGAGTGGATCTTTATCGCCGAAATATTTTCTCGCCGTACTTTCTGTCAGGACAATGCTATAAGGAGCTATTAAGGCTGTCTTGGGATCACCCTGTAATAAAGGCCAACTGAATATATCAAAGGCAGTGGAGTCCATAAAGAAAACTCCGTCCTCCTGATAGGTTTTATCTCCATAGCTAAGCAAAATGTCCGACCTGCCGGAAAACTGAACTACTTTATCAATCTCAGGAAAATCGTGACTAAGAGCAGGACCAATTGGGGCATTTCCCCAAACCCAAAATGGATTGGCTTTTGCTTCTTTTTGCGAATCACCTGCGGATTTGGATCCATGAGTTACCCGGTAGATCCGGTTTCCTTTTTCATGATAATTATCATAAGACAGTTCATCCTGCACAAACATAAAAATCAGAAAGCAACATGCAATTCCTAGTCCAAGTCCAAAAATATTAATGATTGAATAGGCTTTCTTTTTGAGCAGATTTCTCCAGGCAATTTTGTAGTAGTTTTTGAACATGGCGTATTGATTAAAAGTGGAGGACTGTTTTAGATTCTTCAACAAGATTGGTCTGAGCAGCCTGAGCATTTCCCAGGTATAAATTCTCTTTGCTTTCCTCAACGATAGTTGCTCAACATTATTAAGGAAGATTTCCTCCATATCGCCTTCTATCTCTTCCAGGTATTCTTTCTTCAAGAAGAACTGCAAGACCTTCAAAGGCCATTTGGGCGGAGTGACTGGATAAGATTGAATCATATCACTTCAGTACATAAGATAGTTTAGTCTCAAAAGTTATGGGGATTGCACCCCAAAGGCCCGCTCTTATGTCTTTCATCTCCGCAAGCACTTTATGAGCATAAGAAGTCGTAGAATATATACGCTTGCGTTTGCCTCCTCTTTTCATAGTGGCTTCTCCAAACTCGGAAGTAAGAAATCCCTTTTCTTCCATGCGTTTGAGTGCTGATTGTATCGACCCTACACTCAGCTTTTCTTTCAGTCGTTCCTCAAGTTCGCGCTTGATTTCAACGCCATAAGCCTCTTTTTGTAAAATGGCCACAGTGAGTAATACCAGTTCTTCAAACTCACCAAGTTTTGTTTTCTTCATACATATTATTCGTAATTGCAGTTAATATACGAAAAGCCTTTGAGAAAGTTTGAGTAGACTGTGTAATTTGTTTCTAGAGTTTAAAAGAGTGGTCGTCAGCGGCTAAGGAAAGGCTATCACGCTACGCAAGAATACTTTAGCCTTTTTGAATTGACCAATAAGCCAGCGGATTAGATGAATAAGTAGGAAGCAACCATATATCCAGCGAGACAATCTCATGATGATTTAGCTTTACGTGACAGATTTTAATTGACTTCCTTTTTGTTTCGAAAAATCAGTATAACTCCTCCCAGCAGAAGAGCTGTTCCGATATAGGGCGACCACTGAACGAAATGGCTCTTCTCTTTTTCAATTTTTATTGAGCCTATGGTAGCTACTTTATCTGTGGTTATAAAGTCAAAACCTGTGTAACTAATCATCATTAATCCGATAATCATAAGTGCAATTGCTATAGTTTTTGATTTCATAATTTTGGTTTCATCATTTAATTTTAGCTTTCGCATTATTTAATCACATCACTGAAAGTTGATGTGTGTTTAGAAAAATGACTCTTGACAAAAGCAAGCTGCTGGTTCTCGGTTATTTTATCAGCATGCTGAACTTCAATTTTTATTTTTGAAAAGAGGTGATCAGCTTTGAGTAGATTATATAATTCAACTTTTGCATCCGTTGGGCCGAAAAGGATAACTTCTTCATAATGCCTGATAACGTCCCCCAACCTTTTGTAATACTGTGCCTGTTGATGTTGTTCACGATTATGCATTTGAGACTCGCTTCTTTCAAAACTGTTTTGCTTATCCTGATGTGTAAAATCCGATGAGAGGGTTTTTGTCAATATTATGGGATTAGTTATAAACTCTATTAGATGAGCTCTTGAGTGGTCCATCCAAATGCCTATTTTTTTAGCAGTTATCATAATTTTTGTTTGAATTAGTATTAAACCTCTCAGTGTGCGTCACCTGCTATGCTGAGATTTTCATGAGTATTGACAATGATCGTGTCAGTTTTTTAAAGTGCTTGCAGCCGTAACGATGTTTGGTTTTGTATTTATATAGACATCTTTAATCGGTTAATCAAAGCTTGTTCAATTTGCGTGGCAATGCATTACATATTTACGAGATGCCATTATACTTTTCACGGATTGAATTGACATCAATCTATCGCTGTGTATACGAAAGATGTAACTTCTTTCAAGAGTTATACAATACTAATCAGCGCAAACGTGATCTATTTTGTTGCGCAAATAAATCAATGAAAACCATGAAGCCTACAACTGGAAAAACTGAAGAAGTTCTTAATAAGCTTTTGAGAATTAATAACGATCGCGTTGATTACTATCAAAAAGCTTCAAAAAAAACGGATGAGCTGAATTTGAAAACAGCTCTCAAAAATATGGCTGTTGAAAGTGAGAAGAATGTATCGGCGCTGGCCCGTGAAATAACGAAATCGGGCAATGAACCCGTTGAGAGTGGTTTGACTTCGAGGAGTACTTTTTATCACTTACGAATGAAAATAAAATCGCTATTTACCGGTAGCGGTAGTCAGGCTATCCTTGACTCTTGTGCGCCAGGGGAGAACACCATTCAAACAGCTTATCAGGCCGCCATTTCTTCTAACGATCTCACCATGCAAGCCAGACAATTGGTGCGCAACCAGCAAGCAGCTTTGAAAGCTCTGTATGACATTTTGATAACCGTCAAACACACTCCGGTACTTGTGCCCATAATTTTCTGACTGATCAACATTTATTAAGTGATAGAATAACTCTCTTGTTCACATTAATCAAACATATCATGAAAAAAATAGCTTCAATTTTTATCGTTTCTATCACCCTGACATTGTCTGTTTCAGCACAATTTTCGAAAGGGACTATTTTTGTCGGCCCTACTATTGGAACAAACTCTTATCAATCAGCCTCAGACAATCTGAATTACAGTAATGGAAATAACCAGGCAAGGGCTGCTACTTCAAAGGCGTATACATTTTCAGTCGGTCCTCAGGTTGGCGTTTTTGTTAGCGACCATTTAGTTTTAGGAGCCTCTGTCAATTACAGTCTTTCAGTAAAAAATACCAGCACCAACACGATCTTAGTTAATGGTAATTTGTTAACCACAAACGCTAAAACCAATACTTCGACTTTTAATACCGGACCTTTTCTGCGTTATTATTATTTCGATAAGCTTTCCAGGACAATGTTTTACACTCAACTAAACGGAACCGTTGGTACAGGCAGCGGCGGCTCGTCGAGCAATGGCAATAACAACATTACGAGTACATATCAAAGTAACGGCACAATCAACGGTATTTTCTCATGGAATGCAGGAGGCAGTATCGGGCTTACGCACTTCTTCAACGACTTTATCGGGATGGATGTAGCTGTGGGTTATAGTTATAATTCAGTTACAAGTCACGATCAGAACAATACTAATACAACTTCCAATACTTCAGAAATCGTTACCAGCGTACCTAACAATTATAAAGAAACGCTTTTAACTCACGGAGTAACGCTGGGCCTTGGCTTTCATTGGTTCTTCAAAAAATCTATTTAGAGAATTGATCAAAAGATTTTAAAACAACAATTGGCCGTGGCTGATGAAAATTAATTTGATAGCGCAGAAAAGTAATTTACTATCCATATTTAGTCTGGAAACTCCTGAGGCAACCCTTGGGAGTTTTCTGGTTGAAACCAGTTGGTGGGAACTTCCCAGTTTTATAATTATGTGAATGATATAAGTTTTTACAAAAGTTATGTAACGTTTTGAAATTGGCCTCTATCATATTTACAATTCAGAGCCAACAACAATTATAAATTTTACAACAATGAAAAATATTAAGAGAATCCTCCTGCAAGTAGCTTTAGTTACATCGATATTTGCTATCTCCTCTTTCAATTTTGTCGAGTACTCGGTTAAAGATCAACAGTTTGTAGATAAGGCGGCCCGAATCAGTTTGGAGGAAATTAAACTTGGAGAACTGGCTCAGCAAAAAAGCGCAGTGAGTGAAGTAAAGGAATTAGGAAAAATGATGGAGGAAGGTCACCGTCAATCCCTGGATGGCCTCAAGGCCCTTGCAGAGCGAAAATCAATTATCCTCCCATCAACCCCTCCTCAAAGTGCTTATGAAGCCTATAAAAACTTAAAAGGAAAGTTGGAAGCTGACTTTGACAAAGCTTATTGCGAAATGATGGTTAGCGGGCATAAGGGTGCAATCGAGTTATTTGAAAAAGCGTCCAGAGATTCAAATGATATACAAATCAGAGAATGGGCCGTAGCTACATTACCTGTCTTACGTGTGCATCTCGATCATGCTGTTACCTGTCAAATGAAATGCGAAAAAATGTAACCCTGATGAGTTACTCATAGAACTACCGAATAAGTATCATCCGCATCAATCTGTTTGGAGGAGCATAATGCTTCAACTCAGGAAAAATGAAACTCAAGGAATTTTTATTGAAATGCGAAAACATTTATCGATTCATTCAAAATATTTTTAGGCAAGCACTTTCCCCGCCATTTGAATGGAGGGAAATTCTGAAACAGTGTTATGCTGTCGGCAATCGTTCATTTTTTTTAGTCAGCTTCACCGCATTTTTGGCTGGTGTTGTTTTCACAAGACAATCAAGACCATCACTTTCTTCGTTTGGCGCTGAGTCCTGGTTGCCATCTTTGGTTTCGCAAGCAGTGATTCGTTCGCTAGGGCCATTAATTACAGGACTTATCTGTGCCGGGAAATTGGGCTCAAACATTGGAGCTGAGTTGGCAAGCATGAAAGTAACAGAACAAATTGATGCAATGGAGGTTTCGGGCACGCGTCCATTTTCATATTTAGTTGTAAGCAGAGTGGTGGCTACCACACTGATGATGCCAATCCTTGTTGTGTTTGCAGATATTGTTGCCTTACTCGGTTCATATCTTACGGTTCATTCTATCAACAATACCGGATTTGAATTATACTTCAATGACGTGTCTGCTAATATCACTTATCTGGATATTTTCTCGTCTATAATAAAGGCAACCTTTTTTGGGTTTGCCGTTGGTCTCATCAGTTGTTATGTGGGGTATAACTCACAAGACGGAACCACAGGGGTCGGTAAAGCGGCCAATACAGCCGTTGTGATCTCCATGTCATTTATTTTCATTATCGATTTATTGTCGTTGCAATTCACCAACCTTTTTCGATAATGAGCAACGCTACTTCCAATATTGATAATTCACATGACCGAACTGATATAGAAAGCACAGAGATTGTTGCACACGTTGTTAATTTAAAAAAATCGTTTGGAGATATACAGGTATTGAAAGGTATCAGCCTGACTCTTCATAAAGGTGAGAACCTTGCCATCCTTGGGCGATCCGGCTCCGGAAAATCTGTGACAATTAAATGTATGGTAGGGCTTATGTCAGCCGATGAGGGAGAAATTGAAGTGCTTGGCTATAACATAAGGTCTTTATCGTCAGAAAAATTAAATGAGTTGCGTCAACAGGTAGGTTTTTCTTTTCAAAGCAGCGCCCTCTATGATTCTATGACAGTACAAGAAAATCTTGAGTTTCCTTTGAAAAGAAACCTTAAGCTTTTTGACAAAAAGAAACTCAATTATTTGGTTAAAACAGCCCTCCAGGATGTTGGGTTAGATGGTGCAGCTACAAAAAAGCCGGCAGAGCTATCCGGCGGAATGAAAAAACGAATTGGCATTGCACGAACATTAATATTGAAACCGAAAATTATGTTGTATGATGAACCGACGGCCGGACTTGATCCAATCACATCGGCTGAAATAAATGAGCTCATTCTGAATGTTCGCAAAAAATACAACACATCATCAATTATTATTACTCATGATATTAGCTGCGCACGGCAAACTGCAGATAAGGTTATAGCATTGATTGACGGACATAGCAAAGTTGAGGCAACGTTTGATGAATTGAAGATTACGAAGGATCCAGAGTTGGCACCTTTTTTTAAATATTAACAACATTGAAATATGGACGAAGGTGAAATAAAAGAACGGGTAAAACTTGGTGCCTTTGTGGCCGGTGGCTCGGTATTATTTTTAATAGCTGTTTTCTTTATTGGCAGTGCCAGCAATTTCTTTAACAAGACATTTGTAGTGTCTGCTATTTTCAAAAATGTAGAAGGCTTAAAAGAAGGCGATAAAGTATGGCTTTCAGGTGTTCAGATAGGTGTAGTTAAAACAGTGAGAATCGCGCGTGTTGGAGAAGTGGTGGTAAGCTTATCACTCAGAGAAAAACAAAACGAATTTATTCGCAAAAACGCTTCTGCATCTATCGGCTCCGATGGACTAATAGGAAATAAGATCGTGGTGATTCAGCCAGGGAATTCCCCGGTCATCATTCAGGAAGCCGATACTCTTAATGCTGTGTCACCGGCCGATACTCAACAGCTAATCAACATTGCAAAAGAAGTAGGGGAGAATACGCGATCAATCACTTTTGATTTAAAAGCAATTTCTAGTAAAATAAAAAATGGTCAGGGTATTATTGGAGAGCTGTTAAATGAAGGAGCCTTTGCCAAAGACTTGAGACAGACTGTAACGAGCCTTAAAATTTCGGGTGAAAATATAGCGAAAGCATCTTCCGAAATTTCAGCCGTGACAGAGGAAATGAAACATGGGAGAGGATTAGTGCCCACTCTGCTTTCAGACACTTCTTATGTTTCCGTCTTCAAAAAAACCATTTCTAATGTAAAAAAGGTAAGTATTAGCGCAGCAACTATTTCAAAAAGTACAGAAAGCATTACGACCAAAATGAATGATAGAAATAATTCGATTGGTGTACTTCTCGCTGATACTGCATTCGCACATCGAATCCAAACCATTATTAAAAATTCAGAATCCGCATCTTTCAAACTGGATCAGGATATGGAAGCGCTCAAGCATAATTTTTTAACGAGAGGATACTTTAGAAAGCAAGAGAAAAAGGAGAAGAAAGAAAAAGAAAAGGATGAGGCAAAAGGACTGAAATGATCACCAGATGGAAAAAGTAGAGCGTTAGGTTAAAAGCTTGATACTTGTCTTGGCTTCTATAATTATTGGTGACCTTTCGTCCAATCCAAATACCCAATTATCCAGTGAGCTTCACCGTAATGATTCTACCTTGTTTGTCTTGAACAAAGATGCAGTAAGTTCGAGTGAACGAATTTTTGCATTTACGTCGAATACGTGTGTTGTCACCATAATCTCGTTGACACCTGTATTTTCGGCAAATGATGTTAATTCTGTTGCAAGCGTATTCGTGCTTCCTACAAAGGAATAATAGAACATTTGGTTTACAGCTGCACGTTCATCAGGACTCCATAGCTGCTCCATGTTATCCGTTGGAGGTGCCAGCGGTTTTCTGTTGTTGCGAATTAATCCAAGTACTAACTGATAGGCTGATGTTGCTATGTACTGAGCGTCTTTATCCGTATTTGCTGCGATTACATTCACGCAAGCCATTGTATAGGGTTCTTTTAGAAAAGAAGAGGGTTTGAACGATGAATGATAAATCTGAAGTGCAGGGAATAATTGAGCAGGAGCAAAGTGAGAAGCGAAAGCAAATGGCAATCCGAGCCTGGCAGCAAGTTGCGCACTGAATGTACTAGAACCCAACAGCCATACAGGTACGTTTGTCCCCACGCCCGGAATGGCTCTCACCTTTTCTTGTTTGTCCGCTGGTCCCAAATACTGTAGAAGTTCAATAACATCGTTGGGAAACGCGTCAACGTCGCCATTTAAATTTCTTCGTAATGCAAACGCTGTTGCCTGATCAGTTCCAGGAGCCCGGCCTAGGCCCAAGTCAATGCGGCCCGGATACAATGATTCAAGTGTGCCAAATTGCTCGGCAATAATAAGTGGAGCATGATTGGGCAACATTATGCCACCAGAACCCACCCGGATCGTTGAAGTACCTTGAGCAACATAACCAATAAGGAGGGCAGTAGCAGCCGAAGCAATACTTTCCATGTTATGGTGTTCTGCAAACCAGTAACGTTTATAACCAAAACTCTCAGCGTGCTGGGCAAAAGTGAGACTCCTTTTGAAGGCATCTCCCGCCGACTGATCACCTTGAATAAGATTGGCAAGATCAAGAAAGGATACAGGAATGGCTTTAAGATTTTTTTTCATGTCAGATAACGGGTGTCTCCAAGTATAGAAGTTGAAGTCGATTTTTCTGTATCCAACATAGTCGTCTCAGAAGGAGTTCAATTATTATCAAATCGGGCGTGCACACCTATTCAGTACCTAGTTGAAAATGCATGAAGGTTTCAGGTTCAAATATCGTCGTGATCATATTCAATTTTGAAAATCTCAAATCTGAGAATGAAGGTTGACCTTGTTCTGCGACTAGCGGTCTGCTTTACCTTAGTTGTGTCTACTTAATACGAGAAACCAGAATTTACCTTACAAATGACATTTTTTTGACCAAAAAAGCAAAAAAGTGGTTCAAAGTGGTTGGAAGTGGTTGGAAATTACCTAAGTTTGCTTAGGAGAAAAAGACAACCACTACAGTCTATGACTTTCTTCACTAGTGAATATGAGTGTAAACTTGATGCCAAAGGCAGACTCGTGCTGCCTTCGCGGATCAAATCCCAGCTGCCCGAAGACAGCCAGGAATTGGTCATTCGCAGGGGTTTTGAGCAATGCCTCATTATTTACCCATTAGTGGAGTTCAAAAAGGTTTTCTCAAAAATTTCGGGTTTAAATGAGTTCAACGAAGAGTACCGCAAACTCCAGCGCAACTTTTTGTCGGGCGTGGTATCAGCAGAATTGGACGGCAACGGCCGATTTTTAATACCTAAAAACATGCTGACTTACGCTCAAATCGACAAAGAGGCGATTTTGGTAGGCACCGGAAGCAAAGTTGAAGTTTGGAACCCGGCTATTTATGAGAAACATATCATTCAAGACCCAAGTGAGCTGTCGAAACTGGCCGAGAAGTACCTCAACGAGTAATGAATAGGGGCGTGTATCACAAGCCCGTCATGCTTAGCGAGTGCATTGAAGCACTAAACATCAACCCTGAAGGCATCTATGTCGATGCCACTTTCGGGGGTGGAGGCCACAGCATGGCGCTATTGGAGAAGTTGAAAGGCGGGAGATTGATTGGGTTTGATCAGGATGAGGACGCAAAGAAGGAAGCGGAAAAAATACAACATCGTTCTTTTACATTTTGTCAGGCGAACTTCAGATACATGAAGCAGTATTTGAAGTTGCACGGAGTTGATAAAGTCAATGGCATTCTCGCCGACTTGGGTATTTCATCGCACCAGATCGATTCAGCAGAACGCGGGTTTTCTACCCGTTATGACGGACCCCTGGATATGCGCATGGACCGCAAGGCGAAGACTACTGCGGCAAAAATTTTGAACACTTATAGCGAAGCTGAGCTGCACAAGATTTTTGGAATGTATGGGGAGTTGAAAAATGCAAAGACAGCGGCCAAGACAATTGCTTTGGCAAGAAAGGCGAAGACATTGGAGACCACACTTGACTTGAAGACAGTACTACACTCCATCACCCCGCGGGGCAAGGAGAATAAATATTTCGCCCAGGTGTTTCAGGCGTTGCGAATCGAGGTAAACCAAGAGATGCAAGCGCTTGAAGATTTTTTGCACCAATGTGGCGAAGTGATGGAAAAAGGAGGGCGGCTGGTGGTGATGAGCTATCATTCGCTGGAAGACCGGATGGTAAAGAACTACCTCAACACCGGCAAAATGTTTGGCGAAGTGGAGAAGGACTTTTTTGGCAATAAAATAAAACCCTTTGAAGCCATAACGCGAAAACCGGTGGAAGCTTCAGAAACGGAAGTAGAAGAAAATAACAGGGCTCGGAGCGCAAAGTTGAGAATAGCAGAAAAGAGTTAGAAGTTAATAATTATTAGGATGGCATACAGTAAAACGATTAACGGATAGAGAACATGGATAACAAATTCAAGATAGAACCAGAACGGGGCAACGAAGCGAGAGTAAAATCTTCTTCGGACGGGAAGAGTGCGTTTTCGGGTTTAGAAAAAAAATTGAAACTGGAAACTTATTTCGAAGAAGGATTCCCTGTTCAATATCTTCCAAAAATCTTGTTTGTGGTCTTCATAGGTCTACTCTATATCAGCAATACTCATTATGCCGATAAAACGACACGAGCTATTGAGAAAGCGCAAAACGAAGTTGAAGATCTGCGCGCGGATTTTACTACGCTCAAGGCAGATGTGATGTTTGCCAGTAAGCAGAGCGAAGTAGCACGTAGAGTGAAAACCATAGGATTGGAGGAGAGTTTGAAACCACCATTTAAAATAGTAGTAGAAAAAGGTGAATATTAAGAAGTCTATATTATTAAGAGTACGAATCGCCTTTTTGGGCATATTGATTTTTGCTGTTTGTGTAGCGGCAAAGGTTGGACACATTCAACTGGTTGAGGGTACTAAGTGGGCGAAGATGGCCGAGGAGATCATGTTCGATTACAAAAAAGTGCTGGCAACCCGTGGAAATATTTATTCTGACAATGGGAGTTTGCTGGCCACTTCGTTGCCATTTTATAAAGTGGCTATGGACCCTACGTTACCCAAAGAGGATGTATTCAAAAAAGGAGTTGACTCGCTCGCGTACCAACTTTCCAAGTTTTATAAAGACAAGTCTGCCAAGGAATACAAAGAGATGCTGAAAGACGCTCGCGAATCCGGCAAGCAGTACATAACGATCAATCGCAAACAGATCAATTATCAATCGAAAAAGGAAATGGCTTCGTGGCCCATCTTCCGTGAAGGCCGATATAAAGGTGGAGTTATCTATGAGAAAATGGATGTGCGCTACAGGCCGTTCTCTAATCTGAGCCGGAGAACTGTTGGCTATGTTAATGAGGATGGCGTTGGTGTAGGTCTTGAGTATAGTTTCAAAGATGCTTTGGGCGGACAAAACGGTGAAGCGTTGTTTCAAAAAATCGCTGGTGGCACCTGGAAACCCGTGTTTGACGGTAACAATATCAGAGCCGTGGATGGATTAGATATCCAAACTACACTTGATATTAATTTACAAGACGTGGCTGAAACATCTCTACACAAAGCCATGCAGCAACACGATGCCGATGAAGGAACAGTAATAGTAATGGAAGTAAAAACTGGCCACATCAAAGCTATTTCCAATCTGAGTGTAGATGAAGACGGTGGCTACTCTGAGAAATTCAATCATGCTGTGGCCGGATCGTTTGAGCCTGGTTCTACTTTCAAATTGGTAACGATGATGGCATTGCTTGAAGACACCAACATCAAACTGACCGACAGCATTAACACAGGCAAAGGCGAGTTTACTTTTTATAATAAGAAAGTTCGTGACCACGATGAAGGCGGCTATGGACGAATTTCAATTAAAGAAGCATTTGAAAAGTCTTCCAACATTGCGATGGCCAAACTACTCGACAAGTATTTTGGAACACGTCCTGAAAAATTTCTCACGTATGTGGATGCATTGAAATTATCTAAGCCATTGGGTTTACAGATTGCCGGTGAATCATACCCGAAAATCACCAGACCTAAAGATAAAAACTGGAGTGGTATAACGTTGCCCTGGATGGCATACGGGTATGGTTTTGAGATTTCGCCGTTACATACGCTTGCCTTGTACAATGCTGTAGCCAACGATGGCACGATGATCAAACCGGTATTTGTTACTTCAATAACTCAGGCTGAAAACACAGTTCAAAAATTTGAAACAGAAACAATGGTTTCAAAAATCTGTTCTACAAAAACCCTGAATCAACTTAAGCTTCTGCTCGAAGGCGTTGTGGACCACGGCACAGCAAAAAATATTAAAAATTCATATTACAGAATTGCTGGTAAGACAGGCACAGCGCAGATTTTGAAAGACGGTCATTACGAAAAAAAATACATCACTTCTTTTGTCGGGTATTTTCCCGCACATGCACCCAAGTATTCGGCCATTGTGTTAATCAAAAACCCGAAAGGAATTTATCAGTATGGAAGCAGTGTTGCGAGCCCGGTGTTCAAAGACATTGCTGATAATATCTATTCGCGTGACATCAATCTTCACGTGGCCATGGAGCAAAAGAAAGTCACTGAGCCCGGAGTTTTTCCAACGGTTCGTGCCGGTAAACAGGAAGAGATCACAATGCTGAATAATGAACTCGGAGTTTCTACTCATACAGCCACGGAGGATGAATGGGTTAGGGCATCAAAAAATGTGAACTCCATCATGTTGAAGAAAAATGTGGTGGTGAAAGACCTGGTTCCAAATGTCACCGGGATGACTTTTCGTGATGCCATATATCTATTAGAGAAGTCGGGCTTGCGCGTGTATTATGGTGGAAAAGGTCGCGTGGCAGAGCAATCACTTAGTCCGGGCACGAGAATTTCTAAGGGCAGCAGGATTTATTTAAAACTAAGCTGATGGCGGCACTACGCGACATATTATATAGAGTAAATATCACGGCCACCTCAGGGGATATGAATGTGGATGTAACAGGTGTTGCTTTTGATTCACGAAAAGTTAAGCCTGGCTTTTTATTCATCGCCATTAAAGGGTTACAAACAGACGGACACGAATTTATAGAGAAGGCCGCGAGCAGCAGAGCAAGTGTTATCATTTGCGAAAGATTGCCAGAAACAATTTCTGACAAGATTACTTTCATTACAGTGAAAGGAACAGCAAAAGCACTGGGTATCATCGCTTCTAATTTTTACGGCAACCCTTCTCAGAAAATAAAACTCATTGGAGTAACCGGTACTAATGGCAAGACTACCGTGGTTACTCTACTGTTTAAACTTTTTACATCGCTCAATTATAAAGCGGGAATGTTGTCCACAGTTGTGAATAGAATTGTTGACAAAGACATTATTGCCACGCACACCACACCCGATCCAATTAAGATCAATGAGTTGTTGGTGCAAATGATTGAGGCTGGCTGCACACATTGTTTTATGGAGGTGAGTTCGCATGCTGTTGATCAGGGACGCATTGAAGGGCTTCACTTCACCGGCGCATTGTTTACCAATATAACTCATGATCATCTTGATTATCACCACACGTTCGAAAGCTATATCCGGGCGAAGAAAGGATTCTTCGATGGGCTTTCTTCGGATGCGTTTGCCTTGGTGAATATTGATGATAAACGCGGCATGGTGATGTTGCAGAATTGCAAAGCAAAAAAGAAAACGTACGGCCTCAAAAAAATGGCCGACTTCAAAGCGAAGATCATAACCAATTCAATGATAGGGTTGGAGCTTGAGGTAGGCGATAAAAATGTTTGGTTCAAATTGATTGGCGACTTTAACGCATACAATCTTTTGGCAGTTTATGGAGCAGCTTGTTTGTTAGGAGAAGATCCGGAATTGTTGCTGATGAAATTGTCTTCGCTCACTGGTGCAAACGGAAGGTTTGAGCTCATTAGGCCGGGATCTAAGTTCACGGCTATTGTAGATTATGCACATACACCAGATGCGTTGAAAAATGTACTCGAAACAATCCAGCACTTTCGAACTGGCACTGAACAAGTGATCTCAATTGTAGGATGCGGTGGTGACCGCGATAAAACGAAAAGGCCATTGATGGCAGCAATCGCGTGCAAGTATTCTAATAAGGTGATTTTCACTTCGGATAATCCCCGCAGCGAAGATCCGATGGAGATCATCAGAGAAATGCAAAAAGGTGTCGGACCTAGTGAGGCGAAGAAAACTTTAGTGATGGCCGATAGAGAAGAAGCCATAAAGACGGCTTGTATGTTGGCTAAAGAAAAAGATATAATTCTGGTGGCAGGAAAAGGACATGAAAACTATCAGGAGATAAAAGGTGTGAAATATCCTTTCGATGATAAAGAAGTTTTAGAACGGATGCTGAAAATGTTTGCGAACTAATGCTGTATTATTTATTCAACTATATCGACAAAAATTTTAACCTGCCCGGTGCCGGATTGTTTCAATACATTTCCTTCCGTGCCGGTGTAGCGGCCGTACTTTCGCTTTTGATCACCATCACGTTTGGTAATAAGTTGATTTCTTTTTTAAGAAGAAAGCAAGTAGGCGAAGACATTCGCGATTTAGGGTTAGAAGGTCAGATGCAGAAAAAGGGAACACCAACAATGGGTGGACTCATTATTATAGCCGCAATTCTCATTCCTACTTTATTAATGGCAAAACTTGATAACGTATATGTTATCCTGTTGATAGCAACTACGGTTTGGTTAGGAACTATTGGATTTCTTGATGACTATATAAAGGTGTTTAAGAAAAATAAGGAAGGACTCGCAGGACGATTTAAGATTGTAGGTCAGGTGACAATCGGGTTGATTGTGGGACTTACACTTTATTTTAACGAACACGTTGTAATTCGCGAAGTGTCCCCGTCATCGGTTGCCAGCATTGAGATTCTGAAAGAAGATGTACAGCAAAAATTAAGTTACCAAGACGTTAAATCAACAAAGACCACAGTTCCTTTTTTTAAGAACAACGAATTTGATTATAGCCAGATACTTCCGTGGCTGAACAAAAACTACACGTGGATTATTTACACGTTAGTTGTAATCCTGATTATCACCGCAGTATCCAATGGCGCCAACATTACCGATGGCATTGATGGGCTAGCAGCAGGGACATCGGCAATCATCGGGTTGACGCTTGCCATTTTTGCGTATCTCTCAGGTCGCGTTGACTTTAGTTCGTACTTGAATATCATGTACATTCCAAACCTGAGCGAGTTAGTAATTTTCTGTACAGCATTTGTTGGTGCGTGCCTCGGATTCCTTTGGTACAATGCGTACCCTGCCCAGGTATTCATGGGCGATACCGGAAGTTTGTCGTTGGGTGGAATCATTGCGGTTCTCGCACTGGCGGTTAGAAAAGAATTGATGATCCCATTACTCTGTGGAATTTTCCTGATCGAAAATATTTCTGTGATCATACAGATATCCTATTTCAAGTACACGAAAAAAAAATATGGTGAGGGCAGAAGGATTTTTTTGATGTCTCCATTACATCATCACTATCAAAAGAAAAATATACCGGAAGCGAAAATTGTTACTCGCTTTTGGATTGTGGGAATACTATTGGCGATTGTGAGCCTGGCAACCCTTAAAGTCAGATGAAACAAAGAGTGGTCATATTAGGAGCAGGTGAAAGTGGAACGGGAGCAGCGCTTTTGGCGAAGGTCAAAGGCTTCGATGTTTTTGTTTCCGATCAGGGTGCGATTAAAGAAAAATATAAAAATGAATTAATTGAGCACCAGATTGAATTTGAAGAGGGAATTCATTCAGAGCAAAAAATAGTGACGGCCGATTTGATAATCAAAAGCCCCGGCATTCCGGATAAAGCAGGTATTGTAAAAAAATTGCAATCAAAAGGTATTGAGATAATTGATGAGCTGGAGTTGGCATTTCGTTATATCTCTGGAAAAGTGATTGCAGTCACCGGCACCAATGGGAAAACGACCACAACACTGTTGACTTACCATTTGATGAAGTCAGCGGGATTGAATGTGGCATTGGCCGGCAATGTAGGAGAAAGCCTTGCTCGTAAAATTGCTTTTGAAAAACATGATTGGTATGTAGTTGAGGTAAGCAGCTTTCAGTTGGATGGACTAAAAATGTTCAGACCTCATATTGGAATTTTACTAAACATAACACCTGATCATCTCGATCGCTATGAATATCAAATGCAAAACTATATCAACTCAAAATTCCGGTTGATACAAGCTATGCAGCAAGATGATCATTTTATCTATTTTTCTGATGACGCTGTTATTCAGCGCGAAATAGTAAAAAGAAATATTTTGCCGGAGATTTCCAGAGTCTCCTTAACTGATCGGTCAGCGTCCGCGCATTTTGACGGACGCGTTATGATCTTCGATCTGGATCATGAATTATTTAGCATCTATCAGCAAAACACAACTCTTAGAGGCCCGCACAACCTTATCAATACAATGGCTGCGGTGACTGCGGTGTATACTGCCGGCGTATCTATGGATTCTATTAAATCCGGATTAAAGACATTCAAGAATGCGCCGCATCGGTTAGAGTCAGTTGGCATGATCAACGGTGTTGAATTTGTTAATGACTCAAAAGCTACTAACGTTGATTCAGTGGTGTATGCTCTTGGGAGCTATGCTGGTCCCCTGATTTGGATTGCTGGCGGCATTGATAAAGGAAATGACTATTCAATCATTTTGGAAGAAGTTAAAAAGAAAGTCCGGGTGTTGATATGCCTCGGCAAAGACAACTCGAAACTGCGTGATGCATTTGATGGTGTTGTGAAAATAATAATAGAAACACAAAGTATAGATGAACTGGTTCGCCTTGCATTGAAAGCATCGGAGACGGGAGACGTGGTTTTACTTTCGCCGGCGTGCGCAAGTTTTGATTTGTTCAAGAACTATGAAGACAGAGGAGATCAGTTTAGGAATGCTGTTCAGGAACTAAAAAATGAAAACGAATTAATTAGTCAATGATCAATTAGCCAATGTGCCAATTAAAATTATTGAGATGAAAAAATTTAAAGACTGGGCCGATAACAACTTGCAAGGCGACCGCGTGATCTGGGCTGTGGTCTTCGCATTGTCGCTCATTAGTATCCTGGTGGTGTATAGTTCCATCGGAACTTTGGCTTATAAAAAAACACTGAGCCCTGAATGGTATTTGTTGAAACATACGGGCATGGTAATGCTGGGCTTGGTTGCTATGTGGGTGTCACATAAAATAGACTATCGCTATTACTCTAAGCTTTCAAAACTCGCCTTGTGGGTGAGTGTGCCGTTATTACTTTATACGTTCAAGTTTGGTACATCACTCAACGATGCAGCCCGCTGGATCAAAGTTCCCATTTTCGGATCCTTTCAACCTTCTGATTTTGCGAGCCTTGCCCTCATCATCAACCTGGCGAGCATGCTTTCAAAACGTCAACAGAACATTGATGACATAAAGGAATCGTTAATTCCGATTTTATTTTGGTGCGGTATGATCTGCGGACTTATAGCGCTATCAAATTTCTCTTCAGCGGTTTTGCTTTTCGCCACATGCATGCTGATCATGTTTATCGGTCGTGTATCGGTAAAATACCTTGCCATGCTAGTTCTTGTTGGGTTGCTGGCGGGCGGCATCGGATTGAAAATGGGTACGCGATGGGAGACTACCAAGAACCGTTTCTTAAGTTTTATTGATGGAACAGAACTCCCATTTCAGGCTAAACACGGGCGCATTGCCGTGGCTACCGGTGGTTTTTTAGGTAAGGGTCCAGGCAATAGCAACCAACGAAACATTTTGCCTCACCCGTATTCTGATTTTGTTTATGCGATTGTGATTGAAGAATATGGAATGATCGGTGGTGTTGTTGTTTTGATACTTTACTTAATTCTTCTCCACAGGGGCATGAAGGCTGCATATAATAGTGAGCGAGCATTTGGCGGGTTGCTCTCGGCGGGTTTGAGTTTTGATCTTGTCTGCCAGGCGATGGTAAACATGGGTGTAGTTGTAGGGCTTGGGCCTATTACCGGGCAACCACTTCCATTGGTAAGTATGGGTGGAACTGCTATGGTATTCACCGGAATTTCGATCGGAATTATTTTAAGTGTGAGTCGCGGAGAGCAAGAGGAGAATTGGGGACAGATAGAAACTTCCGTGGCAAGCGAAAACAAAAACATGGAGGCAAAAGCAGCATGACATTTTTAAATCATTGATTACAAAACAACCATATCGCCTGATCATTAGCGGTGGAGGAACCGGAGGCCATATATTTCCGGCAATCTCTATTGCCAATAAATTTATGGAACGTCATCCTGACTCCGAAATTCTTTTTGTTGGTGCAAAAGGAAAAATGGAAATGGCGCGTGTGCCTGAGGCAGGTTATAAAATTATTGGACTATGGATAAGCGGACTTCAGCGCAAACTCACTCTGTCGAATTTGCTTTTCCCGTTTAAACTATTAAGTAGTTACCTAAAGGCAGGAAAGATTGTAAAGCGATTCAAGCCTCATGCTGTAATTGGTACAGGCGGTTATGCCAGTGGTCCGATTATGCTGGCTGCTACACGCAATAAAATCCCCGCACTTATTCAGGAACAAAATTCGTATGCTGGATTGACGAATAAACAATTGGCCGGCAAAGTGCAGAGTGTGTGTGTTGCTTATTTAGGAATGGAAAAATATTTCCCTAAAGAGAAATTGATGTTCACAGGCAACCCTGTGCGCAAAGATATCCTTAACACAGAATCGAAACGCGAACGTGCCATAGCGCACTTCGGATTTAATTCTACCGAAAGAACATTATTAATTCTGGGAGGCAGCCAGGGTGCGAGAACAATTAACGAAAGTATTTTGGCTGGACTAGATCGGCTGATTGATGCACAGGTACAAGTGATTTGGCAAACTGGTAAAGCCTATTTCGACAACGTAAAAGATCTTGTCAAAGAAAAAGACCTGAAGCGGATTCGCATAACTGATTTTCTTGATTACATGGACATGGCATACGCAGCAGCTGATGTAGTAGTCTCTCGCTCAGGAGCGCTGGCTATTTCTGAGTTGTGTCTTGCGAAGAGACCCAGTATTCTAGTGCCATCACCCAATGTTGCGGAAGATCATCAAACCAAAAACGCGATGGCTCTGGTTAAAGAGGATGCAGCCATTCTTGTGCGCGACGGTGTGGCGAGAGAAATTTTAGTAGATGAAGTGGTGAAATTGTTGTACGACTTGCAACGCTGTGAAGTGTTGAGCAAGAACATTGGTAAGCTTGGTAAACCCAATGCTACCGAAGAGATAGTCGATGAAATCGAAAAACTAATCGGTCAATGAGCCAGATAAACTTAAATAAATTTAACAGCATTTACTTTCTCGGCATTGGAGGAATTGGAATGAGCGCCCTAGCCCGTTGGTTCAGGCATGCTGGTTTGCACGTGTCAGGCTATGACCGCACGGCTACTCCGCTTACGCACGAACTTATGGAGGAAGGAATGGAAATCCATTTTGAAGATCGGATCGAATCTATTCCGGGTTATCTCAGCAAAGAAAAAACATTGGTCGTTTTTACGCCGGCTATCCCCAAAGACAATAAGCAATACAACTACCTGAAGTCGGGAGGGTTTACAATTGTAAAGAGATCTGAGGTGTTGGGCATGCTTACCAAAAATTATAAAACCATCGCGGTAGCAGGCACACACGGTAAGACAACAACGTCATCTTTGATTGCTCACATTTTGAAGACAGCAGGAAAAGATATGGTTGCCTTCCTTGGTGGCATCACTGCAAACTACGATTCGAATCTGGTGATGCATGGAAAAGTGAGCCCACAAACCATTATGGTTGCTGAAGCGGATGAATTCGATCGTTCCTTTTTACAACTCTTTCCGCAGACAGCCGTCGTTACCTCTGCAGATGCCGATCACCTCGACATTTACGGAGATCATTTGCAAATGATCTCCGCCTATAAAGAGTTTATTAATCAGGTAAACAAAGGTGGTCACTTGATAATTCATGAATCAATTGCTTCGCTGGCCGATGAGACTAAACAAATAACTAAGGAAACGTATGGCACTACCCGGGGACAATTTTTTGCCGGTAATGTTAAGGCTGATCACGGATTTTTTGAATTTGATCTTATAGGCCCCGGCCTAAGGATTGAAAAGATTCTACTGGGCGTCCCCGGTTTTCATAATATGGAAAATGCCATCGCTGCTGCTATGCTAGCAATGAAAATCGGTATTGATGATAAAACTATCAAAGAGGCGTTGGGATCATTTCACGGAGTGAAACGCAGGTTTGAATTTATCATTCGAAAAGATAAGCTGGTTTATATCGATGACTATGCGCATCATCCGGCGGAGATAGAAGCATTTCTGAAATCACTGAAGTCGATGTATGCCGGAAAGAAAATAACTGTAGTGTTTCAACCGCATTTATTTACACGCACACGCGACTTTGCCGAAGGCTTTTCCAAGAGCTTGAGTTTGGCTGATGAAGTTTTATTAATGGATATCTATCCTGCGAGAGAGGAGCCAATCCCCGGTGTCACCAGCGATATGCTTTTTGATAATATCACGAGCCCGGTAAAAATCAGATGCGACAAAAATGATGTGCTCAGGAAATTGGACAATATGAATATTGAGGTTCTTGCTACTGTTGGCGCAGGAAACATAGACACATTGGTGAAGCCCATAAAAGAAATGCTTATCGGAAAGCTAACGAACTAATAATTTGGAGACTGACAAATGAAGTGGAAGCTAAACATACGGAACGAAGTGAAAGTGGCTGCAGCGCTGATTGGCGTTTCGTTCCTGATCGCTTTTGGAGAACGCAAGCAAGGCGGAAGTGTTTGCAAGGATATTGTAATTGAACTTGACAACCTGAATGAAAACCATTTTTTAGATGAGGCTGATGTGATGAAGCTGGTAGAAAACTCGGGACAATCAATTAAAGGAACAGGTATAGACCGGATCAATTTAAAGGAAATCGAGAGCAAGTTGAAATACGACAAACACATTCTCGATGCGCAATTATTTGGCGACCTCAAAGGAAATCTTATTGTGAATGTTGAATTGCGAAGACCAATTGCTCGCATTGTACAACAAGATGCACCTGACGCTTACATAGCCCAAGATGGTGTGGTCATGCCTGTGTCAGAAAAATATACTTCGCGTGTGATGTTGCTTAGTGGGCCTTTTGTAAAAAAACTGTTGGAGATGGAGGACTTAAAAAGGACGGAAGCTGGAAATCAGATTTTGGACATGATTGAATTTATTAACGATGACAAATTCTGGAAAGCACAAGTAGCGCAGATGGACATTAATGCCGAAGGAAAAATCACCATCTATCCTCAGGTGACTGGTCAGAAGGTTGAATTTGGCACAGCAGAAGACATAGAGAACAAATTCAGAAAACTGATGGTCTTCTATAAAAAAATTCTCCCGCAGCGTGGATGGACTAAGTACGAGCGTGTGAATTTAGAATACGAAGGACAAGTAATAGCGGAGTAGTAGTATTAAGTATCAAATAAATAGTATAAGACTAATACCTAATGACTGATTAAAACAACCACTAACAACCAATAAAAAAATGGAAACGGAGAAAATAGTAGTAGGCTTGGATATTGGTACAACAAAGATATGTGCCATAGTAGGCCGCAAAAATGAATTTGGCAAGCTTGAAGTGCTCGGTATGGGCAAGGCCGAAAGCGAAGGTGTTATCAAAGGCATTGTCACCAACATAGAGAAAACCGTCTTTGCGATTGAGAAAGCGATCAAAGAAGCGAGCGACATGAGTGGTATTGATATCGGTTTGGTAAACGTTGGTATTGCAGGGCAGCACATTCGCAGCTCTATTCATCATGGCAGTATTACTCGGAGCTCCAACGATGATGAAGTTAGCATTGAGGATGTAAATCGCCTGACAGAAGATATGTATCGCATCGTTATCCCGCCGGGTAGTGAGATTATTCATGTGATGCCACAAGATTACACTGTGGATTATGAAGAAGGAATTAAAGACCCCGTAGGTATGAGTGGGGTGAAACTGGAAGCCGATTTTCACATCATCACTGCTCAGACAAGCGCGATCAATAATATCAACAAGTGCGTGAGACGAGCAACATTGGAAATTCAGGATTTGATTCTTGAACCACTTAGCTCGAGCCTTGCAGTACTTAGCGAAGAAGAAAAAGAAGCAGGTGTCTGCCTGATCGATATTGGCGGAGGTACGACCGACATAGCGATTTTTCACGATAGCATTATTCGGCATACTGCTGTCATTCCGTTTGGCGGAAATATTTTAACCACCGACATCCAACACGGATTGATGGTGATGGCGAAGCAGGCTGAGCAATTGAAAACACGTTTTGGAAAAGCTATTGCGGAAGAGGCAAGTCCGAATGAAATAGTTTCAATCCCGGGTATACGCAACAGAACGGCCAAAGAAATCTCGGTGAAGACACTGAGCAATATCATTCAGGCGCGCATGGAAGAAATTATTGAAATGGCGCACACGGAGATTATCAACTCAGGATACGAGAACAGATTGGCCGGTGGTATCGTGATCACAGGTGGCGGCTCACAGTTGGCTTGCCTTAAACAACTTGTAGAATATATGACGGGCATGGATACGCGTGTAGGTTATCCGAATGAACATCTTGGCAAAAGCAAAATTGAAGCAGTGAAGAGCCCGATGTATGCTACTGCTGTTGGCCTTGTGCTTTCTGGTTTCCGATCACTTGATGAGCGTGAAGATCGCTACAAGGAAAAAATGGCCGAGGTGAAACCAACCAAGGTGAAGAAGACAAACCCTACCTCAGATTTCTTTTCGAATATTTTGAATAAGACGAAAGGTTTGTTGATTGATGACCTTGATGGGAAAAATGAATATTGATTTGATAATTGGATGATGAAAAAGCAGGATGAGAATTACAGATTTGCGGCAGACCGCACTTTGCTGAAGCTGCGAGCGGCAGGGATAGAAGCGGAAAGCCCGAAGTGTAATGAGATGTGGGTTGACGGACTTGCAGCGAATAGCCCGGCAGCCGCCCAAAAAGAATTAATAACTATTGGCGAATAACGGATAAGGATTTAACAAACAAACTAAAAACGAACAACCACTTAAATTATAAAGTCATGTTTGAAACAGGATCATACAAGTTTGATCTGCCAAAGCACCACAAGTCGATCATCAAGGTGATTGGTGTAGGTGGCGGTGGCAGCAACGCGGTGAACCACATGTATAAGCAAGGCATCAAGGATGTCGAGTTTGTTGTGGCCAACACCGACTTGCAAGCACTGAATAGTAGTCCGGTGCCTTACAAGTTGCAATTGGGCGCGACACTTACCGAAGGTCTCGGCTGCGGAGCAAACCCTGAAGTGGGTCGTGCAGCGGCACTAGAAAGCAAAGACCAGATTCGTGAAATGCTCACCGGAACGAAAATGATTTTTGTTACGGCGGGTATGGGTGGAGGCACGGGTACAGGCGCAGCACCGGTAATAGCAAAAATTGCCAAAGACATGGACATCCTTACGGTAGGAATTGTTACTGTTCCATTTTCTTTTGAAGGCAAGAAAAAATTATCGCAAGCCGAGCTGGGTATCGAATCGTTTCGTGCGAGCTGCGATACAGTGCTTGTAATATTGAATGATAAGCTGCGCGAGATCTATGGCAACCTTGCCATTGGTCAGGCATTCGGCGAAGCAGACAATGTGCTGACTACAGCGGCGAAGGGTATTGCTGAAATCATCACACTTGCAGGTTATGTGAATGTAGACTTTCAAGATGTACGCACGGTGATGTTGAATGCAGGTGCAGCCGTGATGGGCTCGGCCGAAACGCGTGGAGACAATCGCGCGGTAAAAGCTGCTCAGCAAGCATTGGCTTCTCCACTACTCGACAGTCGCGACATTATGGGTGCGAAGAAAATTTTGTTATCGATTATTTCCGGTGAAGAGGCCGAATTGCAAATGGATGAACTCACTACGATCACCGAATACATTCAGCAGCAAGCAGGCGAAGAAGCCGAAGTGATCTTTGGTCATGGTGTTGACTCGGGGTTGGGTGATCGCATTCGCGTAACAGTAATTGCTACGGGATTTATCAGCGAAGGAAAAATGTCGAAGAAGATCTCAGAAAAGAAGGTACATGAACTTGACCGCTCACAAATTTCGCTGTTTGAATCAGCTGATAACTCTGTGAACCAACGCGGTGTAGAGATCGAGCTTAGGCTGAAAGAAGATGGTGACAGACCAATTCTACAAAACCCTGACAAGCCGGTAGTTCAGCAACCTGTTGACAAGCCAGTGGTGCAACGACCCGGCGATAAGCCCGTTCTTAACAAACCTGAAGACGAACCGATGGAAGAACCGGCTGCGGAGCGCTCGTTCGTGTTTGAGAAACCTTCTCAACAATTTGAAGATGAAGGAAGTCTTTTTGCCGAAGACGATGAATTTAAAATTGGCAACGAGATTTCCGCTGACCAGGTAATCAACGAAGATGGAATGATGGAGGTGCGTAAAACCAAAGAGCGACTGGAGCAACAAGCCAAAGAACGTAGAGAGAAATTGAAAAGCAACAAAAAGCAGGAGATGACCAAAGAAGAATTTAACGAGAAGTGGACATTGCCGGCTTATTTGCGCAGAGGTGTAAAAGTGGAAAACGATGTGCCGCACTCTTCGGAGCCATTTATCTCTCGCTATAATTTAAATGATGATAATAACTTACTAGGGAACAATAAATTTTTACATGACAATGTAGACTAATAGTCATGGGTAAATAGTCTTTAGAAAACTCAGGACTAAGTACTATGAACCCTTGACTGAAAGATATGGCATATCCGACACGACTGGTATTACTCCATTCGTAGTGGTTGTTGGAAGTAATAATTTTTTGCCGGTGTCGGTGTGCCTTCTTACTCGACCAGAGAATTATAAAATGCAGTAGGTATTTTTTGCTGCGCTGGTCGTAAGTTTTTTAAACTGAAAAGCCGGGAACTATGTCCCGGCTTTTCTATTTTTTGATACTGGAGATTGAGCTATCTATTCTACGCTTGCAAATGCCCTAACCGGGAATGTGCCAACACCAACGAACTTTGGAGGCACTGCAGTGAACCTGAATTGTTTTTCTTTTAACAAGTCTAGATTAGTCATGTGCTCCACAATCAGGATTTCATTTTTAAGAAGCGCGCTGTGTACCGGCCGCGTATTGCCTCTCGTGTCATCAATGTTGTGACTGTCAATACCAACGAGAATTACTTTTTGTGAAACAAGATAGTCGGCGGCCTCAGCGGTAAGGAACGGATGATTTTCAAAATAAGCATCGGTACGCCAATGCTTGCTCCAGCCAGTATATACGATCACAGCCTTGCCTGCGAGGTCTTTTCTTTCAAAGAAGTTTTTTCCGATTGATTGTGTCCCTTCGACTTCTATAAGCACAGCATCGAGACTTGCCAGTTTTTCTAATTGGATTTGTGAAAGATCATGGCCATCGGCATAGCGGTGAAACGGACAGTCGAGATAAGTGCCGGTGTTAGCAACCATTTCTATTTTTCCAATCTGAAATTCAGTACCTGGCGCATACTTACTTTTAGATTCTTCCCGACTTAGGTAATCGCAGATGATTGGTGCAGGTAAACCTTTGTACGTAATCATGCCATGCTCAATGGAGTGACTCAGATCTATTAACATACCTAGATTATTTTTTGCTTGCGTTGAAGAGTTTTTCTTTTTCGTCTTTGCTGAGACTTTCGTAACCGCGGTCGGAAATTTTGTCGAGGATAGCATCGATTTCAGCTTGTGAAGCCTTTGAAGTTGCTGATGCTTTTGTTTTTGCTTCAGTCTTGCGGTAGGTGACTTTTACTTTTGTTTGTGGCTTGAATAGGTTTTTGAACCAATCGAGGACAGCAGTAATCCACCCGCCCCAGTTTACACCGGCTTGGAGTTGCTTCACATAAACAAAACCCATTAGTGCGCCACCGAGGTGAGCAATGTTACCACCCGAATTGGCACCTACCGATCCTAGAAATGAAATCAAAATATAAACGCCTGCGATGTATTTGATACGCACAGGGCCAAAAAACAAAAGTAAAAAAGTGTAGTCGGGCAAGAGCGTGGCTGCACCAACCATGATGGCATAGACTGCACCCGAGGCGCCCACCATTCCAGAGAAGTCGGCCTGAGCTTTGAAAAACGGAACTGTATTGAATATGATAAGATAAAATGTGGCCGCCGCCAACGCACCTAAAATATAAAGCGCTATCAGCTTATCGCTTCCCAGGTACTCGATGAACAATTTTCCAAACCAGTACAAAGCCAGCATGTTAAACAGAATATGGAAAATATCAGTGAGGCTATGCGCGAAGGAATATGTAATGATTGTCCAAGGCCGTGTAATAAAATTGGCGAACACAGGAGGAATAGAAAACTGATTATGGATTATTTGGAAATAACTTTCGAATCCCCCGATTCTAGCAAAGACAAACAAAACCCCTAAGACAATGAACACAACAATATTGATCACAATCAGCTGAATGTGGCCATTGTTGGGTCTATTGAACGCGTTTTTAAATTCTTCGAGCACGGATAAGTTTATTTTCAAAAAGAAATTACTACCACTAATTTAAAGAATTAAGTGTTCGCTATCGCCTGCCCTGACTTTTCCAGTAACTAATAATTATGAATGCGACAAATGCGCCCCCAAAGTGGGCGAGGTGAGCTACCGTGCCAGTGCGGTCCATGGCGTAAGTGATAAATCCCATCACAAACACCATGTATTTTGCCTTGATCGGTATTGGAGGAAACAGCAACATCAACTCAAGATCAGGAAACACCAACCCGAAGGCCATTAAAATTCCGTAGAGCGCACCCGATGCACCAAGCATTGGTCCGACCTGACCGGGAAAGAAGAAATAATTTACACCTGCATAGATCATCCCGGCGCCAATGCCGGTAGCCAAATAGAAAAATAAAAATTTCTTTTCTCCCCAGTGCTGCTCAAGAATAGGTGCAAATGATGCCAGCGCTAGCATATTGAAAAAGATGTGCCCAAACCCGCCATGAGCAAACATATAAGTAAAGAACTGATACGGCTGAAAATAAGGCGTACCCAACGGCCACAGCGAAAGATATTGAGTGATGTAAAACTGGGAAGCGAAATTCTGTAATAGAAAGATCACTACATTAATAATAACAAGGGTACGAACGAGTGGGGTGATATTGAACATGATTAAAATTTAATGCGTAAAATAACTTTCAATCTTAGACGAGTCAAGGATAAAAAAGGTTGGTTTCCCCTCAGGGGTAAAACTTGGCGTAGCGCAGGCAAAAAGCCTTCCCGTGAGTGACTCCATTTCCTCGGTCGATAGTTTTTGCCCGGACTTAATAGCTGCGCGCTTGGCCAAGGCATGTGACAGGTTCTCGCGAAGTGGCAGCTGCAGTTCTGATTGATTCTTTTTAAACTGCTCAATCAGGCCTTCAAACAACTCTTTTTCACCGCCAGTGATTTCTGCTGGCGTACCCGAGACAAGCAACGTATTTTTTCCAAAGACTTCAAACCGAAAGCCGAGAGAATAGATTTCACGTTCCATTTCCATGGCCAACGCAAAATCTGGAGCATTGAGTGTTAGTGCCTGCGGAAATAAACTCTGTTGACTATTTCCGGGAGTGCCTTTCAATTGCGAAACATATTTTTCAAAGAGGATACGCTCGTGAGCGGCTTGCTGGTCAATAAACATTACACCCCCGCGCGAAGACCTGACAATATATTTTTGTTGAAATTGAAAAAATGATTTTTCGTACCCCTGATCGATTGAAGTCTCCTCTTTATTAATAGAGCTTTCAATTCTCATGGTAGTCTTGGGAAGTGTCTCTGATCTATCGAACAATCGGGACGTGGAGCCCTCTTGTTCAAATATCTTTTCCCAGTTTTGCAAATTTGAGCGCTGAAGGGAATTGCTAAACTGTTCGTCGTAATATTGTTCCCGCGAAAGGGGCTCGCTATTTAATTTACCCATCAGGTTGACATCGGCAGCAAAGTCGATAGCGGGAGCAAGGTTGTGTGCGCCCAAGGCTTGTTTTACTGCGCTCCACACCACACCGTATACAGCACGCTCGTCATCAAACTTGATTTCGGTCTTTGTCGGGTGAACATTGACATCAATATGTTTCGGGTCGATATCGATGAATAGAGCATAAAACGGAAAACTGTTTTCTTGAAGCAAACCTTCGTATGCGCTGGTGATTGCGTAGCCTAAATAATTATTGCGGATGAAGCGTTGGTTTACAAAAATGAATTGCTCCCCTCTTTTTTTTCTTGCCAGCTCAGGCCGGCCTATGTAGCCTGTAATTTTTAATAACGAAGTTTCCTCTTGCACTGGAGCTAGCTGACTTTGATAATTCTTCCCAAATAAATTTACAATACGCTGGCTCAACTTGCCGGCTGGCAAGTCATGAATCAGTTCATCACTTTGCAATAGAATAAATGAAATATGAGGATGCGCAAGTGCCAGCCGTTGAAATTCATCTGCAATGTGGCTCATCTCAACGCCATTCGATTTTAAAAAATTTCTTCGGGCCGGAATGTTATAGAATAAATTTTTGATGCTGATACTAGTGCCTTTTTCGCTGGCTACAGGCTCTTGTTTTTTCACTTCAGATCCTTCCACCACCAGCAGTGTGCCGAGATCATCTTGAGGAAGGCGGGTTTTCATTTCCATTTGCGATACAGCCGCAATAGACGCAAGAGCCTCTCCACGAAAGCCCATCGTACGCAGGCGGAACAAGTCATCTGCTGTGCGAATTTTTGAAGTAGCATGCCGCTCCAAACTCATACGTGCATCAGTTTCGCTCATACCCTGGCCGTTATCGATCACTTGGATTAACGTTTTACCAGCCTCTTTTACAATTAGTTTGATATTTGTTGCACCTGCGTCTATGGCGTTTTCTATCAGTTCTTTCACTGCTGAGGCCGGTCGCTGCACTACTTCACCCGCCGCAATCTGGTTGGCAATCGAATCAGGAAGAAGCTGGATGATGTCTGGCATGAAAATAGTTGGCGCAAGGTACAAAAAAGAGGGTCTTGCCTAAGCAGCTTCCCCTAATTTTGATGATCGAAAATAGTTATAGAACTTTTTGAACGGAATCACCATCTTTAATAAAACCCGCCCGCCATGTTAAAAAACCTGATAAAGATTTCACTCCGAAACATTTTCAAAGACAAAGTTTACAGCTCCCTCAATATTCTGGGGCTTACCATTGGTATCACATGTAGCCTGTTTTTGCTGATGTATATTTTGGATGAATTGAGTTTTGACCGTTATAATAAAAATGTAGACAATATATATAGGGTCATCTCGCATATTCAGGAAACGGATAACGCCTTCACCTGGTCATCCACGCAAATTCCACTGGCCGAAGAATTGCGCGATAACTACCCTGAGGTGAAAAATGCAGTGAAGTTTATTGGCATGAGCCGGAATCTTTATAAAGTAGGTGAGAAGTATTTTAATGAAGACGATTTTTACATGGCTGATTCCACCGTGTTTGACATGTTCAGCTATGAATTTGTTGCTGGTGATCCTAACACCGCTCTGGATAATCCTTTTTCGATTGTACTGACTGAAAAGACAGCACTTAAATATTTTGACAGTACGAATGGTGCCCTCGGCCTCTCATTGCAAAATCAACAGGGTGAAGATTTTAAAATTACGGGTATCATCAAAGATATTCCACTCAATTCACATTTTCGATTTAATGCTTTGATATCAAGAAATACCCGGCCGGCCTTGCAAGGCAGTTGGGGCAACTTTGGTGTAACCACTTACATTTTGTTACCTGAAGGTTACGACGTAAAGAAGATGGACCCCGTCCTTAAAAAAATTGTCAAAGAAAAAGTTAACCCGATTTTTGAAAGTGCAGGAGTGAAGCTTCAATACGAATTGCAGCCTATTGCCAGTATACACCTTCATTCAAAAATAGCCGATGAAGCTGAAGCCGGTGGTGACATATCCTACATCTATATTTTTGCAGCGGTTGCTGCGTTCATGCTCATCATCGCGTGTATCAACTACATGAATTTAGCTACTGCCCGCTCTGCCAATCGTGCAAAGGAAGTTGGCCTTCGCAAAGTAATGGGCAGCGAACGTAAGCATCTGATCTTTCAATTTATTACTGAGTCAGTATTAGTCGTGGCTATTGCATTGGCGTTTAGCTTCGTGCTGATCTATCTTTTACTTCCGGCGTTTAATACATTATCCAACAAGTCTCTTCCTTTCTCGTACATTTTACAAACACCTGTTTTAGTAAGTTTAATTGGCATCACTATTTTTACTGGCGTCGTCAGCGGAAGCTACCCTGCGTTTTACCTTTCAGGTTTTAATCCTGTAACTGTCTTGAAAGGCAGGCTCTCTTCAAAAGGAGGAAGTGTTATTTTTAGGAAGTCACTCGTTGTTGTTCAGTTTGCGCTTAGCATTTTCATGCTTATCAGCACGTTGATTGTATTCGATCAATTACAATTTTTAAGAAATAAGGATTTAGGATTCGATAAAGCGCATTTGCTCCGTCTCGAACTGTCTAATAGAAAACAGTATAGTATGGCGCCTGCATTGGTTGACCTTCTCAAACAAAACCCAATCGTAGCAGATATTGGTATGGCCAGTTCGTCACCAGGGCAAGGCATCAGTAAAAACCTATTGCAGGTGGAAGATGCAGAAGGGAAAATGGTGCAGCGTGGCGTTGATCTCTATAGTGCCGATTTTGATTTCGTTAAAACACTGGGGATGAAAATTTTGCAAGGCAGGGATTTTTCGCACAATAACCCAAGTGATACCATGAATGCAATTTTAGTTAATGAAAGTATGGTGAAACGAATGGCTTGGAAAGACCCGATCGGAAAGCGATTTGAGGCTGGAAATGACGGACCCAATGCGTTCAGGAAAAAAGTAATAGGTGTTATCAACGATTACCACCAAAATTCCCTTTATGATCCGATCGAACCTTTAATTATTATCCTCGATAAAAATAACAACTACATTTTCGTACGCCTCAATCCTGGCGATGTTAAAACGACACTGGCATCAATTGAGAAATCATGGAAAGAAATTTTCCCGCACTATCCATTTGAATACACTTTCCTTGATCAGGATTTTGATTCGCAGTACAAAGCCGACCAAAAGCGGAGCCAGATTTTTACTACGTTCTCTGGATTAACGATTTTAATTGCCTGCCTAGGCTTGCTCGGTTTGGCTGCTTATACAACGGAGCAGCGCACCAAAGAAATTGGCGTACGAAAAGTGATTGGTGCAAGTGTAAATAGTTTAGTCATGCTGGTGTCAAAAGAATTTTTTCTGCTCGTAGCCATTGGCATGGTCCTGGCTTTTCCCGCAGTTTGGTACTTCACGAATCAATGGCTGCAAAATTTCTCGTATCGTATTGAATTGAAAGGCGAGTGGCTGACCTTTATCATTTCAGCCGCACTTGCGTTTGCAATTACGATGATTACTGTTGGCTATCACGTTTTGCGCGCTGCTTACTCTAATCCCGTAAATGCATTGCGCGACGAGTAACAACAATCTCGGGTCAAGCGTAGCGTAACTCTTTTTTGCTCTTGTCTAATGAAACTAAATTCAATTCAGGAGCCAGAATTACGCTTACGTCATCCCATTCACTAAGTGCCTTGAGTTTTTCGAGTTTCACAGAACCGGTCATGTATTGATGGCCGTTGCCCTGATATCCGCCTTTGAAGTTTTCAAAGTCTTTGGGTGAAATGAGAGACCCCTGAGAAAAGCTGACTACTACATCGACTAGCGCTTCATTAGAGAACGGAAGTCCTTCGCCTTGAGCAAATTTCTTGTACTCATAACGATAGTCGTATGCCAGCGCGGAAATATCCGAGAGTACGGCTGAGCCTGTTGGGTAGCCGCCTGCACCTTTCCCAATGAATACTTGCTTTTCAGCGAATGCACCCTCCACCAGCACCGCATTGTATTCATTGCGTACTGAAGCAAGCATGTGGTCAGCCGGAATAAATTGCGGAGCAACCCATGCTAATATTTTTCCATCGCGTTTGTAAGCCCGTGCTACTAATTTGATGGTGAGATTGTTTTCCCGTGCATATTTTAAATCAACCGGAGATATTTTTTGAATACCAATATTAATTATGTCTTCCGGCTTGATGAATACTCCAAACGAATGCGCGATGGCAATCGTTAACTTGAACTTCGGATCGAATGCTTCTACATCAAGTGCAGGATTGCTTTCGGCGAAGCCTAAGTCCTGTGCGCCTTTCAGTGCTTCGAGATAACTTTTCTTTTCCTCAAAGACTTTCGTAAGGATATAGTTTGTGCTTCCGTTAAAGATCCCTTCAATACTTGTGATCAAATCATTGTCATAATACTCTTCAAGATTTCGTAAGATGGGGATGCTCCCGCACACTGCACCTTCATATAAGACCGAACGATCATATTTTTGCTGCAAATGGTAAAGCTCTTCCAGGTGTTCGGCAATCATCCTTTTGTTTGCAGTTACTACATGCTTTCCATTTTTCAAAGCATCGGTCACAATTTCAAACGCTGCATTGGGGTCGTCGATTAGCTCTACAACTACATTGATTTCCGGATCGGATAGAATTTCATTTTTATCGAAAGTAAAAATATCATTACTGAGAATCCGTTGCTTGTCGCGATTTTTTACACAGATTTTTTTAATCTCTGCTTTGATTCCATGAGTTTCATTTAATACATGATACAACCCCTGACCTACACAGCCAAAACCAAAGAGTCCGAGTTTCAATTTTTTATGTTCCATAGAATTAATAATGATTTATTTTATTATGATCAAAGGTTTTTGTCCCACAAATTGTTTTACAATTTTCTTGAGCAAATCAAACTCTACCAGAAATCCATCATGCCCAAATAATGAATTTATTTTTTCGAATTTGGCCAGAGGAATAGCATCAGCCAGAAACTGCTGTTCTCTTAGCGGAAAAAGAATGTCGCTTTCGATTCCGACTACAAGCGTATCTGCCTCGATTTTTTTCAGTGCGTCTTCGATACTATTTCTTCTTCTCCCTACATTATGGCTGTCCATTGCTTCAGATAAAAGCCAATAAGTATATGCATTGAACCGGTTCGCTAATTTCTCGCCCTGATATTGTTGATACGATGATGCACGAAAGCCATCCAATTTTTCGTTGGTCTTTTCAGATTGAGTTTTTTCAAAACCTGTATAAGCCCGATAAGAAATGATAGCCATAGCCCTTGCGGCTTTCATGCCTTCAATTCCGGCCCGAAGGTCATTTTCTTCCCACGTTTTGTCAGCAGCTATAGCCATCCGCTGTGCCTCATTAAATGCTATACCCCAGGGAGAATGCCGTGCATTGGTAGCCACCAAAACGAGATTTTGAAACAGGCGTGGCTGGAAGATTGCCCATTCCAGTGCTTGCTGGCCACCAAGTGATCCACCGATGACGGTATGAATCTGCTGAAATCCAAGTTCTTGTTTTAATAAATCAAATGCCCGGACAATGTCACGGTTGGTGAGTTTTGGAAAATCATGAAAATAATTTTTCCCTGTCTTTGGATTAATTGAAAGCGGACCTGTAGAGCCGTAACACCCTCCTAAAACATTGGCGCAGATTATGAAATATTCACGAGGGTCGAATGGACTTCCTTCGGTGAAAAAATCCTTCCACCATTCGGTGAAATCCGAACTGCCCGTAAGTGCATGACAAACCCAGACAATATTATTTCTGTCGCTATTGAGTTGGCCAAGGGTAGTGTATTTGAGCTGAAAGCCAGGCAGTGCTTCCCCGGCTTCCAATTCAAATTCCTGATCGAAATGAAAAATATGATCTATCTTATTCACTTAACTAATTCTTTTTCAAAGACTTTTTCAAATGCCTGAGCAAAATCTGCCTTGATGTCATCAATATGCTCAATACCTACCGATACCCTGAGCAACGTAGGCAGTACTCCAGCCGTAATTTGCTCCTCATCACTAAGCTGCTGATGAGTAGTGGCCGAAGGCTGGATGATCAGTGTTTTCGCATCGCCCACATTGGCGAGGTGACTTACCAACTTCAGGTTATCTACCAACGCAGCGGTGTTTTCTTTTGTTCCTTTTACTGTAAATGATAACACGGCACCAAATCCGTTTTTTAAATATTTTTTGGCAAGTTTATGATATGTGCTTGTTGCTAAACCAGGATAGTTCACGGTCTCCACCTGAGGATGTTGCTCCAGCCATTGTGCGATAGCAAGCGCATTGTCAACCGCGCGTTGCACACGAAGTGAAAGAGTTTCCAGTCCCTGAATCAGCAGGAAAGAATTAAAAGGGCTGATGGCCGGACCAAAGTCACGCAAGCCCTCCACACGAGCACGGATTATAAAAGCGATGTTTGGCAAACCAAGCGGATTCCCTTCACCAAATACATCCCAGAATTTCAATCCGTGATAGCCCTCACTTGGATCTATAAATTGCGGGAACTTCCCATTACCCCAGTTGTAATTTCCACCGTCTACTATTACACCACCAATTGATGTGCCGTGACCGCCAATCCATTTTGTAGCCGATTCAACGACAACATTTGCTCCATGCTCCAACGGGCGGAATAGATATCCGGCAGCGCCAAAAGTATTGTCAACGATTAAAGGCAAATCATGCTTTTTGCTTAACGCTGCGAGCGCTTCAAAATCGGGGATATTAAATCCGGGATTACCGATCGTCTCAAGATAAATTGCTTTGGTTTTTTTATCGATCAATTTCTCAAAAGCATCTACGGTGTCGCCCTCAGCAAAGCGTACGTCAACACCCAATCTTTTAAAAGCAACTTTAAATTGATTATACGTGCCACCATATAAAAATGAAGTAGAAACGAAATTGTCACCAGCCTGAAGAATATTGTTGAGTGCGATGAATTGCGCTGCCTGGCCCGAGCCTACAGCAAGTGCAGCAACACCACCTTCCAGGGCAGCAATTCGCTTTTCAAACACATCAGTGGTGGGATTCATGATGCGTGTATAAATGTTGCCAAACTCCTTCAGTGCAAAAAGGTTTGCTCCATGCTCCGAATTTTTAAATACGTAAGATGTGGTTTGGTAAATAGGTACAGCGCGAGATCCAGTCGTTGGGTCAACTTCCTGCCCGGCATGAAGTTGAAGAGTTTCGAAACGTAAATTGGACATATTGTATGGGTTTTAATGATTTTTAAAATGGAATAATGGAGCGACGACTAGTCAGTCAGCTTGTATTGTGTCAGGAGTTTTATTTCCTCAACAACAACACGCCTGGACAGGCGCACAACAAATGGCAATGCACTGACGGCAAATACGCATTCGCTGAATCAGGGCAAAAACAAATTGATTGAGATTTTCGAGTGAAGCTGAGCCTTGATGGTTCAATCGGTAGATGATTTGTGTTTTCATGTTACTTTTCCGGTTTATATTTCAGGAGTTAGCACCTTCCTTTCGGGGTTGCTAGCGCTTCGTAGAGCCTGTCTCTCCGCGCTTCTTTATAAATCGGTTGAGCATTGCTTCACCGACTATGATGACACAAACGTATAGTGGTTTAGTAGAGTTTCCAAATGTTTTGTAAAAAATTGTTAAATAATATTTCTAACCCTGACGAGTGTTCGTAGTCAGGAGGGAAGAACTACTGCAAAGGTGGACCCTTCGTGCAGTTTACTTTTTAACTCAATCGTTCCGTTAAGGCGCTCTACGGCTCGTTTTAAAATGTATAGGCCCAATCCTGATGATCCTTTGGTACGCTCACTTGCGCGGTAGAACATATCAAAAATCTTTACCTGATGTGCCTCGTCTATCCCTTGCCCGTTATCTTCAACTTCTATGCGAATGGAATTATTCTCCTTCTTCACAGTGATTCTCACGTAAGGCTCGTGATGCCTTGAATACTTTATAGCATTCTCAATCAGGTTTTGAACAATAGTATTAATTATAGCCCATTCCGAAGAGTAATCTACATCTTCATCTATTTCCTTAATAAACTGAATGGTTTTGAAATTTTCCAGATAATTGTACGACCCGATGCATTCATCAATTAACGCCTGAAAATCAATCTTTACTTTAATTTCCTGCAAGTGTTTCATTTGGGTCAGGTTGATCAGACCCATAACAATGTTGTTGATCCGCTGAACTTGTGAATGGTACATATCAAAATACCGCAGCGAAGCCGAGTCAGTCACTTCAAACTTTACTAGATTATGTAGCCCGAGCAACGAGGTGATTGGCCCTTTCAAGTCATGCGAAACACGATAGAAAAAAGAATCTAATTCAGCGTTTTTATTTTCGATGATCTGAGTTTTTTCTTTTTGAATGTTTGCGTCACGCTCCAGCGTTTCAATACGTGTGACAGCTTCATAGCTTTTAATCAGTGTGTAAGTCCCCTGATTAATAACAGCTTCTTTATCCGCTATATGCTTTTCCAGAAAATTGAGTGCTTGCTGAGCATCACCCTCTCTTTTGGCTAACAGGTACAAGCTATAATCAACTTTGAAACGAATAAACTCCAAATGAAAAGTATCAGAAAGTTCCAGTGCATTATTGAAATTCTCTTTGGCAAGAGTCAATTGATTCAATTCCATAAACGCAATGCCGAGTTTATTGTAAGCCATCCCCAGGCCTAATTTATCTCCGGCATTTTGCGAAATGCGTATTGTTTCCTGAAGGTCAGCCACCGCATTGTGAAATTGCTGAAGTTTGATAAACAACTTTGCCCTGCCATAAAGTGCAAAAGCTAAACCGCGAATATCGCCTGTTTCATTCTTTAGTTGAATGCTTCGCTCAATAGTCTGCATCGCAAGGTCGCGCTTTCCCTGCTTGAAATAAATTGCAGACAGAGGGTTTAGAGCATTTGACTCTAATCCCAACTCATTAATGGTTCGGCATGCGTCTATTGATTTTTCGTAAGACTCGATTGCTTTGTCCTGATCGCTAAAGTATTCATAAATCGTGCCCATACTTTTGAGTGTTCGGGCTTGATTATAATAATCGTTGAGCTCACGATAAATTTTGAGACTGTCTGCCAACAACAGAAGTGCCTGATGGTAATTGTTGGTACGATAATAAATGCTCCCAATATTATATTTAGCATCAGCAATACCCTGAGCGTCTTTTGTTGACTCGAAAAAATGCAATGCTTCTGTTGAATAATTCCGGGCGATTTCAAACTCTCCCTGAATAAGATGAAAAAGACCAAGGTGATTTTTGGCTGTGGCCGCTAAATGCAAGTGCCCTTCTTTGTCAAATTGACTTAATAATTCCTGAGTGAGGTTTATGCTTCGCTTAAGATCAGATGTTCGCAAATCATAGGCTTTCTTTAGGTTTGCGGCCAATGGAAAAATGGCTGTCTGGTGCTCTGTATTGTAAATGATCTCCATCGCTGAATGAGTCGAAGGTAAGACATCCCGATTTGAAAATGAAATAACGAGGTAAAGGTTCAGTTTAGACCACTTTTTTCATGCTTCAGGAAGATTGACTATGTTCTGAATTTCCGTGCTCCTGATTTTGTTGATCATACGCCGTCATACCTTGTTGCAGAGTTTTGCTAATAGATCGGATGACCTGATCCAAATCCCATGAAGATTTCTTGAGATGGTCCAAAATCAGGCTTCGCTCATCTGCAAGATGTTTTAGTTCTAATAAATTAACCAATCCCATAATGCTGGCCACGGGTGCTCGCAACTTATGTGCATTGATGAATGCATATTCTTCCAGCCTGTGATTTTGTTCTTGCAGCGCGGCAGTTCGCTGAGTCACGGTTTTCTCCAGATTCTGATTTGCTTCCGTCAGTTTTTTATGGAGCATTTCAATATTTATATTTTTCTCAGCGAGGATGTCGCGCTGAGAGATTACTTCATCTTGCTGGGCACGTATTTCTTCGTTGAGTGCCAATACTTCATCATGTTGCCGGGCCAATTCATTCTTCTGACGAGAAATCTCTTCGTTCCGTTCTGCCAGCGCTACATTAAGAGATTTCTGGTGCCTAAAATTGCGTACTACATTAATTAAGAAAAGTGCAATAAGTAAGATGCCAATACTTGTTGATACCAGCAACGCGTTTTTCCATTTTAACTCTTCAGCCTTGGTCTTCGCATTTTTCTTTAACCCGTCAATTTCCAATTGTTTATGCTGCATTTCATACTCCAACTGAAGCGACGCAATTCTAGAAGTAGCCGAAGAATTTTGGATACTGTCTTTATAGGCGGTGAAAAGTTTAAAATAACTAATATATTGAGGTAAGTGCCCCTGAGCTTCAGCACCTTTTGAAAGTAATTCGTAGCTGTCGCGAATAATCGCTCTGAGGTTAGCTTTCTTCGCCAAGTCAAGGCATTCTCTTAATTCTTTTTCTGCCAGATCATATTGGTGTTTTTTTAGAAACACTGAAGCGATCGATTTGCGTGCCTGGGTCATTCCTTTGTGCTCACCTGTTGAGTCACTCGCTGCCCGGGCTTTGTAATAATAACTTAGCGCGAGCTCAAGATTGCCTGTAGCCTCGTAAACATTCCCGATGTTACGCATGTTGGTAGCTTTCTCAAATTTTTTGGATTTCCCTATGATCATGGCCTTGTTGTAGGCAGTCAACGCACTGTCGTACAACTTGAGGTTAAAGAAACAATCACCAAGGTTGTTAAGCTCAATTGCTTCGCGAAGTTCATTTTTAAGCTGACGTTGTTGGGCATTTGCTGAACGACAGTAGGTTAACGCAGTTTTATAGTTACCCATACTACTATAAATCACTCCGATGTTTCCCGTAAGATCAGCTTGCATCTGAGGGTTGTGAATAGAGTCTGCCACTTTCAATCCTTTGAGGCAATAATCAAGTGCAGCAGAGAAATTGGCCTGAGCCCAAAACGCAGCTCCTAAAAAACGATAGGCAGAAACGGTGCCTTTGGGGTAGTTTATTTTTTCAGAAATTGAAAGTGCTTCAAGAGCAAAGTTGGCGGCATCGGCCGGGTGGTCGAAATGTTCCTTGTAGGCAAGTTGGCTTAATAAATTTACTCGAACCGAATCTTCCTGAAGGTGCGCCTGCAACGAGCCTTTCAGACTGTCAACCACAGAATTTTGTGCAGCAGCTTGATAACTAAATCCTACCCCAACGAGAAATAGAAGGCTTTTCAGATTCATGAAATGGGAAGATAAGCAGGATTATTCAACGGATCAAAATGAGAATGGATGACTCATTTTAGAATTTGACTTCCCAATTAACTTGATTTTTACGTTAGCATCCCCCCGTCTACCTGAATCACTTGCCCTGTGATATAGGAAGACATATTGCTTGCCAGGAATACGCAAGCATCTGCTACATCTTCGGGCTTGCCGCCACGTTTCAGTGGAATTGCATCTCGCCAGCTTTGAACAACTTTTTCATCGAGTTTGCCCGTCATTTCTGTTTCGATAAAGCCAGGGGCAATTGCATTAGAACGGATACCACGTGAACCTAACTCGAGGGCTACCGATTTTGTAAAACCGATTATACCGGCTTTGGAGGCAGCATAATTGGCCTGACCGGCATTTCCTTTAAGGCCAACTACCGAAGTCATATTAATAATAGAGCCGCTTTTTTGCTTCATCATTGGTTTGCAGGCAGCCTTTACCGTATTGAAACAACTTTTCAAGTTTACATTAATGATTTTATCCCACGCTTCTTCATTCATGCGTAGCAATAGATTATCCATGGTAATTCCGGCATTGTTAATTAATATGTCAAGAGAACCGAAGTCAGCGACTACATCATTGATTAGTTTATCGGCCTGAGCAAAATCAGAAGCGTCCGAGCGATACCCTTTTGCTTTTACGCCTTTGGATGCAAGTTCGGCTTCAAGCGCCTGACCTTGTTCTACACTGGATAAATAAGTGAATGCAACATTAGCGCCTTGCTCGGCAAATGTGATAGCAATACTTCGGCCGATGCCCTTGGATGCACCTGTGATGAGTGCTGTTTTATTCTGGAGCAGTTTCATAGATAGAGTTTAAAGTTCAATTACTGAACCGGGAAATTTCAAATTTTGGCTTCAAAACTAATCTTTTTTCTGCATCATTTTTTAGGTTAATTTGCCCCGATTTAAAATCAAATTATTATGGCATCGTACGACCTTATTGTTGTAGGCTCAGGCCCCGGCGGTTATGTAGCAGCAATCCGCGCATCGCAGTTGGGCTTGAAAGTAGGAGTAGTGGAGAAAGCAGAACTTGGCGGTATCTGTCTCAATTGGGGCTGTATCCCGACAAAGGCTTTACTAAAAAGCGCAACCGTATTCGAGTACATCCAGCACGCCAAAGATTATGGCATTGATGTAAAAGATGCTTCGGTTGACTTCGCTGGTGTGGTGAAACGAAGCCGTGAAGTCGCTAACGGCATGAGCAAAGGCATTCAATTTTTGTTTAAGAAAAACAAGATCGATCATATTGCGGGAAATGGTAAACTTAAAAAGGGAAATAAGGTAGAAGTAACAGATGCTGCCGGAAAGAAAACGGATTATGATGCCAAGCATATTATCCTGGCCACTGGTGCGCGCTCACGCGAGTTGCCTGCATTGAAAATTGACGGCAAGAAAATAGTTGGGTATCGCGAGGCAATGGTCCTTCCCGAAAGGCCAAAGAAATTATTGGTGGTTGGATCGGGTGCTATCGGTGTAGAGTTTGCCTATTTCTACAATACGATGGGAGCTGAAGTTACCATCGTTGAATTCCTGCCACGCGTTGTGCCTGTAGAGGACGAAGAAGTTTCAAAACAACTGGAGAAATCATTTAAGAAATCGGGTATCACTATCTACACCAACTCTGAAGTTACAGCGGTAGATATTAAGGGCAAAGGATGCGTTTCCACCGTGAAGACACCTACCGGTGAAATCAAAATAGAATCTGACGTTGTATTGTCTGCTGTCGGGGTTTCTACCAATCTTGAAAACATCGGACTGGAAGAAGTAGGCGTGAAAACGGATAAAGGCAAAGTTGTAGTTGATGAGTTTTATAAAACCAATGTGGCAGGAGTTTATGCCATTGGAGATATTACTGCCGGCCCGGCGTTGGCCCACGTAGCATCTGCCGAGGGAATTATCTGCGTGGAGAAAATTGCAGGTCAAAAACCAGAACCACTTAATTATAATAACCTTCCGGGATGTACTTATTGCTCACCAGAGATTGCATCTGTTGGATATACCGAGGAAGCAGCGAAGAAAGCCGGCTACCAAATTAAAGTTGGTAAATTTCCTTTTACGGCTTCAGGCAAAGCGAAGGCTGCCGGCGCTCCAGATGGTTTTGTGAAAGTGATTTTTGATGCCAAATATGGCGAATGGCTTGGCGCTCACTTTATCGGAGCAAATGTGACTGAGATGATTGCCGAAGTAGTGGTGGCTAGAAAATTAGAAACTACAGGTCACGAGATTATTAAATCAGTACATCCGCACCCAACCATGAGCGAGGCTATTATGGAGGCTGCTGCTGCTGCCTATGGAGAAGTAATTCATTTATAAAACAGACGGAATAAACTGCTAAGGTAATTTCATAAAGTCTATCGCCGCAAGGAAGCACCATATCGATGAAAATCAACTGCTGGAAGGGTTGCGTTCGCATGACCGTTCTATTTTAGAATATCTGTACGACCATTATTCTGGTGCTCTCTACTCAGTGGTATTGCGTGTGATCAAAAATGAAGACATCGCTCAAGAAGTGCTGCAAGATTCCTTTCTGAAAATCTGGGATAAGATCGATACTTATGATGCAACCAAAGGCCGACTCTTCACCTGGATGCTCAATGTAACCCGCAACCTCGCTATCGATAAAACGCGCTCAAAAGAAATGAGCAAAGGCAGGAAAACCGATGACATTGATCTTCTCGTAAATAGAATTGATAATCAGGAACACAGTGAATTACAGGTAGAAACCATCGGGTTGAAGGAGGTCCTTCAAAAGTTGCACAATGATCAGAAATTTGTTGTAGAGCATCTATACTTAAAGGGGTATACACAGTCTGAATTGTCGGAGGAATTTAATATTCCACTGGGAACAGTTAAAACGCGGACGCGATTGGCATTAATAGAATTGAGATCGATTTTGAAAGTAAATTGAACATACAGGAATACATATCGAGCGGAATACTTGAAGCCTACGTAATGGGTGAGTTGGCGGACACTGAGCGAGTGGCTCTTGAAAAAGATCTCGGTCAATATCCTGAATTAAGAGAGGAACTGGCGCGAGTTGAAGAGGCCAATGAATTACTGTTGATGAAATTAGCTATTGCCCCTCCTGTTGCACTGAAAGAAAAGGTGATGTCGGCTGCAAAACCACAAGGCAAGGTGGTGAAAATGGAGCCTTCGGTTAATTGGAAATATGCTGCAGTCGCTTCAATTGTCCTTGCTTTGGTTGCAAGCTATTTGGCTTATGATTATAGAGCGAAATGGAAGAACTCAGAATTTGCTCTCAATGATTTAATTGCCCAAAACAGGCAAGTCGCACAGGACTATAATCGCGTAAACCTGCGTCTCGACAAGGTTGAAAATGACTTGCGTGTAATCGATAACCCAACATTTACCAAAGTGGTAATGAAAGGCACAGCCAATGCCCCAAAGGCTGTAGCTTCCGTGTATTGGAATAAACAGACAAGTGAGGTTTTCGTGAGTATCCAAAACCTTCGTGAACTGGCTCACCAGAACCAATATCAGCTTTGGGCTGAAATCGATGGCAAAATGGTTGATGCCGGTGTTTTTGATGGTAACGTGACCGGTTTGGTCAAAATGAAAAACGTGATTAAAGGAGCGGTTTCATTTAATGTTACTATTGAACAACGCGGTGGCAGTCCAACGCCCACTTTCGCTACTTTACAGCTTTCTGGCGCTGTAATCAAGGGTTGAAATACCGCCTGAAAGGTTACTTTTTGATGTTTTTCTGTATAGCTGAATCCAGGCTGTTCAGAATATCGTATATCACTTTTAGCGGTGTAATCGTCAGTTGGCAGAAAATCTATTCATTGTTTAGAGTACTTTTTAGTATATTCACTATAATTCAATTAAAACCAACAGGTTATGAAAATCGTACCGGTTCGTTTTCAATATCAAAAAACAAGCATTTTTGGGTGGTTGGTGATGCTTTGCATAATTGGATACATCGTGTTCAATATCGTTGCCGCCAGCTATTTCAAATAATGTCTAAGCACAAGAACATACCCATTAAAAACTACTACCAAAGGGCAAAAGTTTTTGGGTACATGGTTCTTATCGTCGCGGTTTCACTTGCTATTATTTATCTCTTCGAGGCATTTGCCGAATAATCTTCCCTTTTGAAAAAATAACTCTGCCTAAGCTGATGTAAGGATTGTGTTTTTTTTATGGTTTTGCTAATTGGCAATTCCATAATTTTGATGATCACAACCTTAAATGCTATGCGCTCAGCTCTAATTATTCTGGGAATCTTTTCGACACTGCTCCTGCAAGCTCAAAAGCAGGATTCACTGCAGCAAGTCATTTATCAATCTGCGCTGCAAAAATTGAAAGGAGGAAGTTACGCTGAAGCTTCAGCTCAATTCTCTCAATTAATCGCCACGAATTTTACCAATAAAGAGATTTATGTTAAAAGAGGCATAGCCGGTTTTATGCTCAATGATTTTGAGAAAGCGAAAACTGATTTTGACGAAGCTGTGAAAGCAAGAATCAATACCGAAGAACTTTTTGAGTATCGAGGCCTGGCTAAATATAAACTCGAGGATTTCGCGGGCGCATCCGGTGATCTTGACAAGGCGGTGACAATGGGAGCGAAGGGCGCTGAGATTTTTGTGACCCTCGGCAATGCCAAGTTCCGACTGGATAATTATAAGGACGCAATTGCGAATTATGATAAAGCAATAGCCGCCGGAAAGAATGATGCGATAATTTTTAACAATCGCGGCAAAGCCAAAATGGTGCTCAAAGATTTGGCTGGCGCAGATAAAGATTTTTCTGAGGCGCTAACGATAAAACCGGATTATGATAAGGCTTTGGAAAACCGCTCTGAGGCACGCTATCAGTTGAAGGACTGGAAAGGAGCAGCCGCAGACTTTGATAAGATGATTTCGGGCGGTCGCACCGATACAGAACTCCTTCAAAAAAACGGAATTGCCAAATTTAACCTGCAGGATTTTAAAGGATGTGCTGAGGCATTGAATAAAGTAGTAAGCAAAGGAGTTAAAGACAAAGATGTCTTTCGGATGCTGGGAATTAGCCTGGTAAACACCAATAGTCTTAGTGATGCAGCCAACGCTCTTTCCTCGGCCGTTTCGATGGGAGTAAGTGACAAAGAAGTGTTTGAGCAGCTTGGCACTTGCCAGTTCAAGACCAAGGATTTTGCCGGAGCCGTTGTTTCGCTAGGTCGCGCTGTGGGCTTGGGATCAGCCACACAAGAGATTTTTCTTTATAAGGGTAATTCCGAATATCAGCAGAAAGACCTTGATAATGCAGCCAAAGATTTGGAAAAAGCGGTTTCACTAGGTGCATCAGATTATGACGCTTTCAAAAACCTGGGGGACATTAAGTTTCTGAAAAGCGACTTCGCGAATGCAATAAAGTATTATGACAAAGCTATAGGTTTTCCTCAGGCTGACGCGATCGCCTTTAACAATCGAGGGAAAGCAAAATCAACACTTGGCGACATGCAAGGCTCGCTCGCCGATTTTGATAAAGCGATAGCAATGAAGCCCGATTATAGCAAGGCTATTTTAAACCGGGGTACGGTGCGCTTTAATCTGGCAAATTATCAGGGAGCAGCCGAAGACCTCGACAAAGTGCGTGGCTCTGAAGGTGAATCAGCCGATTTGTTGAAGATGCTCGGTATTTCCAAATACAATTTGAAAGACCGCGATGCCGCCAAAGGATTTTTGGAGCGTGCTGTAAAAGCGGGAACAAAAGATTCAAAGGCCAATTTATACCTCGGCTACCTTCGCTTCGATGCCAAAGAATTCAAGGAATGTATTGAGTCGCTAAATGCTGCCGAAGTAGCCGGTGAAAAAGAAGTTGATGTTTATGAAAAGCGTGGCAAGTCGTTGTATGAAACCAAGGACTTTATTAATGCAGCTATTGATTTGGAGAAAGTAGTTCAGCGAGGCCAGCCCGACATTATCACACTTGAAGAATTGGGAATGGCTTACATGCAGCAGCAAAAAAATAAAGAAGGACTTTCATATTTGGAAAAGGCCATCATCGCTGGAAGCAAAAGCAAGGAAGTCTACTTTCAGGTGGGCAACGGACGTTTTAAAGACAATAACTATAACGGAGCAATCGAAGCTTATGATAAAGCAGTTTCGCTTGGTGCTAATGACGAGCTGATTTACAACAATCGGGGAAAAGCAAAGCTGAATTCAAATCTGGTAAAAGAATCTCTGCCCGATTTTGACAAAGCTTTGCAAATCAAAGCCAACTATCCTCAGGCCTTGAAGAACAGAGCAGCGGCCAATTTTCAATTAAAAGAATGGGCTAAAGTAGTTACCGACCTTGCCGTCATTATCGGGTCAAATCAGGCAGGTGTGGATGAGCTTGCTTTGTCGGGATTAGCCAAATACAACCTCAAGAATTTCCCTGGATCGATTGAAGACCTAACCAAAGCCATCAATGCCGGTGCCAAAGACAAGCAGGTGTTTGTGGTGCGGGGAAATTCATACTATGAAACACCTGACTTGGCTAAGGCCCTGCCCGATTTCACAAAAGCCATAGAATCGGGTGAAAACTCATCCGAAGTATTTTTCAAACGCGGTGCCTGCCGTTTCGATGCTCAGGATTATAAGAATGCATTTGCTGATCTTGATAAGTCAATCAATACAGGCTACACTGAAGCGACCGCCTATGACATGCGGGGTTTTTGTAAGCTCGACAGCAAAGATATTGAAGGGGCTCTGACAGATTTCAATTCGGCCATCGAAAAGAATCCAAAACTGGCGCCAGCTTTTTACCATCGCGGCGATGCACGTTTTCGAAGCAATAACTATTTGGGTGCAACTCAAGATTATACAACAGCCATCGGTTTAGGACTGAATGATCCTACGTTATTTAATAACCGCGGCAAAGCCTATTTCAACCAAGACCAATACGACAACGCGATTGCAGATTTTGGAACTGCCATTGCCAAGAAGGAAGATTACGTTCGTGCTTATGAAAACCGCGCTAACACCTATTTGAAAATAAAGAAATATGACCTGGCCGTAAAGGACTTGCGGCAAATGGAAAAACTCACAGAAAAACCAGATGCTGATTTTTATCAAAAACTTGGCGAAGCTTATTTTGAACTAAAGAATTATCCTGTGGCAAGTGAATATTTGGATAAAGCTGTGGCCGGCGGAAATCGAGATAAGAGCGTCTTGTTTAAAAGAGGAAAATGCCTGTTGGAGCAGCAAGATTTTCAATCCTCGGTACGGGATTTCGATGAAGCACTAAAGGGTGGCGAAAATACGCTACCATTATTTTTGGAGAGAGCCCGTGCCTACCTGGGTCTTGGCAACAAAAAAGCCGCACTTGATAACTTAACCAAAGCCATCGCCCTTGATCCAAACAATGCCGATGTGTATTTCAATAGCGCAGTAATCAAGGAAGAAAATCAGGAGTACGAACAGGCAATTCTCGATTACGATAAATCGATAAAACTTAATCCGAAAGATGCGGCATCGCATGCAGGTCGTGCCAACTGCAAAGCAGAACTGGAAGATTTTGGTGCTGCTATTGGCAGCATGGACGATGCTATAGAACTTGACGGAAAAAATGCTTCATACTTCAAACAACGGGGTAATTATCATTATCAGTTGAAAGAAAAAGACAAAGCTTGCAGCGACTGGACACAAGCTGTACAATTGGGTGATACAAAAGCCAAATTTTCGATCGATCAGTATTGTAAAAAGTGACAAGGCTGCAAAATCAATTATTTCTCCTTTAAATTCCTGCGTTAGGAGCATCTTTTCCATTCGTTACTAAAACCTTACATCCGTCAGTGAGCTGTCGTTTTGGTCGCTGAATTGCTGATTACTTAAAGGAATTTTACGTTATCAATACCAAAAGCAAATGATGAAAGCCCTTTTCGTTTTGTTGGCAACGTTGATGATAAATTTAAAATGCTTTGCTGAGAACGAGCTCACCGGCAAAGTGATAAACGTGATTGATGGCAACACGATTGAGATGGTAGCGCAAGACAACGAGACTTACAAAGTCATGCTGTTTGGAATAGACTGCCCTGAAATCGGCCAGGAGTTTGCTGATAAGGCCAGAAAATTTTTAGAAAAAATAATCCTTGATAAGAATGTAAATATAAAGATCCAGGGCAAAGACCGTTGGGGAAATCGTTTGGGTATCATTTTGATAGATGGAAAAATAGATCCTCGCTATGAATTGCTGGAAGCCGGGTTGGCGTGGACAGCGGAGCGTAATCCTATTGATGAGTTGGAGTCAATTAAGGAAAAAGCCAAAGAGAAGGGAAAAGGCCTTTGGAAGGAGCAGGATCCAACACCTCCATGGATCTATCGCAGGCAGCAGAGCATGATGCAGCCCAAATCCAGTTAAAATAAAATAAGAACCCTACCGTTATAACCCAGCTATGCAAAACATAAAGCTGGGTTTTTTTATTAGCCTTGCAGGAATGCTAGTGCCATTTCTAGCTAAAGGTCAAAGCACCACTATGGGTGATCGTGCCCCGTCAACGGTTGCGGAACAAAGTCATTCGGTCCATAAACAACGGATGACTCGGAAACAGTGTCTGTTGTTCAAGAAACCGAATGTAAAGCACACAGCTCAATACGAATTTTACAAACGCATAGAAAAAGTAGCTAAAGAAAAACAACGAATGCTGCGTAAACTTGCCAAGCCACAGTATTCAGACTTTACCTACTTTGGTCACAAGAACCCTCCCAAAAAACATTTGCCGTACGACATGCGGTATTGTAAAGAGTGCGGGATCAGACATTAGTCGTTAGTCACTGGTCATTAATAATAGTCATTGGTGGTAAGTTTGTAAAAAAATTATTTTCTTCATTCAACTCTTCAGCCAAGCCCATTCTTTATTTCAAATAAGCGCTAACTTGCGTTTCGATGGACATTGCTTCCTGCATCGAACATACCAGTCTAAGCCCCACGCTTGTAGCTAATGATATCGACCGACTGGTTGCCGAAGCAAAGCAGTTTTCCTTTTTAGGCGTTTGCGTTCCGCCATTCTGGGTGAAGAGGGCTAAGCGCGAACTCGGTACTTCGCCTGCTTTGCTTGTAACAGTAGCCGGATTTCCATTGGGATATTCCATGACAGAAACAAAGCTCGATGAAATTAAACGTGCAATTGACAACGGAGCTGATGAAGTTGATGTGGTGTGGAATATCTCTTCATTTAAGACAGGCCTGCCTTGGGCGAAAATCGAAATCGCCAAGTGTAGCAAAATGGTGCATGACAATCAGAAATTATTAAAAGTAATTATCGAGACAGCTTATCTTTCAAACGATGAGATTGTAACAGCTTGTAAACTATGTACCGACGCCGGAGCTGATTTTGTAAAGACATCTACGGGTTTTGCATCCACAGGGGCCAAAGAAGAACACATCCGGTTGATGAAAGCAACCTTACCTTCTTCGGTAGGAATCAAAGCATCGGGAGGGATTAAAACCCAAGAACAATTAATAAGAATGATCGATGCAGGTGCCTCACGAATAGGTACGTCATCAGGAATAAGTATTTTAGAAACTCCAAACCCCAAACCATGAATACATTCTCCTCCATTTTTCCAGAAGAAAAATCTATCCCTGCATCGGTTAAGCTCTCATCCGATCTTGAGCAGCGCGAATACTTGATTAATGGACAAATGCTTACGTGGTCAGGTGATCTTAATCCTGTTATGAGCCCTGTTTTTGTTAAAGAGGGAAATGATTACAGGCAAATGAAAATCGGCAGCACCCCAATGCTTACTTCAAAGGAGGCGCTGTCGGCACTTGATGCAGCTGTAAATGCGTACGATTTGGGTCATGGCGTGTGGCCCACGATGACAGTATCGGAACGGATTGGCCATGTGGAGATTTTTCTTGGCAAGATGAAAGAGAAGCGACAAGAAGTGGTCAATTTATTAATGTGGGAGATTGGCAAGAGTCAGAAAGATTCGGAAAAAGAGTTTGACCGCACGTGCGATTATATAGTCGATACCATAAATGCACTGAAGGACCTTGACCGGAGATCTTCACGCTTTGTGCAAGAGCAGGGAATTATGGGGCAGATTCGAAGAGTTCCTTTGGGTGTAGCCTTGTGCATGGGGCCATACAACTATCCGCTGAACGAAACATTCACCACGCTTTTTCCAGCGCTTATTATGGGTAATACAGTTGTGTTTAAGCCCGCAAAGTATGGTGTGTTGCTCATCCGTCCGCTTCTTGAAGCTTTCCGAACGAGTTTTCCTGCCGGTGTGATAAACGTGATTTATGGCCGCGGCCGTGAAACTGTTGGTGCATTAATGGAAACCGGAAAGATCGACGTGTTTGCTTTTATTGGTACAAATAAGGGAGCGAACGACTTGAAAAAACTTCACCCTAAATCGCACAGGTTAAGAGCGATTCTTGGCCTTGATGCAAAGAACCTTGCAATCATTTTGCCTGATGCCGACATTGATAATGCTGTGAGTGAATGCATTTTAGGTTCTTTATCATTTAATGGACAAAGGTGTACAGCCATCAAAATCATTTTTGCCCACAAAGACATTGTCGACCAGTTTCTGAAGAAGTTCTGTGAGGCCGTTTCAAAACTAAAACCTGGAATGCCGTGGGATGCCGGCGTAGCATTGACCCCTGTGCCAGAACCCGGAAAGACGGCCTATCTTAATGATCTGGTTGACGATGCGATTCAACATGGCGCAAAAGTTATGAATGCCAACGGTGGCGAAATACTTCATACATTTTTTTATCCTGCCGTGTTGTTTCCTGTTAATGATAAAATGAAAGTATATTCCGAAGAGCAGTTTGGGCCTGTGATACCCATTCGGTCGTATGAAACCGACAATGAAATAATCGAATATGTGCTCAACTCAAACTTTGGTCAGCAGTTGAGCATTTTTGGCAAAGACTCAAAGAAAATAGCTCACCTTATCGATGCTTTCTCCAATCAGGTAGGTCGTATTAATATTAATACACAATGCCAGCGTGGGCCAGACACATTCCCGTTCAATGGCAGAAAAGATTCAGCCGAAGGTACATTATCAGTGACGGATGCCTTGCGCTCCTTTTCAATCCGTACGTTGGTGGCTACCAAAATCACGGATGACAATAAGAAGATAATTGGCAACATTATTCGCAACCGTGAATCAGCGTTTCTGAGTACCGACTATATTTTCTAAGTAAAGATGAAGCATTTCAACATCCGTGTTTCAGGCAAAGTACAGGGTGTTTATTTCCGGGCGTCCACAAGAGAGCAAGCCGATCGATTAGGGGTAAAGGGATTTGTTTGCAATGAAGCTAATGGAGACGTTTACATAGAAGCAGAAAGCAATGAAGATACCTTGAACAAATTTTTGGAGTGGTGTGCACAGGGGCCAGCTCGAGCCAGCGTAGATCAAATTAAAGTCTCTGAAGGCGCTGTGAAAGGATTTACCTCATTTGAAATAACGAGGTAAGGCTATTCGTCCACTACTTCCACGTCTACGCGAATATTTCTACGGGCATGAAGGCTGTTCTTGTCGTGAATCATCCGGCTTCCTCCCCATCCTTTTACCGTAATCCTGCTTTCGTCTATTTTTTGTGCCATGAGCCATTCGCGAATGGTATTGGCTCTTGCTTCCGACAGTTCTTTAGCAGAGCCAGACCCCTGAACTGCGTCCTTTGTGATGTTGAAGAAATCCTTGCTCGGACCCATGTAAGTAATTTTACCGCCACCACCGCCATTAGTATGACCATGCAAAACAATTTTAAACTTGGCGTTTTCATTCATCAACTGTAGCAAGCTGTTCAACTGGTATTTTGACTCAGGTAACATTACCGCCGCATCATTGTAGAAATAGACATTATATAATGTTGAAATATCACCTTTATGAATCTTGGCTAGTCCAAAGTTGACCATATAGAAATTGCCAACCAGTGATACGTAAGGTTGAACTGTATCAGCTTCTGTGTTTTTGTAACTGAGTTCAAGTTGTTCTTTGCGAAACCCAAACGTATTGTTTATGAGTGTAATTCTTCCAGACTTGGTGCCGGGGTTGGGAAGTGTTACGTAGGTATTGCCTTTGACCTTGGCGATAAGCTTTCCGTTCTCGGTGTCAATCACTTCAATATCTCCATCAATTATTTTGTTGTCGGTAGAATTAAAAAGACTTAAGAAAACAGGTGTATTCCTGAGTGTCTGTGGAAGATATACGGGTTTGGCAGGTGGGTTGTCGATCACTTCTGTAACAACAGATGTGGTGTCAACTTTTTTCTCTTCGGTGGCTTGCACTACGGCTTTTTGTTCTTGCACTGCAGCCTTCTGCTCCATTTTCTTTTCTTCAACCTTGACTACAGGTTGTGGAGCTGTTTTTTGAGGTTGAGATTCGGTTTTGGCTACAGTTACAGGCGTATCGTTGGTTGCTGAGCCTTCCCTGATCGTATAAACCCATGCATCAGCAAAAGCTCCGTCGGTTCTTACCTTTAGCATTTGCTTTACAGATTCAGTGAAATCAGAATACTGGTTCAAATAAACGTAACAATACTTTTTGTCAGATCCATAGGCTGTATGCAAACCGCCATCATTCAACTTTGACGAGTAGCGCTGGGCATAACTCTCCTGACCGGAGCGATAAACTGCCACAACTATATAGTAACCTTTTGGCAGTGGGCTAATTGATGATTGTGCGTAGCTGCGATAAGCAGAAGGCAACAAAATGCAGAGACTGATTAAAGCGCAACTGTAGAATTTAGCCATATTTTATTAGACTTGTTTAATCAAAATTATCTAATAAAACTTCAATTTTCCAAGGAAGGCATAATGTAAAATACTGGCATCCACGCAATATGGGCGAGAGAAATGAAACTAAAAGCTAATTAATCCTCTGTTACTTCTACATCTACGCGGATATTCTTGCGAGCATAGGCACTGTTCTTGTCATGAATCATTCGGCCACCGCCCCAACCTTTAACATTGATACGATTATCTGCGATACCCTGTGAAATAAGCCATTGGCGGATAGTTTCAGCTCTTGCCGCAGATAGTTCTTTGGCTGACCCGGTTCCATTGACTACGTCTTTGGTCATACCAAAAAAGTCTTTGCTTGGCCCCATATAAATGATCTTTCCACGTCCATTGCCATTGGTATGACCATGAAGTGTGATTTTCATCTTTGGGTTTTCGGTCATCATCTTCAACAGGCTGTTCAGCTGATATTTTGATTCGGGCAGCATAACTACTGCATCGTTGAAGAAATAGACATTGTATAGTGTAGAGATGTCGCCTTTTTGAATTTTGGACAGCCCAAAATTGATCATATAAAAATTTCCTATCAAAGACACATAAGGTTTGACTGTGTCTGCCTCTGTGTTTTTATAATTAAGCTCCAGTTGTTCTTTTCTATAACCAAAGGTATTGCTCATCAATGAAAGCTGGCCGGTTTTAGAACCAGGGTTTGGAAGCGATATGTAGGTATTGCCTTGCACTTTACTAATGAGTTTGCTGCGCTCGGTATCAATCACATCAACATCTCCATCAATTACTTCATTGTTAGTAGTGTTATACAAGCTTAAAAAAACCGGTGTGTTATTTAGTGTTTGAGGAAGATACACAGGCTTGGCTGGAGGATTCTCAACCACTTCTGTTACTATTTCTTTTTTCTCTTCTACGATTGGCTGCTCCACTTTGGGCTCTTCAACTTTTTCGACTACAACCGGATCAGGAGTCTTCTGAACTTCAGGCTCTGGCTTTACAGAAACAACTTCTGTCTGACTCCAGGCCCATGCTTCAGGAAACACACCTTCACCCCGTATTTTAGTAGCCTGGCTTACACACTCGGCGACATTGGAACATTGGTTGAGGTAAACGTACCAGTATTTGCGTGTGGGATTGAATGCGTATTTGGCCTGTAGCCCATCTTTGTTCAGTTTTGCAATCAATTTTGTTGCATAATCTTCATGATTGGGAGAGAATGCCGCGATCACTACATAATGGCCTTTGGGAAGTACGTTGGTTGGCTGTGTGTTCTGCGCAACAGACAAGAAAGACGAGGTAATTAATAGAACACACGCATAGGTTTTAATCATCGGTATAGCTTTAGCGATTTAAAATATCTAATAAAATCTCAATTTTCCAAGCAGGAAATAGAGGTTACCACATTCAAAAGCTGAATTTCTCCCTCAAAAAGCCCCATCCATAGCCCATCATTTGAACAAATGCCGAGGGGATAACTAAGGCAGCTATCAGCAAAGAAGAGGTTTTGCGGTAAGCATCGATAGCAACCGCTATTAGATAAAAAGCATAGCATGCCAATCCTATTCCAGCCCAAAATTTGGTGAACAGAGCGAGCAGAATGATAAATATCAGTCCAATAAGAAAAAGGGATGGAAACCAATGCACGAATTTTATTTCACCCGGATGAGCCCGACCTACCAATACCCGGCCTTTGCCAAAATTAGAAACTTGTTTAAAAAACTCATTAAGCGTAGCACGCCTTTGGTGGTAAACAAATGCTCCGGGAATTAGCTCAACACGAAGGCCAAATTTTTTCATTCTGATGCTCAGCTCGATGTCTTCGGCAAAACGATCAAATTGAAAACCTCCAATCTTCTTATATGCTTCTTTACTGATCCCCATGTTAAAACTACGTGGCTGAAAGTTTTTTGATTTTCCCCCACGGATGCCACCGGTTGTTAGCATTGATGACATCGTGAAGGCCATGGCCTGTTGAAGCGCGGTAAAATTTTGGTGGCCACGATCGGGTCCTCCAAAGGCATCCACAGTGCCAGACTTCAAAGTCTGTTCTACAGAAACCAGATAGCCCGCCGGAATTTGGCAGTCGCTGTCAAAAACAATGAAATAGTCGCCTCGTGCTTTTTCAAAACCAAAATTACGGCTTGGGCCAGGTCCTGAATTCTGTTTAAAGAAATAATGAATGGATAATTGTTTAGTGTATTTTTCAAAGACCTTTTCGCTGGTAATGGTTGATCCGTCTTCGATGATCAGCACTTCAAAATCGGTGTACTCCTGTAGTGTCAGGCTGTGAAGGAGATCGTCCAATTCTTGTGGTCGGTTATAAACCGGCACAATGATGGAATATTTTGGGGTGGTCATTTTTGCAAAAATAGCGATTAAGAAATTTCTTACCTTTCTTTTATAAAATCAGTATTTATGAAACGGATAATTGTTCCTGCGCTTTTCCTGACTATGTCTAACCTGACGATGGCCCAAAAAGACTATTCGGCCGATGTAAAATCAGCTGACGCCATTATTGCCGCATTATATGACGTTATCTCTGGCGATCCGAACACACCTCGCGACTGGGATCGGTTTAAGAATTTATTCAAGCCCGAAGCGCGACTAATTCCTACACGGAAAAGTGATAAAAGTGAATTGACAATAAAATCGCTGACCCCCGATGAATATGTTCAGCTGTTTAGCTCAAGGATTGCTACGGGCTTTTTTGAACGCGAACTTCATCACAAGATAGAAACCTATGGGACGCTCGTTCATATTTTCAGTACCTACGAAACCAAGGAGAAGAAAGACGGCCCTGTCACTAACCGTGGAATTAACAGCATCCAGCTTTTTTATGACGGGACGAGGTATTATGTTGTCACTATCTTCTGGTGTGCCGAAAACACAGGCTTCCCATTGCCTGATCATTACCTAAAGTGATTTAGAAAAAAGGTTTAGCTTTACACTTTCTTTTCAGAAACGCCTATGAAGCTGACATTCTAATTCCACTTATCTCAGAGATAACGTGGTGCGCCTTTGGCTCAAAACCAAAGGATAGGTTTTAATTTTCTATTACTAAAGTCAGTTTCAATCATGGGTTATTCCAAACAAATTAATTCATTCATTCAGTTATTTAAAATGGCCGTGAAAGGCGGGGAAGAGAACTTCACCGAAGGCAGTATCAACCGTGCAATCTTTCTTTTGTCTGTGCCAATGATTTTAGAGATGGCCATGGAATCCGTTTTTGCCGTGGTCGACATTTTCTTTGTCAGCCGGCTGAATAATAGTGATGCAGTGGCAGTCATTGGTCTTACCGAATCTTTATTGGCCTTGGTTTATTCGCTGGCGTGGGGCGTAAGTATGGGCGCCACGGCATTAGTTGCCCGAAGGGTAGGAGAGAAAGATCCCGAAAGTGCAGCTGTGGCTGGTGTGCAGGCAATTTTGGTAGGTGTCGTTTCATCTGTTCTCATTTCGGTTTCAGGATTGTTTTTTCATAAAGAATTACTGAGGTTGATGGGCGCATCGGAATCGGTTATTCAGGTGGGCTCAGGTTTTACATTTTGGATGCTCACCGGCAATATTACCATCATGATGCTTTTTTTGATCAATGGAATTTTTCGTGGTGCAGGCAATGCGGCTATCGCAATGCGTGCTTTATGGCTAGCTAACCTTATCAATATAGTTCTCGACCCGATTTTTATTTTTGGTTTTGGACCTGTTCCCGCCTTTGGTGTAGAAGGTGCAGCAATCTCAACTAACATAGGTCGTGGGATTGGTGTTGCCTTTCAGATCTATTATTTATTCTTTGGAAAGAGCATTGTAAAGATGAATACCAGAAACTTCAAGATTGACTGGAAGATTATCGTGCAAGTACTTAAAGTATCTGCAGGAAGCACGGGGCAATTTTTGATTTCTTCTGCGAGCTGGGTTTTTTTAGCACGGATAATCTCACACTTCGGAAGCGCGGCAATGGCAGGATATACGATAGCTATTCGGGTGATCGTTTTTACAATTCTGCCTTCGTGGGGTATGGCCAATGCCGCGGCAACGTTGGTTGGTCAAAATCTGGGTGCTGGTCAACCGGAGCGCGCAGAAAAATCAGTTTGGAAAACTGGACTGTACAATATGGTATTTCTGGGTTTTGTAATGGTAATTTTCTTGTTTTTGTCAGCCCCGATCCTTCGTTTTTTCTCATCTGATGAAACGGTGATCGCTAATGGTACCCAGTGCCTTCAGATAGTTGCGTTTGGCTACCTTTTTTATGGTTATGGAATGGTGATCACGCAATCCTTTAATGGAGCAGGAGATACTAAGACCCCAACACTGCTCAACTTTTTTGGGTTTTGGTGTTTTCAAATTCCTTTAGCCTATTTGTTGGCAATCCGATTAGATTTTGGTCCGAATGGAGTTTATTCGGCCATTGCTATTGCAGAGTCTGCTATTGCCCTTGCCGGGATTTATATTTTCAGAATGGGGAAATGGAAAACTATAAAAGTGTGATTGCTGACTCTTATTAATTAATTCTGTTCCCTCTAAAAAATTCCTCAATCTTCATCCTCTTTTTCCCTTCGGGTTGAAGCTCAAGTACGGACAGCCATCCGTCTTGAGTTTTAATTCGAAGAAATGTTTTGTTGTCAGTTTCAATTTCTCCCGGATTGATAGTAGACTGCCGACCGTCAACTGTCGATTGACTTAGAAAAAGTTTAAAGACCTTCCCATTGAGGGTTGTCCAGGCCGCAGGATAGGGACTGAGCCCTCGCACAAAATTCCTAACAGCGTCAGCCGGTTGATTCCAGTTCACTTCACAAGTTTCTTTAAATATTTTAGGAGCATGCTTTATCAGCGCAATTTCGCTTTGCGGTTGCGTGGGATAATTCTCTTGTTCAATGGCCTTCACTGTTTTCAATACCAATGCAGCTCCTTTGTGCATCAATCGTGCGTAAAGGCTCCCTGCATCGTCAGTGTCATTGATTGCTTCTTTTTCCTGATAAATAATGCTGCCAGTATCAATTTCATGCTTTAAAAAGAAAGTAGTGACGCCTGTCTCCTTTTCTCCATTAATGATTGCCCAGTTGATGGGTGCAGCTCCGCGATATTGTGGCAGGAGCGAGGCGTGTAAATTAAATGTGCCGATGGCAGGCATTGCCCAAACCGCTTCAGGCAACATTCGAAAAGCAACAACTACTTGCAGGTTGGCTTGATGACCTTTTAGTTCAGATAAAAATTCCTCGGATTTTAGATTTGTAGGCTGCAAAACCGGAATGGAATATTTTAGAGCGCAATCTTTTACAGGAGAGGCTGTTAATTTTTGACCACGGCCTTGTGGTTTGTCGGGGGCAGTGATTACAGCTACAACATTAAATTTATTTTCAATGAGTATTTCCAAACTTGGCACTGCAAACTCAGGCGTGCCCATGAAGATGATTCGAAGTGTATTCATTTCACGTAATCAGCAAATAAATTAGTCTCTCAATCCTTTCGGCATATATTTTTTACAAATCGGGCACTCGCTCCACATATGTCCGCGTGCGGGGCAGTATTGTCTGCCAAAATAAATGATTTGAAGGTGCACCTTGTTCCATTTTTTTTCCGGTATTAATCTTTTCAAATCTTTTTCAGTTTGCTCCACACTCTTACCATTGGATAATCCCCAGCGGTGAGCCAGCCTGTGAATATGTGTATCGACCGGAAAAGCAGGGATACCGAACCATTGTGTCATCACTACCGAGGCAGTCTTGTGGCCAACGGCGGGTAACTCTTCCAGTTCCTCAAAAGTGGAAGGCACTTGACCTTTGTATTTTTCTACCAAAATCCTTGAGAGCCCTGCAATACCTTTTGACTTCATTGGCGAAAGCCCACAGGGCTTAATGACTTCACGAATCTCATCTGCAGAGAACTTCATCATGTCAAAAGGATTGTCGGCCATTTTGAAAAGCGCGGGAGTGGTTTTGTTCACGCGTTCATCAGTACATTGTGCCGAAAGCAAGACGGAAATTAAAAGAGTGTAAGCGTCTTTATGCTGTAAAGGAACTTCAGGGTTTGGAAAATACGTGTCAAGTATTTTTAAGATGTCATTTACTTTTTCAGTCTTCGTCATTTTTGATTTAAGGATATAACAAATATTTTTTTCTTTTCTCCCTGTATTCTTTCAATTCCTTCTTCCATGAATCACGAATTTCTTCTTCGCTCATGCCTTTTTTGATTTGATCTTTTAATATTTTATTTCCCGCAAGCTTATCAAAGTAACTAGTAAAAAACTTTTCTTTTTCCTTATCTGGAAATTCGTTGTAAAACTTGATAAGGTGCATTAATGAGAGCTGGCCTTTTATTTTTTCATTCCGTAAATCAATCCCATAACATACTTGGTTTTCATACAATGGATTTTTTGACATGCCTTCGATACTTTCCGGTTTGAACTTGAACGTTTCATTTTTCAGCATCGGATGCCCTACAATTTCAAATGGTGTTTTGGTACCACGACCTACACTCATTATAGTTCCCTCAAATAAACAAGTAGACGGATACAACGCAATGGCATGATCATTAGGCAGGTTCGGCGATGGCTTTATAAGCAAAGAATATTTTTTATCGTGGTCGTAGTTTTTCAATGCAATGATTTGCAAATCGCATTTTTTCCCCTCTGCAAGCCAGCCCTCGCCATTGATCATTTGAGCGAGTTCTCCCACAGTAAGCCCATGCACGATAGGGATTGGATGGATCCCTACAAAAGATCTCAATTCAAGGTCAAGTACCGGACCGTCAACATAGCTGCCGTTGGGATTAGGCCGATCGAGTACAATCAATTTTTTTGAATTCTCAGCACAGGCCTCCATCAGATAATGAAGCGAACTGATGTATGTAAAAAATCTGACTCCAACATCCTGAATATCAAAAATGACTATATCTACATCGGCCAATTGTTCGGCTGTAGGTTTATTATTTTTTCCATAAAGAGAAACTACAGGCAAACCGGTGGCAGCATCAATCACATTATTAATGGTTTCGCCGGCATCGGCGCTGCCACGGAACCCGTGTTCGACTGCAAGTATTTTTTTGATGTTGATTTTTAGCTTTAATAATGAATCAACGAGATGAGTTCGCCCGATTACAGACGTAGGATTCACCATTAGAGCTACCGATTTGCCTTTGATCATTGGCAAGAGTTTGTCGACCTGCTCTGCTCCCGTTACAATTTTAGTCTTAGATTGTGCGAACGACAGGTTGACTAGCAATAGCAGCAGGATTATCAATGCGATGTTGACTCTTAAATTCATGGCCGGAATCACTTTCCTTTTGATTATTTTGCAAGGTAACTCATCCAATTGAACCTTTCATATTTCATATCTAAAAGGATACGGGTCACTACAGCGGGAAGTTTCTCTTCTACGATTCATAAAGTGGCAGTCGGTAGTATCGCGATTGGGTTGGCAGCTGCCATCGTTTCGTTTTTGATTATGCGAGGCTTTCAAAATGCTGTTAAGGAAAAGATTTATTCGTTCAGTAACCACTTGCTTATTACAAAATTCACAATGAATAATGCTGTGGCTGAGCAGTCGTTTGACTATACAATCGATTTGTATCAACACCCCGAAAAATTTCCTTTTGTAAAACATGTGCAAGAGTATAGCCACAAAGCCGGTCTCATCAAAACCGAAAATGAGGTGATGGGAATTGTTTTCAAGGGTGTGGGCAAAAATTTTAACCAGAAAGCTTTTAAAGAAAACCTGGTTCAAGGAAAATTTTTGTCTTTCCCTGATTCAGGCTATTCTCATGACATTGTAATCAGCAGTACCATAGCAAATAAAATTAATGCTAAGGTGGGCGATGCTATTATCTTGCATTTTTTTCAAAACCCTCCACGTTTTCGTAAACTTAAAATTGTTGGTATTTATGAGACCAACCTTTCGGATTACTTTGACAGTAAAGTAGTGCTTGGCGATATCAGGCTGGTGCAACAATTAAATGGATGGGCTTCCAATCAGGCTGGTGGACTGGAGGTATTAATTGATTTCAATCATTTCAATTCGTATCAATTGCGGAAGAATGATATAAATTCTTATTGGGAAGCAATTCGCGAACGTGTCATCGATAACCCCGAAGAGCCAAATAAATTTTCAAGAACCGCATTGGCCTTATGGAATTACAAATTTGACTTTGATCAGGCAGTTTTGGATGAAGCTCAACAGCAAATTGGAGAATCGATGGATTACGACCTAAATATTGAAACTGTGCGTGATAAATATATTCAGGTTTTTGAATGGCTCGATTTAGTAAAGAGACAAGTGCGGATATTGCTGGGAATTATTTTAATTGTGGTGAGCGTAAACATGATTTCGGTCATTTTGATTTTAGTAATGGAGCGCATTCCGATGGTAGGCTTGCTCAAAGCGATGGGTGCTCAGAATAAATTAATTCGTTCAGTTTTTATTTTTAATGGAATGAATCTGATCGCCAAAGGGTTGATGTACGGCAACTTGATTGGCCTTGGTTTTTGTTTCTTACAGTATCAGTTTCATTTGCTGAGGCTCAATCCGCATGATTATTATATGAGTTATGTGCCGATTCAATGGGACTGGCCTACCGTGATTATTTTGAACCTTGTCGTTTTTGCTGTGGTGTCGCTGGTGCTATTATTGCCAACCCGGTTTATTACTCGTATCAGACCGGTACAGGCTATCAGGTTTGATTGACAGGTTAGTTGTATTTTTTGAACCAACTCCGCACAGTCATCTGAAGTACACCCAGAAATCCTTCTTTAAAAATCCCGACTGACATTTTGGATTGACCCAGGGTTCTGTCTGTAAAGACAATAGGCACTTCCGTGATTTTGAAACCGTATTTCCACGTGAGAAATTTCATTTCGATTTGAAATGCATAGCCAACGAATTTCACTTTATCCAACGGAATTTTTTCTAGTACGCGCTTCCTGTAACAAACAAAACCCGCGGTGGTATCGTGAATGGGGATGCCTGTAATCAGCCTCACGTACCGGCTGGCGAAATAAGAAAGTAGAACGCGGCTCATTGGCCAGTTTACTACATTCACACCAGTGGAGTAACGAGAGCCGACTGCTAAATCATTTCCTTTTTCGGAGCAGGCTAAATACAGGCGCTGCAAATCACGCGGGTCATGAGAAAAATCCGCATCCATTTCCAAAACAAATTCATAGCCATTTTTTATAGCGAAGCGGAAGCCTTCGATATAGGCCGTTCCCAACCCTAACTTTCCGGCCCGCTGCAACAAATGAAGCTTTGTTTCAATGGGCGTATTGTAAGTATTTTGCATGCCTTTGACTAGAGCAGCGGTGCCATCGGGTGAATTGTCGTCAATGATCAACAAGTGAAAGTCTTTGGGTTGCCCCATCACCGCTTGTATGATTTGGACGATATTCTCTTTTTCGTTGTAAGTTGGTACAATTACGAGTGCATTGCTCACGTGCAAAGATTTTAGAAAGCTAAAGTATCATTTTTGATTCATTCGGATGTATAGAAAACTAAAAGATTTTTTTCTGAACAGGCCTTGGACTTTCCTGATTATCTATGCTTTGTTAGCGATAATTGCCACTGTTCAGGCATACTATGGCGGTGTGAAGAAATTTAGCGACTTGCCATATGATTATACTGGGTATAATAATTATCTGATTTTCAAACAATCCTTTTTTCACCTCATTGAAGGAAAAGACTTATACTCTTTCTATTCGAATGAATATTGGGATCTCTATAAATACAGCCCTACGTTTGCGCTTCTGTTTGGCGTGCTTGCTTGTTTACCTGACGGATTGGGGCTGCTCCTTTGGAACCTAATCAATGCGCTTGCTCTATTTTTTGGGGTAAGACTTTTGACAGGGATATCGCTTCAGCTAAGGAACACTATTTACTTGTTGGCTACTGTTGAATTGTTTACAAGCCTGCAAAATTCGCAAAGCAATGCCCTTGTTACAGGTTTAATTGTTCTTGCTTTCGCCCTAATGGAAAAGGAAAGATTCATTTGGGCTTGCTTCTGCATTGCGCTAACGGTGTATATCAAAATATTCGGATTGTTTGCCTTTGCACTTTGTCTGCTCTATCCACAACGCTGGAAGATGATTGGCTATTCAATTGCCGCAATGATTGTTTTGGCTGTACTGCCTTTATTGATCATAAGTGCATCGCAGTTGCAAGGCTGTTACGAGAGTTGGTGGGTGCTTTTGCAAAGCGATTATGTACCCAATTTACTTTCGCTTGTAAGTGTAATTAATATTTGGCTTGGAGTAAAACTCGCGCAGAATTTGGTCCTGATAACTGGCGTTTTCTTATTCCTTATTTCCATGATCAGAATTCGATTTTACACCGATAATAGATTTCGGTTGTTGATGCTCGCGATGATTTTGTTGTGGATGGTAATATTCAATCACAAGGTTGAGTCTCCCACATTCATTATTGCCTTTACGGGAATTGGCCTTTGGTATGTTTCATCAGGGTTGGCTCAACAATGGAAGATTGCATTAACACTTATGGCTTTGGTCTTCACTTCATTGTCGCCTACCGATTTATTCCCAGGATTTATTCAAGAAAATTATTTTGATCCATGGGCAGTAAAAACCATACCGTGCATTGTCATTTACTTTGTGGTATTTTACGAATTAACTTTTAGACCAAATCAATTCATCAGCCAATGAAACCTTGTGTTTTTCTAGATCGCGACGGAGTGCTCAACGAGGACAACCCAAATTATACTTATCAAATCGAAAATTTTAAAATCTTACCTGGCGTTATCGAAGGACTGAAGAGATTAAAAACGGAAGGTTACTTGCTGATCGTTGTTACTAACCAGTCGGGGATAGCCCAAGGATTGTACAGTCAACAACAGATGGAGGAATGCCATCGGTATTTTCAGCGGCAGAGCGGCAATTTGATTGATCATTTTTATTTTTCGCCCTACCATCCTTCAGTGACAGAGTCGTTGGGGCGTAAACCCGGCACACTTCTCTTTGAAAAAGCTATCGCTAAATTTAATATTGATACAAACGCATCCTGGATGGTTGGTGACCGAGGTCGAGATATCCTACCTGCCAGAAGGATGGGAATAAAAACAATCCAGATTGGAGACGAAATAGAAGAAAGCCAAAAGGCGGACTTTCAAGCCACAGATTTTTCGGAAGCGTCAAAAATAATTTTAGGCGACACTCATTGATGGTGTAAAGTCAGGCTTGACACCAAGCTCTTTCATCAACTTGCCGTGAGCAACCAAAGCTTCCATAAATGTTTCTTTCGATTTGTAAGGCAAGCCAAATTCCCTGGCAGTCTGCTCAACAATGGGAGCCAACTTTCTATAATGCACGTGGCAGACATTTGGGAAGAGGTGATGCTCTACCTGATAATTTAATCCGCCTACATACCAGGAGAGTAGTTTGTTTTTATGACCGAAATTTGTGGTTGTATGCAATTGGTGAATAGCCCAGTTATTCTCAAGATTTCCCTGATCGTCGGCTATTGGGTATTCTGTTCCATCAATTACGTGTGCGGGCTGAAAAATTATTGCAAGGATAAAGCCCGATACATAATGCATTGCAAAAAATCCGATCAGCACTTGCCACCAGGTTACCGGCAATACGATCATCGGTAGCACAAAAATGTATGATATGTAAAGAACCTTTGAAATGACTACTGCTATCCATTCATTGGTAGCGGTTGTCTTCTGTTTCTTAAGCAAACCTTCTTTTTCATATTTTATCAATCTTGAAAAATCTTTAAAAATAACCCACACGAAGGTCAACAAGCCGTATAAAAACCATGCGTACACATACTGGTAACGGTGCATGGGTCGCCATGGCGAGCTTGGCGCCATGCGAAGTACGCCTCGCGGGCTTATGTCTTCGTCTACGTCGTGTACGTTTGTGTAGGTATGATGCAAGACATTGTGCTGCACTTTCCAATTTAGGGCGTGTCCGCCAATAAGATTCAGAGAAATGCCTAATAAATTGTTCACCCAATTTTTGGTTGAATAGGAGCCGTGATTTGCATCGTGCATTACCGAAAGGCCAATGCCCGCGGTGCCTAGTCCCATAATGAGGCACAATCCAAACATCATCCACAGGTTGGTTATCGCTCCGCTGATAAGTATGAAATAGGGGATTAGAAAGAGCGAAAACATAAAGACCGTTTTTATAACCATCTCCCGATTGGCAGTACGCTCTATGTTGTTTGTTTTGAAATAGAAATTGACTCGCTGAGTAAGGGTAGAAAAAAAATCAGTGCGTCCGGGAGCAAATTTGAGATTGAGATTCATAAGCTTTTAAAAATCAACTCTTACTTCAGATTCTTGCTGAAACATTGCCTCAAAGGTACGCCTTCAGCTGTTTATAACAGTTGTTAGCGTTAGATTATATTTCTATTAATGAGGAATACTAAGCCAATTCAGCAATTACTGTGCGTCCGCCTTTGGTGACCTCCCCAATTGCTACAGTGATTTTTGCATCCAAAGGAAGAAAAATATCTACGCGTGATCCGAATTTAATAAATCCAAATTCTTCACCCTGTTGAAGTGACTGTCCCTCCTTCACATACCACTTGATTCTGCGCGCAAGTGCACCGGCTATTTGACGGAAAAGGATTTCATTTCCGTTTTTCATTTTTGCCACAATGGTGGTACGTTCGTTTTCAGTACTTGATTTAGGGTGCCATGCCACCAGGTATTTTCCGGGATGGTACTTGGAATATGAAATTGTTCCTCCCACAGGCATTCGGTTCACATGCACGTTTACTGGCGACATAAAAATAGAAACCTGCTTGCGTTTTGATTTCAGATATTCAGTTTCTTCGGTTTCCTCGATCACAACAACTTTGCCATCGGCTGGGGCAAGCACTTGCTTATCATTTTTTTGAACTTCGAAAACAGGGCTTCTGAAGAACTGTAAAAGTATCAGATAGAAAACCAGTGAAACACCAATGATGATGTTACGCAATACATCGCCCCAGGGGTGCAGGAAATAATCGGCCAGCCAGATAATGCCAACCAAAATGATTAACGAAACGAATAGTAGTGTTCTGCCTTCTTTGTGGATTGTCATGAGATGATTTTAGATTTGAGAATTATGATTTTAGATGCTCGATAGAATCTAAAATCTGCATTCTTAATATCCTCCGCGGAACTTATAGGTCTTAGCCACTTTATCGATCGCGACCATATAGGCTGCGATACGCAAGGAGACTTTATACTCAGTTGCCGTTTTATAGACGTTGTCAAAAGCATCTTTCATAATCCGGTCACTTCTACGATTCACGCGTTCAGCTGTCCACTTGTAGCCCAATCTGTTTTGCACCCATTCAAAGTATGAAACGGTTACGCCACCGGCATTCGCCAAAATATCAGGAACCACATTGATTCCTTTTTCATAGATAATGCTATCGGCTTTAGATGAGGTTGGCCCGTTGGCCCCCTCCACAATTAGCTTAGCTTGAATTTTCCCTGCGTTGTTTCCAGTAATTACATCTTCAGTGGCCGCCGGGACGAGTACATCCACAGGCAAAGTGAGGATTTCATTTCCACTGATTTTTTCAGCTCCTGTGAAGCCATCGAGTGAGCCTTTGTTGGAATCACGATATTTTACGGCAGCCTCAATGTCGATTCCGTCAGCATTGAAATAGGCACTGGCAAGGTCACTGATCGCCTGTACTTTCAAGCCACGTTCGTGCAACAACCTTGCTGCCCATGAGCCCACATTACCAAATCCCTGCACAGCACAGGTGGCTTTGTACGGATTGATTTTTAACTTCTCCATAGCGGCAAGTGCAGATACCATTACTCCTCGACCGGTAGCTTCTGTTCTGCCCAGTGAACCGCCCATGACGATTGGCTTTCCGGTTACAACAGCAGAAACTGTCATTCCCTTGTTGCGCGAGTATTGGTCCATTAGCCACGCCATTTCTCTGGGGCCGGTACCCATATCGGGTGCCGGAATGTCCTGATCGGGGCCAAACACATCCATCATCGATTGAGTGTAAGCTCTCATTAAGCGTTCGATTTCGCCCGATGACATTTCGCGGGGATTACAAGCAACACCACCTTTGGCTCCGCCGTAAGGAATGTCAACCACGGCACATTTCCATGTCATCCATGCAGCTAGCGCTTTCACTTCGTCAATATTTACGTTAGGGTCAAAGCGAATGCCACCCTTTGAAGGACCAAGTATTGTTGAGTGAATAACACGATAGCCTTCAAATACTTTGATACTTCCGTCATCCATAGTTACAGGAAGAGACACAATCACCTGCTTGGCTGGATTTTTCAATACGTTATACACTTCTTCTTCAAGCCCTAAAATCTGAGAGGCCGTACGGAAACGTGACATCATTGCTTCAAAAGGATTCTCTTTGTCAAGAATTGGGGCAGGTTCGATGTAAGCCATTGTAATTTATGATTTACGATTTTTTTGAATTTACCAATTTGATTGAGTCTAGTAAAGAATCTATGATTTAAGAATCACAAAACCTTACCGAAAACGGTTGCAAAGATAATAATTTGATGACTACGCCAGCAATGTATTATGACCAAAGGTGGATCATTGGAAAATTGGTTTTATTTCAGATGAAAATTTTGAATCTCCGATGTAAAAACATTTTTTATTTCCCCATTTGCATAGAACACAAAATAGAACAGTACAGACTTTCTTGATTGACCATTTAATATTTTCCCGTTTTGAAAATGTACCTCCGCAATGATTGTGTTTTTGAAAACGTCCGAGAATGAGAGTGTAAATGCGTTCTTACCTTTTGAAGATCGATCCCTGAAGGGTTCAAGAGAACCAGATTTAGTTTCATTTCCTTACAAATAAAAAAGGCCGCTCTTTCGAACGGCCTTGCAATCATATCCTAAAATTGTTTTTATCCGATAGCTACACGCTTGAATTCCGCAACAGCAAGTCCTTTTGATATACTGTCGAGATATTGGGCTACTGTCTTTGAGCTATCTTTTACAAAAGCTTGGTGGACCAAAGTATTGTCTTTGAAAAACTTCTGGAGTTTTCCTGCAGCAATTTTATCGACCATATTTGCGGGTTTGCCCTCAGCTAAAATCTGGGCTTTGGCAATCTCCAATTCTTTTTCAATAACCGTTTTGTCAACATTGGTTTCATCAACAGCAACTGGATTCATTGCTGCAATTTGCATACCTACGTCTTTGCCGGCATCGGTTACATCTTTTCCGTTCACGCCTTTCAAGGAAACAAGCACACCGAGCTTGCTGCCGGCGTGGATGTAGGGCACAACTGCCTCACCTTTCATGTGTACAAACGAACTGATCTCCAGCTTTTCGCCGATTTTTCCTACCAGTTCGGTAATTTTTTCACGAATAGTGAGATTTCCAACCTTTTCATTCATCAAGGCTTCGGTATCAGCAGGTTTTTTCGCGAATGCGGTTTCTGCAATCATCTTGCCCAAGCTCTGAAATTCTTCATTCTTGGCTACAAAGTCGGTTTCGCAGTTCAATGCAATTAATACGGCTTCTTTTTTATCATCTGAAGTTTTTACAAAAACAGATCCTTCCTTGGCATCTTTATCAGAACGGCTGGCGGATACTTTCTGGCCCTTTTTTCTTAATATCTCAACGGCTTTCTCAAAATCGCCATTGGCTTCGGTTAATGCTTTTTTACAATCCATCATGCCTGCGCCAGTCATGGTGCGGAGCTTATTTACATCTTGTGCTGTGATCATGTGTATTAGAATTTTATCGATTTATAATTTATTTATTTTGACTTGGGAGAAAACAAAATGAACACCGGCTCTCACCGATGTTCATCTGAATATTAATCGGCAATGGCCTGATTTTAATGGCTTTCTACGGTCTCGTCTACTTTGCGCTTCTCGTCTTCTTCTTTTTTCTGTCCCGCTTCTTCTTTGTCTTTCTTGCGCTCCATCAATGCTTCTTCAATTGACTTGCCAATATAATTGGTGATCAAAGAAATCGATTTAAAGGCATCGTCATTGGCAGGAATCGGGAAATCAATGTTGGAAGGATCCGAGTTGGTATCCACCATTGCATAAACCGGGATATTCAACTTCTGTGCTTCGGCTACGGCAATGTGCTCGCGCTTTACGTCAATTACAAACAAGGCTGCCGGTAAGCGGTTCAAGTCAGCTATACCACCCAACTGCTTTTGAAGTTTTGCCTTTTCGCGGGTCAACATGAGTTTCTCCTTTTTGGTGATATTCTCATACGACTCATCCTTCATCATTTTATCGATTTGTGACAATCTTTTCAATGATTTGCGGATAGTAGCGAAGTTAGTGAGCATACCTCCAAGCCACCGTTCAGTTACATAAGGCATATTCAGACGTGTAGCTTCTGACACTACAATGTCTTTCGCTTGTTTTTTGGTAGCTACGAACATGATTTTGCGACCCGAACGAACGATGTTCTTGATTGAGTAAACAGCCTCTTCTAAGCATTTTGCTGTTTTGTTCAAATCGATGAGGTGGATGCCATTGTTCTCCATGTAGATGTACTCAGACATCCTTGGGTTCCACTTGCGGGTGAGGTGACCAAAATGTACACCTGCATCCATCATGTTTTGTATTGTTATTTGCTCTGCCATGTTTCTTCTGTTAACGCTTGCTGAACTGGAATTTCTTGCGTGCCTTCTTGCGGCCCGGCTTCTTTCTTTCCACCATACGTGAATCACGGGTGAGAAGACCTTCTTTCTTCAAAGCAGGACGGTTTTCGGTATTGATAGTAACCAATGCACGGGCAATACCTAAACGGATTGCTTCGGCCTGGCCTTTTGAGCCACCGCCTTCTACATTCACAGTCACATCGTAAGTGCCTTCAACCTTTGTTATGGTCAATGCTTGTTTTACGGTAGTCTGCAGGATTTCTGAAGGGAAATAATCTTTCAGTTCGCGCTCATTGACCACGATTTGGCCTTTGCCAGGTTTTACATAAACCCGGGCTACCGAGGTCTTCCTTCTCCCAATGGTGTTGATGATCTCCATATCAGAACTTTATTTCTTTTGGTTGCTGTGCAGTATGCGGATGTTCGGTGCCGGCATAAACGTGCAAGCTGCGGAACAATTGACGACCCATCGTGTTTTTTGGCAACATTCCACGTACGGAAAGTTCCACTAAACGTGCCGGGTTTTTTTCACTGATTTCTTTAGGAGAAAGCTCGCGCTGTCCGCCTGGATATCCTGAATAAGTAAAAATTACGCGGTTATTCCACTTTTTACCGGTCATACGCACTTTGTCGGCGTTAATGACGATTACATGGTCTCCCATGTCGGTATGGGGTGTGTAATTGGTCTTGTTTTTGCCGCGCAATACGCTGGCTACCTGGCTGGCCACGCGGCCAAGCACTTGGTCTTTAGCATCCACTAATACCCAGTTTTTTTCAGCTGTGGTATTATTGGCGTAAATGGTTTTGAAACTATACTGATCCACTTTTTAGCTTTTAAATTAGATTGCCCTTTAAAAAGGGACACAAAAGTAGGCTCAAAAAGCAGATTATGCAAGTGCGGGCAATATTTTACCGGAGGTTGGCCTTTAATTGCTTCAAAAGGGCCTTCATATCCTTCGGATAAGGGGCTTCAACAGTGATCTTTTTGCCATCTAAAAGTGCGAATTCCAGCGAAAATGCATGCAATGCCATTCTTTTCATCAAGGGCTGTTCGTCGGTCAATTTTTTCAAATGAAAATCGCGTTTGATCGAAGAAACTAAAAACGGCTTACCTCCATAGGTTTCATCCCCGGTAATCGGGGCTTTTAATAAGGCCAAATGAATGCGGATTTGATGCATTCTCCCGGTGACAGGGTTGCATCTGATTAAAGTATGGTTTTTGAAGTTCTGTGCGGTTGTGAAAAAAGTCTGCGCGTCCTTGCCTTCTTTCGAGATTTTTACGGTGCCATCGTTGAGTTTTAAAATTGGTGCATCCATGAGGCGATTGTCAAAATGATGAATCCCATCTGCGACTGCATGATATGTTTTGGTCACTTCGCGGTTTTCAAATTGCATGCTCAGGTGCCGGTAAGCTTCCGGATTACGGGCAACAGCCAGCACACCTGAAGTATCTTTGTCCAGTCGATGGCAAACTTGTGGATCGGGCTCCACTTCACGTGCTAATGCTAAAATGTTGCCGCCTTCATGACGGTCTTCGAGAGTAGAAACAAACGGAGGCTTGTTGATGAGGATAAAATCCTTGTCCTCAAACAGGATCAGGTCTTTGAAATTTATTTTGAGAGGTTTCAAGGAATTTGATAAGGAGGGCAAAAATGAGAATAAAACGCCCTCGTTCAAAATACATGAGCAAACGCGACAGAATAGATTATAAACGAGAAATGATGTTAATCTTCATCGTCCCTGGATCTGGGGAGTTTGAAGCTAAACACCGAACCTTTGTCAACTTCGCTGTGT